>Ga0181389_1000405_pt1 | contig 17801 bp, 23 predicted proteins | sample 12SPOviralmetaG_FD_130121 | JGI IMG/M metagenome (GOLD analysis project Ga0181389, IMG submission 130121) | Marine viral communities from the oligotrophic San Pedro Time Series (SPOT) site, San Pedro Channel, CA, USA - 12 SPOT_SRF_2010-06-29 | ecosystem: Environmental > Aquatic > Marine > Strait...
CTTTATTCATTGCGAGTTTGTAGTTGATAGGCATAATTACTGCTGGAAAGTGTTGGAGTTGGAAAATTCAATTTTTTTTTTTTTCGTTTCGAGTTCGTGAATTTCGTGTTTTTCGTGTGAAAATTCCAGTTCCTCCAAAAAAATGTGAGGAGGAGAGAAAACGATACGAATTTCACGAATTTCACGATAAAGTAAAAAAACCCTTAAACCCCTATTTTAATATATTTTAGTTATTTGTATATTTAACAATGGATAGACAAAACTTTCATACACATAGTTCTACATTCTTGTGCGTTTTTAAAGTGATTACAAGTAGTAAGGTAAGCGTCGTCTCCTTTATGATTAGTATAGTCAGTGCCCTCTAATGGTGATTTCATCATAGTAGATTTTATAGTCTCCCCTCTTTCTACTCCTTCCTCTAACATTTCTAATATTTTATATTCAAAATCTATAATTTTTTGGTTCATTCTAATAGCGTTTGGTAAGTCTAAGTTATGAGCGTAAATGTAGAATTTTCGTTTTCGTTTTGAATATGTAAGAGAAGTTTGTGTATTCATCATTTGTTTATTTAATGTTTTATCTTGAGAGTGTTTAGTAAGCACTTGTCCTACATTTCCACAATATATAACACCTACATTCCCTAAACTCAGCATTCCTTCTTGTATTTCTAAATTAATCTTAAGTTCTTGTAATTCTTGCTCTAATCTTTCTATCATATATCCTTCGTGTTTTTGTAATTCATAACATTCTTTTATAAACTTTAATTTTTGTTGTTTTTTTGTTTGGCGGTTCATAATATAACTGCTTTTACCTTCTCTAAATCAAAAAAATCAATTTTTTTTTTTTGGTTCGGTTCGCACTTAAAGATTATATATATAAATATATATATATAATGGATATAGAAGAACTAAGTGATATAGAAGAATATATACTATGGAATTTATCCTTTGGTATAACTGTATATGATTCCTTAGCAAAAATAAAAAAATTAGAGCATTATTATAAATTTATTGATTATGTTATTAGTAATTAGTCTTGTGTATTATCTAAGTCAATTTCTTCTACTTTAATTTCAGTATCAATATCCTCGTCCATATCGTCTCTCCAATCTATAAGTTGTAATCCTCTAGCAAATGGACTACTACCATTATACCAATTACAACTAATATTATCAGTTAAATTTGTAGTCCATAGCATTATACAATCTCTTGGTCCTAAGTCGCTATTTTCATATGCTTCTTCACTCAATTCATATTCATATATTTCTACTATTTCTCCATTATCTTCCCACTCTTTATATATATTCATTAATTCTTCTTTAGTATGGTGCTCATTAAACAATTCGCAATAGTCGTCTCCACTCATATATCCTACATTTTTGGTAATCATATTACCCTCTGTATCTTTACCAACTCTATCTGTATAATCTGCTTTAGAATTTCCAGTGTTTTCATCCTTATACCATTCCATATCCTTAAACCTTTTAGTATCCTCGTCCTCTTCTTCGCTTTCGTCCTCTGTTTCTACTTCTTGATTTTCCATAGTAAAGTTTGCTGACCAGTTCTCTAAACATTCTTCAAATCTATATATGAGTTCTTGCTCCATACCTTCTTCTCTATATTTATGTGGTTCTGCTAAAACATTAACAATCATAGTATTGTATTCGTCCCAAAATGCTTCTGTGGATTGCTCTTCGTATTTTGGGTTTCCAATATAAGTGAATTCATAAGAACCCTCGCTGTTGTAGTCTTGGTATAGTGAGATAATGTAATTACAATTAACACGGACGGACATAAGAAGACCACACCGAATATCGACATTGTTATAATTAGTTGTTTGGTTGTTTTGATTGAAAATAATTGATAAATAATTAACAGAAAAAAAAAATTCAATTTTTTTTTTTTCAGTTCGAGTTGGTAGAAAAAAAGTATAAGCAAAGCAAAAAGTGTTGGAGTTGGAAAAAAAATTGGTTTTTAGATAATCTTAACCAAGGACTGAGTATCAAACTGTGAGTTATACCTAAGGAATGATTGCTGTAAGAGTGGATTAGATACACCAGCACCATTTCTTATAGCACTTACATTAGCGTCGCCAGTATTTACTCTTGATTTTAATGTAAGGTTATAGTCTTGATTTACAAAATTCTGTGTAAGACCTAATCCTAATGTATAATCAGCACCTACACCAAATACATCAGCAGCACAATTATCATTCTTAATATCACCAGCACCTAATGCTGCGTCGTCTATATCTTGTTTAATAGCAGAGTTAGTTAAACCTATACCAGCAACACTATGATAAGGTCTATTACCATTAAGTAATGAATTCTCAAATTGAATCCTTACTTCGGCATCACCATAAGCAAGTGCTGGGAATTGTAATGTTTTCTCACTAGCACCAGCAACTTGATTATCTTGGTTAGGTTTTGAAAAGGTTTCATAGTTATATGGAAACCTTAAACCATTTCTTGCTTGTTGATATGAAGCAAGACCTACTGGGGGTCTAAAGTTATTTTGGTTTTTCTTAAAAGTATTAGTTTGGTCGCTGTCTAAGAAAACACTAGATACTGATTTAACACTCTGTAATTGTGGTGTATAAGCATTAGCATTAATAGAAGAGTGAATATCATTAATAAGATTTAACCTACTGTCTAAACTCATTACTGGTGGAATATTCGCCATATCTTGCTCGTCTGGAACTACATATTTACCTTCTAACCTTATGTTTTTAAGAACATAAGATAAAGCACTAAAATCAAGAGCAGCACTATTAGTTGCTCCTACACGAGAAAACCTATTATGAAAAACTGCTCCATCACTTGCTAAATGTAATGTAATAAGTAATCCTCCAAGATAATCATCATCTAAAAATAGAGTTTCTTGGTTCATTAAATCAACTTGAATAGGAATACTAAAAAACTGTCCAATCATTCTATCATTAGCAGTTTTAATAGAGTGTGCTTGATTGTCTCCAATAGTAGCACACGCCAACATTCGCCTATTAAGTCGTGCGGCGTTTGTTCCTCCACTTAATGACTTAGTTAATGGTTCAATAAGATAATCATCAGTATTATGTGAATACGCTTCTGTTAAAGCAGTGTATTGTCCATAGTTATTGACTTGTGTTAATTCTATTAATGATTTTTTACTTTGAACAACTACTTTATCTATAACATTCTTAACACCTCCCCAATTTGGAAGATTAATACCAGTTTGCTTTAACATAGTAGCACCATTATTTTGAATTGCTCCACCATTCCAATTCCCAGCACCATATACATCTGCTCCATTAGCATAATTAGCACCAGTATTATCAGCAATAACAACATTATTATCTGCTCCTTTAATAAGTATTTGACCAACCAATTTTAAAGAAGTCATTTCTAACATTGCTGGTTGTGGTGGTATTGAGAATTTAATAGTTGGAAATCCTCCTTTACTTGAAAATCCACCAGAAACTTTCATATTTGGAAGTGTATTTTCTGTAAGAACTGCTGGATTATCATTTAAGGGTGCTAAACTAAAAGGTTTCTTAATAATCGGCATATTTTATATATTACTATAAGATTTTTTTTTTAAAATGTTTTTTTATTCTGCTTGTATTGTAAAATTAATAATAGATTTAGTTAATTGTTCTGCTGGTTTATCAGTTTCCATATCTAATATCAATATATCAAAGTTATTAGTTGTTATTGCTTGATTACTTAATGCGTTAATTATACCTAAACTTGCTTGATAAGAACCAACAATATCACCATTATTTTCTAAATATTTTTCATTATAAGGTGCTGGAATTGACGCTAATATAGGTTTTCTATAACCACTTCTATTTTTATCATTTGTATTTTTATATCCTTTAATAGGTAAATTATTTAATATAATACTATACTTATCTTTTGCTGCTGGTGAGTTAATTAAATTGTATAAGTAGAAAAATTCACTATTCTTACTTTGTATTTGACTAAATGAACCATATAAATTAGTCATATATAAAACAGCACCACCATAATCAAGATATGAGGCACTCTTTTCTGCTAGTTCAAATGGAGTATTTGTATTAACTACTAAATTTGCTAGTTCTTTACTTAAAGTCATACTATAATCTAACAAATGGGTATTTGTTTTATTTCCGTGTGTTGCTATACCATCTGCTTCTAATGAAATTTGTGTATAATCTAATTTACCACCTTCACCGTCTTTAGTCATACAAACTATAGGATTAAATGGAAAACCACTCGCCATTGCTTGTGCTAAGTTTAAAGTTCCAGCAGTATTTGCTGCTTTCATTGCGTCGCTTTGAAAGGTATTCATAAAACCTTGTGTAAAACCAAAATTTTGAACTCCTCCATCTACAACACTAAAATGAGGGAATTTTGTGTCTGTATCATATATTACACTTTTTGACCCATTTTGCCTCATTAAGAAATATCTAATATGTAAATCCCCTCTATGTGTGCCGTGTAAATATGAAAATTTTGCTCCTCTATCGAAATAAGTTTGAATACCTATTGAATATGCTTCGTCATTTCTTAACATACTGCTTAAAGGCATTTCAAAATCAACTACAGCGTGTGTTAGATTATCATTAAGTGTTCCGTCTCCATTATGAGCACTAATAAATTGTATATATGTTGGTGATGAAGGAGATGCTTGTTGTGAAGAAGCAACACTACCCATAATTCTAAAACCACAATACGCCATAGGTATTGGTGGTGTTCCTCCTCCATTCTTTTTAGTTATAATTAAAGCACCATTAGTTCTTTGAACATCATTTTGACCTCCTAAATGACTTGCTCCTACTCCATTTTCATTAACACCAGCATAAGATTCACTATATAATCCAACAAATATATCTCCTTCTTGGTCTCCAAAGTTTTTATTAGGTGTAAAAAGAATTGTATTTAAATGTTCTAATTCGTCAAAATTTCCCATATAAGAATTTAATTGATAAGCACCTTGAAATGTCGCACTTGCTTGATTATAAGTATCAAAATGACCACCAGTATGTTGATAAGGTGATTTACCTAAAGCATAAGAATTCCAACATCCAGCGTCTGGTAATGTTCCAGTAAAACTTCCAGTTGCTCCACTAGTATTTACTACTTGTCCAATATCACCAGTAGTATCAACATCTTTTCTATGTGTAGCGTGATATGTTGCTGGTAAATGATTATTTTGAACCATAAACCCCATTTCTAATGAAGAAGCATCCACAGATTTAGGAGGTATAATTAAATCAAAATCATATAAACATAAACTATTATTAGTTGCTATTGGTGTTGGGAAATTATCCCTTAATAAACACCTACCATTAGGTATTCCACTCTCACCTAACTTTTTATTTATCTCAGTCATTAAGGAATCCAATGTATAATTACCAGCAACAATTTCAACTGTTAAATCACTTGCTCTATCCCCACCATTAATTCTCCATATATCATTTCCACCTACAGAAATTCTATTATTTCCATTATTATGAAAATCATAAAATGGTAAAACCTTCTTAGCATTTATAGTTATAGTTTGGTTTTCAGTAAATCTTATTGAATTGTCCCTTTCAAACTGTGCCCAATTCAAAGAAACACTAGCATTTTCTGGAACGATTACTGGTTCATCAAATCTAACATTATAATTAAAACCATTACCTTCTGGACTAATACAATTAAAATTCATAATATATTGTATTAGAAGAAAAAAAAAAACAAAAATTACTTTATAAATACTATACAATACTAGGTGCTCCTACACTACCTTTTAACATATCAGTGCTATATCCACCACTCTGTTCAGTTGCTTCTTTATTTGGTGCGGTTAATTGTGGTCCTCCGCTATTTTCCTCGTGTCTATGTGCTTTTACAATTCCGTGGATAAGCATTCCTAAACCTACCATTTCTCCTAATATAGGGACACCCTCTGCTAAACCACCAGCAACATCCTCACCAACTGCTCCAACAATTTTTTTATTTATAAAATTTTTAGCACTGTCGAATATACTACTAGTAGCATCATCGGTTGGTTCTTTTCCCATAACATCTGGTAAATCTGCTTTTGGTGGGTCTGCGTCTGCTGTAGCAGTAGGTCTTGAAGGTGTATCTGTTTTAGGATTTACATTGCCTCCTTGTTCAGTTTTAACTACATTTGGTCCTACTGCTGCTGGTTTTGGTGCTAATAATGATTGGAATAAGTCTGGTTCGCCATCTATATCTAATTTATTTCCTCTACTCAAAACTCTACTTGCTGCTTGTGCTCCATAATCTGCTCCTTCTGTTGTTGGTTCTTCGTCGTCTAAGTCCTTTGCTAGTTCTGCTGGTTTTCCTCCTCTTGCGTCTTGTCCAGTAGTGTCTCTTACTCCTCTATCGCTAGGGTCAGTTGCGTCTTTAAATGGGTCGTTTTCTTCTTGTCTAACTTCGTCTGTTTGTTGAACAGTTCTATCTGCTTGTTCTCCTTGTGCTTGTCCTTCACTACTAGATGCCGCCTTTTCTCCTTGACTTGCTGCTTTACTTGGTCCTTCTCCGTCATCTTCTGGACCTTTTTGATTTTGATTTTTAGCATTTCTAGCGTTTCTTGCTTTTTGAATTTTCTTATATAATTTTGTTGTTGCGTGTGCTCCAGCAAAAGCACCAGTTAAACTACCGCCTATTTTCTCTACATATTCCATATGTTGAGCAACTTTATCTGTCTCTAAACTTCTCCCCATTTGAGACATATTAGCAGCAAGTTTATTATAATTGTCTTGCTGGTCGTTTAGTCCTTGTCTAAATTGATTAATTCTACTTTGAAAATCCGCCATATATTATTCATTTATATTTTATTTATTTATATTGCTTCGCTTTATTTTTTTTGGTTTTCTCCATTGGGTATTGGTGGTTTGGGTTGCTTCGCTATATCCTCTGTATCTTCTTCTTCTTCTTCTTCACTATCCATTATTTCACCTTTCCAAGGTTTTGCCCACCCTTCTTTTTTACTCCATATTAATTCATCGTGATTTCTTCTTGCTTCCAATTCTTGGACACTTAAAAAAGTAAAATCATATTCCTCCCTTCTTGACCTTCTAAAAATTTCATAAAATTCTTTATCACCACCACCAAAAAATGATAGTGCTTCTCCTATCTTTTTCATTTCTGCTTCTGGAAAACTGCCCATAATATAATATGCTGTTGCGTTGTTTCTTAAAATAGTTGATATATACTTAAAATACTGTGTAGTAATACATACCGCCAATTTACCTTCTACTTCTCCATTTCCTATATGTCTAAACTTACTAGCAAGACTACTTATAGTATCCACTCTACCTCTACTAAAATTTACATCTCCTATAATATCGTCAAGTAATATTAACCACCTACCTTTTCCTTCGTCTGCTTTTACTAAATCTACAATTTGGTCTATTAAACCCTCACTAAATTCTTCAAATACAAAATCAAATTCATCTATCATATATTTATTAATAGCGTCATTATGTGCGGTTGAACTTATAAGAATTCTAGTTTCAAAATCGTCAGCATAAAACCTTTCACTCAAATATAAGTTATTTATTAAAAGTGATTTTCCACTTTTTACTCTACCACAAACCAATATTAAATGGACTGGAGAAACTAAAGGGTATTTATCCTCTCCTTCATTCAATTTATCGTCTTCTATTTTAATAGGATATACCTTTAAATCTCTATCTTCTTTTAATCCTTCCTTTGGTTTTTTCTTTTTCTTTTTTTTTTCATCGTGTTCATCCTCCATTTTAATATCATAATCTTGCGTTTTATCGTATTTATAACTCATCTATACTTAATTTAATCGAAGGTTTTATTTCTTCTGGTTCTTCCTTAATAGGTCGTAATTTTTCTTTTGTAGTTCCAATAAGTCTATCTCCGTGTTCCCTTAAATATTTATAAAGTTGTTCTGGGTCTCTTTCCATATCTTTGCTTACTCCACTCATTATTTTTTCAAATTCATTCATTTCTTGACTATTTTTTAAATGTTTTACTGCGTCTGTTCTTAATTTATTGAATTTAGTAGAACTTTTATCTGCTTTTTGCTTCTTTTGTATAAAAGTTTGTTCTTCAATAACTTTCTTTTTAATTTCTCTTGTTTTTTTATTTTCATTCTTACTTTCAACAGTTGCTTTTTTATCTAATGCTGCTAGTTCTTTTCTTTTATTGTCCATTTCTTTTTTTAGTTTTCGTTTTTCCGCCATTTTCTCTCTACCTTTCTTTAATCCTTCTAGTTGTTTTTCAGTAAGTTGTCGTTTTTTCTTTGGTTTGGATTCCTTAATAAATATTTCTTCCTCACTCATATAGTTTTACTATATATTATTTTTTATATTTTTTAACTCGACCTTTTGCTTTTTTCTCTGCTACTGCTTTTTTCTTTTGTGCTGGTGTTAATTCCTTCATTGTCGTAGGTGTGTCTTTTGTAATTCTCTTTGTAGGTCTAAATATTTTACCTTTTTTTCCTTCGTATGTTTTCTTACCGTCTTGTGTTCTCCAGTCTTCTTTCATCCAACGAGTTATACCAGTTTTTTTTGGTTTTGCTCCACTATAACCACCACCCATTTTTTTATATGCTTTAACTACTAGGGCACTTTTATAAGCACTATGCTTCATAGAGGAATATTTTGCTTTTGCTTTAGAGTATAAATTTTTATTAGTTGGAGTAGGCATTTATATATTATGTTTATATTATATAAATGAATGTAAAAAAATTATTTGAAGAACTACTTGCTATATTAGAAGTAATGAGACATCATATATTAAAAATTGAAAGAGAAAATAAAAAGTTAAGAAATGATATAAAAAGATTACAAGAAGATATAACTAATATAGTAGAAAATCACAAACCTTAATATGTTGCTCGTGGTCCTTTTCCTCTTGGTGCTGTATTTTCACCCTTTACTCGCCCTTTTACTTGCGGTCTTGTTTGTTCTACCGACTTTACCTTGTTTCCACCTACTTTCTTAGCAACCGTTCCACTTGCTGCTCTTGGTTTTGAGGTTGCTTTTGGTTGTGTTATTTTTGTAATATCTTTTTTAGGTTTAGTCTGCTTTGCTTGTGCTTTTTGTTTTACTGGTTTAGAACTCTTCATTACAGTTCCATTCGCCATTTTATTTGTTTTTGGTTTTTTACTTATAACATTCTTATTTTTTGTTGTTTGGTTTCTCGCTGCTTGGGTTTCTTTCTTTTTTCTTGGTGCTCTTGGTGCTCCTCCACCACCGCCGCCACCGCCGCCGCCACCGCCTCCATTAGGTGGTCCTCCACCGCCGCCGCCGCCGCCTCCTTTTGGAGTTATTGACGATAATTTACGAACACCACTTTGTGCCGTATTAACTGAACCAGTATTTTGAGGTGGTGGAGGTTGTCTTGCTGGTGCTGGTTGTAATTGTGTTGTCGCTGTTGTCGCTGTTGTCGCTGTTGTCGTTGTTGTCGTTGTAGGTATTGATGGTAATTTTCTTTTTTTTTTATTTTAACTTTTTTTTCTCCACTAGTGCTATATCCACTATCACTTGCTGCCCCCCCTCCTCCTTCTAATTCTCTTAATTTTTTTTGAAAACCTTTAAGCATTTGTGGGAAAGTTTCTGTTTTAGTTGCTTTACCAAAAGCACTACTTCTAGTTTCTACCATTTTTTGTTTTCCTTTTTTTATTTCATTTTGAGCAAATGCTATATTTCGTTTTAATTTTTCAATCTGTTTTTCTCTATCACTCATTATATATTATTAGTAAATAAAAAAATTATTTACTTCGCTTATTTATATTAGTTTCTATTTGGTCTTGGATATTTTTTCTTTTGTTGTTCCTTATACCTATTTTTAGCAATTTTTTCCTTAATAGTATTTTTACAACATTTACAATTATACCACCCTAAGTTTTCTTTACATTTACACATAATGAATGGACAATAATGGTGTGGTTCGCTGGGTGTAAGGTCATTACTACTATATAAACCTTGATTAATACTAATTTCTTCACTGGGAAACATACCCCAAATATGTTTAATTCTACTTCTACCTTCAGTTTTGTATTGCTTACAATTACTGAATGTATAATCACTACCGTCTTCATACATTTCTTTCCACCATATAGTTTTATCAGTTCTTCTAGTAATTTTGTAATATTTATAATCGTATTTACCAGTTTGTTCGCAAGTATCGTAGGATTTCCATTGATAAGTTTTATTAAGTTCGAATTTGAGTGTTTGATTGGACATAATGAATAAATAATTAACGAAAATAAAAAATTCAATTTTTTTTTTTTCGGTTCGGTTCGTCATTAAAAAAGGTAATATGATTATTTTTCTCTATCTTTAAGTTTAATATGTTTTTGTTTATGTTTTATCTGTTCTTCATTTCGAGTAAAAAGTTGTTCTAATCCATCTAACACTACTTTTTTAGTATAAACATTATATAGTTTAGAGATTTTAGAACAATCTTCACAAATATGAGTAGTATATAAAGTAATTCCACACAACTTACAATCAAACATTTATATATTAACTCAAGAAAATTATATTTTTCAATATAATCCAATATTGATTTAAGTTCTTCCGTCTCCACCTCCTCCAGCATTTGGGTTAGGTCTATTCCTTCTTTTAATTTGTTTAACTTGTTTTTTTGCTTTAAATTCTCCTTGCTGGATTTCTCTAACTTTTCCAGACAATCTTTCGAGGTAGTCTTGTTGAAAAAGTGCTTGTTTTTGAGCATTTCCAGATGAGTATGACGCAATAGGTTTCGCCATACTTGAAGCGATTGTTGGTGGTGCTGCGAGTTGTCCAACATTTCCTTTTGCTTTTGCTTTAAATCCACCTCTTCTTTTTTCTGGAGTTCCTTTGTTTTTTTTTGGAGCGTCTTTGTTTGCTTTTTTTCTGTAGATTGTTTGTTTAACGCCGTCTCTAGTATGGACGACTGCTGCTTCGTAGTCTGGATTGTTTTTTCTTTTAATTGTTTGCTTGTTCTGCTTACTTTGTATATTTTTTTCGGCATACATTTTTATAATATATACAAAGAAAAAAAATATATATATATTATATAAATGAGTGAGAATTTCAAAAAAAATAAACCTCTATATAAACCAGTAAAAAGCACAAAGCAAGGTAAAAAGGGAATGGTTTATGTTATGAAGAATGGAGCAAAACGCCTTATACATTTTGGCGATAGTTCAATGAAAGATTTTACACAACATAAAGATAAAAAAAGGCAAAAATCATATTTAGCAAGAAGTGGAGGTATTAGAAATAAACAAGGTAAATTAACAAAGAATGATAAGAATAGTGCTAATTATTGGAGTAGAAAAGTTAATTGGTGATATTATATTATTTTATTTTAGGTGTTCTTCGTGGGTCTTTTATTGGATGTAATTCGTGTTTTTTCTTTTTTTCGTTAAAATGAACTTTATAATTTTTTTCCTTTAATGCTTTCATTAATTCTTCTTTTTTCATTTTACTATATCCTTTAATTTGAAATTTGTTATTATATCCTCTTATTAGTTCTTTTAATCTTTTTACTGTAAGATACATTTGGTATTTACATATAATTAAGATAATTTTTTTCTATCATTATCATATATAAAATATGCCTATTGGTCAAATGATGATGGCGAGAAACTCGACTACTAATAATTTTACACAAATGGAATGTGATAATAGTGCTCATTTAAAAGTAGTTGATTCAACTACTGCTGCTTCCTTAGGAGGAAAATTAGATACTATTGCTACTAATACTGCTAATATTAAAGCGAGTATAGAAGTAGGAGGGGATTTACATTTATCTCAAGACGAAGTAGAAGGTAAATTAGATACTATAAATACTACTCTCACAAGTGGTATAGGTGGTTTAGTATTACCTACAGCATTAACTGGTAGTGGTAATTTAAAAGTATCTTTACAAGAATTGGGAAATGAAGGAAGTGAAAGATTAAATGTAGATGTCGGTTCTACAGTAAGTCAATTACCAACAGCATTAACTGGTGAAGGTAATTTGAAAGTAAGTATTCAAGAAGATTTTACACATAATCTTTCAACAGCAGCAAAACAAGATACAATTAATACGACTTTAGGGACATTATCAACATCAGCAAAACAAGATACAATAAATACGACTTTAGGGACATTATCAACTCACGCAAAACAAGATACGGCAAATGGACATTTACTTGCTCTTGCTAATGTAGTTAATCCAGCAATAGCAACGGCAACCGCTACAACAATTCCAACTAAATTGGATACAATAAATTCTTCAATAGGAGATTTAGCAACTGAAAGCACTTTAAATATTATTGCTGAAGAATTTACAAAATGTGATACGGATAATGTAGTTATTACTGGTGGTGTAGTTCTTCCAGCAGCATTGACTGGTGGTGGTAATTTAAAAGTATGTATTCAAGAATTAGGAAATGAAGGTAGTGAAAGATTAAATGTAGATATTGGAAATGCTGTAGCACAATTACCAACTGCTTTAAGTGGTAGTGGAAGACTGAAAATAGAAAATGATATTAGTGGTTTTGCTACTAGTGCTAATCAAACAACTATTAACGGCACACTTGGAACTATTAACAATCAATTTAGAAGTCAGTGGTCTAATGGTGCTGGGGGTGGAACTGCCCTTGGACCAGCAGTAGCACTTTTAGCAACTGAAGCAACTTTGACCGAGATTGAAGGAGCAGTAGAAACAATTGAGGGTTGTGTAGGTAGTAATAAATTAAATGTGAATATTAGTAGTGGAAACATTACTGGTTTCGCTACTGATAGTAATTTAGTTGCTATGAGTGCGAAATTACCAGCAACTTTAGGACAAAAAGCAAATGCTAGTTCTATGTCTGTTTGTAGAACTACTACAACTGGCGCTTATGATTTAAGCGGTAGAACTACTATAGGGACTGCTTCAACTTCTACCAAGTTATTATGTAATACTGCTGGAAATTTAGTAGTAGCATTAACAGCAGAAGACAAAGAAGTAATAGACGATGACGCTATTTCACCAAATACCTTAAGTGTTGTTATTGATACAGAACATTACGAGAAAGTAAGATTATATGGTAATTCTACAACTTCTATAGGAAGCGACCTAACTTGCTTTGGAACTAACGACGCACTCGGCACATATTATCACTTACCTAATAGTGATTTCCAAGCAAATACCTTAACTATTAGTGGTGGTAGTGCTATTCATTATTTAGGAGTTGTATTAGAAAATACCCCAAGATTTATAAAAATATTCAACAAATCTGGCGGTTCTACTTATACAATTTCAAAATTAAGAATGGTTGGTAGTGGTGGAAGATTAGCAGTTTAAATTTACTTTTAAAAAAAGTAATATCAAAAAAAAATAATATATATATATACAAAATGTAAAATTTATTATGTTAAAGTTTGTATCCTCTCCCTAGCATTTTATTACCTTTCGTGTTTTTCGTGTTTTTCGTGTAAATTTTAAAATCCTTCCAAAAAAAACTGAGGAGGAGAGAAAATCACACGAATTTCACGAATTTTACGAATTTATTACATTATGATAATTGTTAGATAAACAACATCTAACCATTATCCCTCCATTATCATCTTGACTATTTTGGTCTGTTATATCTTTTAGACCACTTAATTTTATTCTTTCTCCTTCTATTGGTAATACAAAGTATCTATATGTATTTTTAGCAATTGTATAAGTTTCACTTTTAGATGGTATATTACTAGTTTTTTCCATATTTTTATGTCCATTAGAAAAGTAAGTCATATTTGCTGGATTATCAAAAAAATTTAATTGGTCATAAGAAAAAAAATTATGAGACGGTTTCCATTCTACTTTAAATGTAAAAGCAATTGTAGAAGCAATCGAAATTTTAATAAAACCATATGTAAAACAATCTGTTTCTCCAAAATTTATAGTCATATTATTTCCATCAATTACTACCTTTTCTCCAATAGTATGCTGATTAAAATATAATTCTTGTGGTATGTATTCATTTAAAACAATTTGCTCATTTTTAAAAGACGGATTATTAATATAAGGCATTCTATTTAATAAAATAATAGAAATAAATTTAAAAAAAAAATCTTATGTGATATTATATAAAAATGACTGATAGTAATTTAGTTGCTAATTCTGTGGTTGCTTCAAGTTCATCACAATATATAAGTATTGTCCCAGAGAATGGAGAACAATTCAACCCCACCCAAAAAATTATTTACAATATTGAACCAGAAATTGGATACATTAAGAAAGATAGTTATTTAATTATGGATATTCAAAATACTTCTGCTGACCATTCACGATATACATTAAATAAAAACTTAGGGGCACACGCTCTCATTGATAGAGTTGATATTTTTTCAAAAGAAACTGGAATTTTGTTGGAATCGAATACTCATTATAGAGAATGGTGTAATATCGACCACCAATATTTACACGATACTCATAATAATATGTCTAATACAGAAGGAGTAGGACACCCAGTCCAATCTTGGACACATAATGTTGCTGCTGATAATAGTGTTGTTAGTAAAAGAAGTGTTCCTAGTTCAATGGAAATAGTAAATAACCAAATTTCACCAGTTGCTGCCGACGGAACTAACGGAGGAGCACCTTTATATGGAGTTCGAAGGTTTTGTATTCCACTTAAAGTAGGTCTATTTGGTGCTTACCAAGCAGAAGAGAAAGCAATTCCTATTATGAATTTTGGTGGTCTTCGTATTGAGATTACATTAGCAAAAGCAAAGGATGCTCTTCAACGACTTGGTCTTACAATGAAAGATACATTACACCAAAGCGAAAAGAAAGATTTAGTTGTTGATATGGTTGAAGTAGGGCAGACTGCTGGTGTTGATGTGCCAACTAGTAGAACTGGTTTTACTACACAAGAAATTATATTGGATAGAGCAAATGAAGCAACACAAGGATATAAAGGTTCTTTACAAGATACTGGATTAGTTGTTGGTAATAGAGTTCATTTCTCTGGTAAAGATAATAATAATAATGACGATTTTTCATATCACGCTACTATTCAATCAATAGAAACAGAAACTGCTAGAGATTTAATTATTAATGGTAAAACTCACGCAAATTATCAAAAATTAAAAATTACAGTAGGAGGTATTACAAATAGAACTGCTACTGGCGGAGGTCATAATAATGGAGTTGATGGATATAAAGCAGCGTCAGTATTAAAAGTTATTAATAGTGCTCCAAATTACAAATTAATGAATACAGAATTTAGACTTAAACAGATAGTAGCACCACCACAACAGATGGATGCTGGTATGAGTGGTATTAATTATGAATTTACTGGTTATGAAGTCTTTTTTGATAATATCCCTACTGCTACATTACGACACCAAATCCCTATTAATTCTGTTGCTTCCAAATCATTAGCAATTTTCTCTCAGTTGTATTTTTCAAGTAATATGGACGGTGATACTGCTTCAAGTCAAGATAAGTTAAATGGTGTTTTACCAAAAGATAGTTTAGTAAATGAGGTAGTATTCTTTATTAATAACCGCCTTTATCCTCTACGAAGTTATAATCCACAGAAAACAGCAGACCGAGTATTATGTGTTAATGAATTAGTAAAAGCATTTAGAGCAATAGGAAAACAACCTATGAGTTTAGGTTCTGTTGATTTTGGAGATATGGAAGATTATACTAATACACCATTAATAGCACGAGAACTAGCACGAAATGGTATGGTTTTCGACTTACGAAATGCTGAACCAGAATTAAGATTAAATTTTAGTGCTGGAAGAACTGATATATTAAGAGTTAATACTTTCGTCTTTAGTAAAAAGATTATACAGACTACCGCCAATGGACTTCAAGTAATCCACTAAGTTTCCTATAGCGTCTTCAATTGAAGGCAATTCAAATTGTGTTTCTCTGTATTCACATTTATAAATTTTTCCTTGACCCATTATATAATAATATAATATATACTTATATAATGAATGGAAGTAATGACCGAAAATTAAAAATGCCTACAACTGATTTAAAGAAAAAACCTTCTTTTGAATTGTTAAAAATGATAGGAGATGGAATGGTTCAAGAAATAACTAAACACCCCTTTAGTAAAGTAAAACCTCCAAAAGGACCAAAAATTGAAGAAATTTTTATTAAAGGAAAACAACCAAATTCTATAGAACCTAAAAAAATAAAAAAAAAAAAATTTAAAAAAAAAATATAGTTCTATAATATATAAAATATGAGTAATTTGTTTGATTACAATGTTAATTTACAACCAGCAGTTATGGATATTCGTAGTGAAACTTTAGAACCAATTTCAAGTTCAAGTCATAGATATGTATTTAGATTAGACCAAAGCGGAGAATTGGACGCTAATAGTGTTTTATTATTTAAACCAGTTTTAAGTGCTAATGCTGCTGATAATCAACACCACTGCCGAGTGAATGCTTATGCTGGTGGATTACTTGCTATTAAGAGAGCAACTTTTCAAGTAGGTGATTATGTATTGAATGATATTCACGATATAGGACGAATTAGTGCTTTAGTTGATATGGGAACGATTAATGCTTCCAATAACTCAAAATATAATGGACATTATTTTAAAAATAACTTACAGTATAAAGTTTTAGACACTCTTGGAAATGGACAAAATTTAGGAGGAACAGAAGCAAAATATGGCGGTGAAGGTAGTATAGTTGTTGATAGAGCAAGAAGTGCTGTGGATTATGGAAGAGTTGAAAATCAAGGTGCTAATGATGGACAACCTAATAACTGTATTCTTACTAATGATGTGAATACTTCACACCAAATAGGAATTCCATTAGGAAATCTTTTTCCAGCAATTAAGAACCAAACTATACCACTTTTCTTATTCCAAGATTACCGAATTCTTATCACTATTGAATTCCATACTGCCGATAAATATGTAAATCTTGTAGGACGAAATGATGTTGGTGCTGCTCGTAGTAATATTGCTTCTGCTGCTGATGTAGTTCCTCAAGAGGTTAAATTACAAGTAGATTACATTATTCAACCAGCAGAAATTCAAAATAAAATGAGAGAAATGACTAACGCTCAAGGTGGTTTAAATCTTTCATATCCAGATATTATTAAAGTAGAAAAACAAATTCCAGAAGTTAGTGCTACTGATAATGCTGCTAATAGTGGTTTAGTTCAAACTGTCGAACATAGAATTGGTATGGATAATAAAGAAGTTCATAAAATTTATATGTTAAAACAAAAAACTGGAGCACAAACTAATGAGGATAGAGTTTATATGAATGGGCGTTGTGAAGGTATGAACCAAGAAGAATATAATTGTAATATTGACGGTGTTGATATTTTCCAAGAACATAAATGGAATCCAGCAAGTCAATATGACGAAGCAAGTGCTTGTTTAGGTGGTGATTTACAAGTTCCTCGACCAGTATATTTCAATGACGAAAATACTATTATGAATAAACTAGCAGATAGTAGTGGTGCTATTTTAGGTAAATTAAAACCTTTATGTTTAGACCTTTCTAATGGTAATGCTGGAGTAGTAGGAGGTGGTCGAAGTGTAGGTGCTTATCCTATTATATGGAAATATACTCGAAGACCTTGTGCTTCTATTGCTTCTTTCGCAGATGGTAATTCACCAGCAGTTGCTGGAGGTGCTAAAATGACCCAAACTAAATGTAGTGGTGCTTTGAATGTAGATTACTTTGTATATTGTAGTAGAACCGCCAATATTCAATCTACACCTCAAGGGACTTCAGTGATGGTTGCCTATTAATCAAATTTTTTTTTTCTTTTTTTTTCTTCCATTATTCTATAACAATGGCGGAAGCACAACCTAATTTAACTCAGTTTGAAATAGATAAAGCATTGA
>Ga0181389_1000410_pt1 | contig 17728 bp, 16 predicted proteins | sample 12SPOviralmetaG_FD_130121 | JGI IMG/M metagenome (GOLD analysis project Ga0181389, IMG submission 130121) | Marine viral communities from the oligotrophic San Pedro Time Series (SPOT) site, San Pedro Channel, CA, USA - 12 SPOT_SRF_2010-06-29 | ecosystem: Environmental > Aquatic > Marine > Strait...
ACTCCCGTAGCCATTTGAAGATTCCGTGAGACTGTAGTTGTATCACTACCGAAGATCAAGTTTGTCGAACCATGGGATCCGAGTTCTAGGTCACCGAACGCGTTATCGATAGACACTGCACCATGGTTATCAGGAACAAACCGGAAACCTTTGCTGTGTACGTGTTGAGGCATTGTAAAATTGTATGTTAAAAAAAATGAAGTGTTAGTGTGAGTGTGCTGTTAAGATAATAACTTACTGGATCCAATAGACAGCTCCCTCGACACGCTTGTATCTGTCAGGTGCTGTATTGGTGCTAGTTGCGGGGATAAAAGAGGAGTCGACCCTAATAAGCTTCCCGTCGGCATCAATCTGGATAACACCCAATGATTTGTGTGTACTTCCGGAAGAAGAGGGGTCGGCTTGGGCGATTACAAACTCATGGGTGTGGTTGGGGCGTAGTGCGAATGGTAGTTGCAAAAGCTGGTTGTAGTTTGGATTGTTGACACTGGCGCCAGAACCGTCAGTGTAGGTGGCAGGGTTGTCATCGTTAATGTCTCCCTGCAGCGTGACCTGAACCTTGTCACCGAATCTCACAGCGATGGCCTGGAAGTTGCCAGCGGAGACTGTAGTCGTACCAGCTCCCGGATGCGTTTCGATTACCTGAATATCATCTCCAGTGGTCCCCACGTTGTACACGGTGACTTCAGGCAGTATGGATGCATTCGAGGAGTTCACGATACCGACACCATCGGCGAGTTGTAGATTCTTCGAGACCTGTGTAGTTGTCGAATCCAGTGTCATGTGGGTTTCGCCACCACTCTGCAGGGACATGGTACCGAGTGCGTTGTTGATTGACACCGGACCATGGTTGTGTGGAACGAACTGGATACCATCGGAATGCATATGAGAGGTCATGGTGCTTTTTTTGTCTCTGATGGGGAAGTGTTTTTAAAGAGGGTTGTGACGACAAGTGTAGATAATATATTTACAAGGGCATATAATATAATCCTGACAACCATCTCCTGTACGCACCAGTGTACCTACTATTAATTCAAAAAACCAATCAAAGGAGTGTATTGAATAATGCCATTGGAAGATAAAGAATCGATTAGAGAAGAAAAAGCCAAAGTCAAACAATTAAGAGAAAAGTTGCAAAAAGGCAAGGATGACATCAGTGACGACGAGTACGCAAAGATTGCTCAGGAGCATGACAAGTTGGTAAAAAAAATCAATACCGCAGTCGAAGTCATGAACAAAGACAAATCAGGAAACGACGAACGCTTCAGTAAGACAAACCTTCCGAAAAATAATGAAATTTATGCAAGATACCATGCCTACAAAGCGACTCTGGCACAGTCGTCAGGTCCGTCGATATCTAAGCAACCTAAGGATCCCAAAAAGCCGCCTGCTGCGGGACCAAAGAACCCTACTAAGACCCCTATGAAGAATCGTTTACAGTCAGCTGTAAAAACCGTGAAGAAGACCATTACACCAGGCAAACTAAGAGTTACACCAGAACCAAAAGCCGGAAAAATAGCAGAGAAAGGTTCACCTCATCTCAAACTCGAAGACGCTAAAAAACTGGCTGCAGAATTAAATGCGAAAGAACAAGAGGCGAAAGAACAAGAGGCGAAAGAACAAGAGGCGAAGGCCAAGGCTGAAGCCAAAGCGAAGGCCAAGGCTGAAGCCAAAGCTAAGGCCAAGGCTGAAGCCAAAGCTAAGGCCAAGGCTGAAGCCAAAGCTAAGGCCAAGGCTGAAGCCGAAGCTAAGGCCAAGGCTGAAGCCGAAGCTAAGGCCGATGCTGAAATTGCTAAGGCCGAAGCTTTAGCTCAAGCCAACTCGACCTTTACAACATTCTACAATGACAACAAAGAGGCCCTAGATAAATTAGATGGTTTTCATGGGGTAGATAGAATTATGAATATACTCAAAGATGAGGATGATCCTGAAGAAGCGATGAATCAACTAATAGTTGAATTGACAGAAAAAATTACACCTTTTACGCAAAAAGAAGGTGTTGAACATTCCCTACAGGATGCAGCTGCAGCTGCAGATCCGTTCACTACACCAGACCAAAACAAATTGAAACATGGTCAGAATCCCAACATCACACAAACGGATGAGGAAAGAATAGCCTCTGCAAGGGCCAGATATGGGCGCAGCGGAGCTCTGCCCGATGATCCCAAACCCTTGGATAGTCTCGAAGAGGAAGAAGAGGAAGAAGAGGAAGAAGAGGCACATGATGGTTCTGACGAACAACCGACAGAGAACTCTCTCTCAGATATTCAGTTTGATGATGCAGAACAAGCTACAGAGGACTCTTTACCAGATCTCCCACAGAAAGCTTTTGTAGACACGAACTCTCGCAGCCCTGTGTTACCACTGCAATCGGGCCGGCGTGACGGATATGCGAGCACTGTCCCGAGTGCCGATTCCAGGCCAGAATCGATGGTCGCGGCTGAAGATATCGCCGCAATCAACTCAATGACACTGGGCGAGCTGAACCGACGTATCAATGCTCTACACGACATCTACGATCTCATCATCCCCAGCTTCACAAATCCTGCGAACAAGCGTCACCGCATCGAGGCTCAGGGGAACCTGCAGAAAGCCAAGATGCATCTCATAGGTCTACTGGAGGCCGTACGCCGGTACATGCACCCGTCACACTCTGCAGCAGCCAATGTGGTTGGAGGAGCGGCTTCGGTGCTTGTACCCATGCAGGATCTGGTCCAACAGCTGCAGACCGTGATTGAAGCACATGCCAAGGTCATGGGAGCCGGACCCAGAAGACTACCGGATTTCGATCAGTCTGATCTCGAGATGGATCTGGTTGAAGACATCTCCGCTCCCGAAGCGGTCGCGCAGAAGATAGCTCCAGGTGGGGATGTCTTGTCAGGTAAGGCACGAAAGACCGCGAGGGCATCGAGTGACCACTTCAGTAAATCAGGTGAGGCCTTCAAGAAAGGTAACATTGGAACAGGTATTGTACAGGGTGCAGAAGCCCTTGGTGACGCCGCTTTGTCAGCTGTGGAATCGGCCGGTAGTGGGTTGATGGAAGCAGAACATGCTGTGGCCGATGTAGCTTCAAAGGCAGCACATGCTGTCACGCACTTCTTTGGCCGAGACCTGAGAGAGACGGATCCTTACGATTCGTACAACAGTGGTGGTGGTGGTGGTGGAAGCAGGCGTCGGTTGTTGCCCACCGAACTCGACAATCACCAGCGTTTCGCAACCCCGGTGGCTCGTCGTCAGTACACATTAGACGATCATGGTGGTAAGGTACGGGGCCGTGGTCTAACCCGGGAACGTGCGGCGGGGGCAGGTGGTTTGCGACCGACTGCTACAGACACGGAAGGCAGACTGACCTATTTGACCAGTGGTATGGCCGCGTACTCCCGCAAGGGTATTGTGGACATGCATGCTGGTGGAGAGGAGTACAAGGCTCCATTCGGGTCTCTGAAGGATCCTAGACCCAAACCAAACTACCCTGCACCAGCATTGACCGGAGCGATCACCACAAGGGCTAGACAACCGGCCATCAATCGCATCAAGACCTAACTTAGGTGCTGATAGAAAGCTGTACGCGGCCGGTGTCGGCACTGCAGCTGAGGAAGGTGGCGGTCTCGTAAATGACGTGCACCGTGTGCTCAGATCCATTAATTTTGTTCACCGACACATTGTCTCGGTGCAAAGGTTTGTAAGTGACTTCCACTGTCGGATTCGAAAGCTCGCGTAGTGCGACCACATTGTCCAGCCGGTGGTCCAACCCATGTCCTAGATCGATGCGCACAATACGTTTCATTGCACCAGGCGTAGTGTCTCCTTCGTGGGCCTCTGGACCGGACCGCATGAAGTCCCAGGAGCTGCCGTACACGTTGAGGAACGAAGCGGGGACATCCATCACGACGGTGTTGTTGAAAGTCAACTTTACGTGTTCGATAATTGCAAAATTCTTCGAATTCTTGGTCTGATACACACTCCGATCGTCTGTAGTGACCATGATGTACATGCACCGGATCGCATCAGTCTCTTTGATATCGACTCGGGTGGTCTTCGATGGAATGACTTGGGCTTCTATGAACGCCTTGGCATCTTTTGATGAACCGAAATTGGTTGTAGCTGTACCTGTTGCTAATGCCGTGTCTACTACAGGCAGTTCGCGTTTGCTCACTCCTACCATTCTGCTCAGCATACCGTCCCCGTAATTTTTACTGACCACCTGATTCAAATGAGCTTCGTCGAGGATTCTGTAATGAACCATCAGCTGGGCTTTACTGATTGCAGGTTGCGCTCGAGCAACTCCGGTCTGTATTGTACCATTTTCTTTGAAAGGACTGTTCATTCCGACAATACTCAGATCAGACCACTTCACCGACACGTGATGGGGTTCCTCGAACGTGGTAAGAATACCATACCGATGAGGATCTCGGTAGAAGTAAAACGGGAGCCAAATGTACTGCTCCTGGAATGTGGTAATGGCAGTAGACTCTCTACTGCAGTGCAAGTCTTGGATGATTAGATCTCTGCGACTTGCTGGCAAACTACTGTAGCGTGCAAAAATTTGATGTTTGGTCAGTTTCTCGACAATGCGCCCCGAGGTACTCAGAGTCACCTCCTCAATAAGATCCAGGAAACCGTACGCAGAGAAGGTATCTGGTGCGTTGTTACCGCTTTGAACATATTGGTGGTTACCGAGGGTACCATCCACACGAAGCCACATACCTTGAGCAAACCCGTTTTTCGCCACCGCGAATTCGCAGCTTGCATTGGCGGTGGTGCTGCCACTTGTGTTGTCCACGGGTAGCAGTTGGAGACTGTGGGGTACAGTCAGGCGTTCGGTCTCGTTGTAGACCCATGGGTTCTTCGTGGTGGAGGCATTGACCGTCGCGACGACTGCGGAACTCTGGTTCGATTGAAGGATAGGATCAGACATGGTCGGTCAGCAACGAGAATGTATCTGTCAGTGTTTCTTCTTTAAAAAAAAAGGAGTCTGTGGAGTGTTGTTGGTGTGAGGAGGCAGATAATTATTTATGAGCTAATGGAGAGCTGCACGCGACCAGTGCTACTCGAAGTGCTCAGGAAGGTGGCTGTGTCGTACAGCACATGGAGGGTACTAGGTCGGGCCCCGTTGTTAAAGGCGCTAGTACCAGCAGAATCAGCGGGGTTTTTTGTTGCCTGGGTGTACCACTGGACCTTGAGTTTGGGACTGGCGATCTCGCGCAAGGCAACAACATTGGACAACCCCTTGTCGTACGCCAGACCAAAATCGATTTTGTACACGTTTTGCATTCTGGTTAGTGCGACAGAACCGGGATCACCACTGCCATGACTATGTCCTTGTCCCCACCTACCGAAGCAACGAATGAGATGGGCGGGAACATCCAACACTACCGTATTGTTGAACGTAAGTTGGATACTGTGGAGTTGTACAGGGGCATCGTTATCTACAACCATAGATGATCCACATGTCACCATAACATACATTGCGCGAACCGCCTCATTCTCCTTCAAGGTCATTTCAATAGTATTCAATGTAGTGGTACTGACACCAGATGTTATCGTCATCGGAGCCTCTCTCTTTGCAATGTCTACTACTCTACTCAACAGTCCATCTCCGTAGTTCTTCGAAACGACTTCATTCATTTGAGGTTCGTCGAGTTGGCGGTAGTGACCCACCATGTAGGCCTTTGATGGTTCGAACTGTACACCCGTTCCTTTCAGGAGGGTTCCAGCATCTGACAAAATGAAAGTGTCGGAGAACGTGATTTCGACCCGGAACGGTTCTTCAAAGTTGGTCAACAGACCGTATCGCTGCTGATCACGGGCGAAATAGAAAGGGAGAGGAATAGGGAAGGCCGTTTCGTACTCGCTGGCGACCCTTTGTCCTCTCATACGCAAGGCTGTGGCTACACTCATGCGGTGTTCTACGGGCATGTCGGAATACCTGGCAAACATCTGTTGCTGGTCCAGTTGCTCAATGATTCGACCCGAAGCCGTCAGTCTGATGCTCTTGATCATACGGAGAGCCCCATAGACATGCATCTCTGCCAAAAGAGTGTCTTTTTGATCGTCTGCAAAATCCAAACCGTTCACCACCTCGCCATCTTTTGTGTATCCAATACTTACTTCGGAAGCACCTGTCCCGGTCGTATACCGATCAGCCGGCTTTGCCTCCACTACAAAGAACAGCTGTTGCAAGATACCGTTCTTGGGGAGGTCAAAAGTCATCATAGAATTCTTGGCAATTGAGCCCGAACTGTTGTGGAACGTCAGGAGCTGCATCGCATGGGGCACCGTCAGACGATCGGTCTCGTTGTACACCCACGGGTTCTTGGTTGTCGACTCATTGATGGTGGCGACTACGGCCGAGGACTGGTTGGACGAAAGAATCGGGTTGGACATAGCTACTCAGTGGTTGTTCAAAGGTTCTGAGAACTGGAGCGAAAGGTTGTCTTTACTGGTGTAAGGGTGTTTGTGCAAGTGTGCAGATATTATTTATACAACTCGAGTGCGGTTCAGATCGTCCAGGGCCAGGTCCAACAACAGAGATCGGATGCTGTTCCGTTCCTCCGTCAAAGGATCGGATCCGTCGGTAGATGTGGAGTCAGAGTACACGGGTGCCTGAGGTCTGTCTTGCAGTGTCTGGGGATCGCCGTGGTTCTCCAGAGACACCAGTTCGGGGTACACGACATCGCGGTAGTAGTGGTTCACAGCACTGACCCCACCGTACTGGGCGAACATCTTGTTCACGTTTATTGGGAACGGGGCAGTGATGTTGCGGACTGGGGCTTTGTTGCGCAACGCGAGTGCCAGGTTGGAGAGGTCGTGCGCTTGCATACCCGCAGCCCCCGTGTCGAATTGGAGGTGGGTGGCCAGAGGGATACCGGCTGCAGGGATCGCATCTTCTGCGGCGGACAAGACAGTGACTTTTCGGAGGGCCTCGGCAATGGGTTCGCGGGTTCCAGCAGACAGTGCTTGGAGCGAGATGTTTGTTGCAAGAGAGGTGTTGGGGTTGAACACGGTGGCCGACACGATGCGGTCTACGTGTGCCAGTTGGGCTGTCACTGCGGTGGCGGTGGCTCCTCCCATTGAGTACCCACCCAAATGGACTTGTGCCAGAGGGTAGTCTTTCAACAGTTGCTCTACAGTACCTACTGCTTCAACGGTCAGGTCTCCAGCCCCACGCACATTGCGCCCAGTCCACTGCTGTAACATGGCCTTTGTCTTCAGAGCACCTGTGTTGGCTGGTCTGAATGTCGTGTAGATGTGTTCGACGGGGCCGTCGGCTGTTGCACGAAACGCAAAGGACGTTGTGTTCGGGTTGGTCTGTGGTAACATGGACACCGTACCATCTGTTGTCGACTGCACGAGTTCGGCAAGTTCGGCGGACTCCATGCGGTTCGTGAGCATAGTCAAGGCCAGTGCCGACTGTACAGATGGTGTTGTCCCCACCTGACGAAGGGTCTGCAGAGACTGAGTCCGTGCTGCATTTTTCATGTTCTCGGTCAGCACCTGTGACCCGACAGAGGATTCCGCACGGACAGCTGCCTCTTCGGCTACTTGCTTGGCCATGCGTGCAGTGTTCTTGGTGATCTGCGAGCCAAACCCACCGAACACGGCGTCCAGGGCCACTTGGAACAACGCCTCCTGTTTGGTGTACTTGCGGTTGTGTTCGATGTATTTGCCAGTCGAGCCATCGAACAGGGACCCGAGTGGATCCACGATTGATCGGAAGAGTCCTATACCCGCCACGTGACCGGCATCCTTCAGTGAACGCAATGGGTGATGTAACAGGTCGGCTTTCGCGTGTTTCAGCCATTTCTTGTCAGATACGACGGGTAACCAAGCGGCCATCTCGGTGGCGAGACCAGCCGCATACATAGTGGCTTCAGTGGCCCCGAAGTAGTTTGCCGCGGCTGCTCCTAGTAAGAAAGACATGGTTGTAGAGGGAGGGGTTGCAGGTCAATTGGTTCGGTTATCGTTGCATAGCTGCTGGGCATTTTTTACGCCATCAATTCGGCGTGCTCGAGTTCGAACCACAATTGAATGTCGGTGATGTGATGGGCATGGGCGGATGACGCTGTGGTGCGATGGAAGCTCAGTGGTACGCGACATTGGGGATCCTGGAAGAGCTCGACATCGAACGCTACCGGGATCTCATTTGCATAGAAGCTGCAATGGTACTCCGACTCGGTACGCTTTGTGGAAGGATCCATGGACAAGGCTAGACGGGCATTGTCGTGGTTGGAAGCGACGTGCTCGTGGGTCAGCCAGGGGATGCGCAGGTACACGGCATGTTGAGAATCCTGCAATGTCACAGCACTCGAGGCAGTTGCGGCCTTGTTGCGCACGACAATACTTTTCTTCAGGCAGATCCGTTGGGCTTCGAATCGTTGCCCCAAGGACACGCGCAATGTAGAGGAGGCTGTGGCAGAAGCCGCCAGGTCGATGTGAAGCAGGACCATGGTATATTTAGTGGTTTTTTTAAAGGAGTTGGTGTTCGTAGTGATGTATATATTGTCACAAGAGATTATATATTACACGCGACGCAGGTTGGCTTCTAGTTCTTTGATGTCCAAGGGAGCACTGCGTGACGGTGTGGTGTCGCTGGGATTGGGAGTGGTGTCTTCCTGGCATGACGTGACATCTCGTTCACATTTCACACAGCCGCAGCTGATCGTTGTGCACTTGCTCTTCTGTACTGCCAGGACTAGGGATGCGATGCTGGCAGACACTGCTCCTACAAACAGGGACAATTCGCTCCAGTTGGTCATTGGCGGATGTTGATGGCTGCTGGTAGTTTGAGTTGGTAGGGATCTTGACGTTCCAGTGTAGTAAATTTACCACGGCCTTCGGGCAACAGAGTCCCGTTGCGCATGAACGCCTGGTCACCTCGGGTTCCAGATTGGTGTCTTCCAGAGTCATATGTCGCGTGCCCCGACTTTTCCTTGTTGTACTGTTCAACCGGGTCAAAGCGCAGCTGGGTACGGTCTTCGTAACTGGAGACGTTGCGTTTGCCTGCGAGACTGGGTTTGCCATCAATGAACCGTTCCCTCTCAATGGTCTTTTCCCGGAAACGATTCGCGGCGGTGGTGTTGACGACTGCGGTGATCTTGGAAGCGTCCACATCGGGGGCTTTGGCCATCATGGTCTGGTTAGGTGGAACGGTGGCGATGGGTTTTTTGGAGTAGCGTACTCCGGTTTTGCCGTCGCGGCCCTGGCGCTTGCTTACTTGTTCGAGATGAAACGTCATTGGGGGTGAGACGTAGGCTGTTGTAGGTGGGGGGTTTTATGGGTTTGTTAGTAGATGTGGGTTTTTTTTCAATTTGTTTGTTGGATGAGACAAAGGTTTTGCCGACAATCCGATGTGATCTGGGGATCAGCGGGACGGTTGTGCGACGACCTTTGACTGTCAGTTGGCGAGAGAGTTCTTTGCGGTCATGTGCGGTTCCTTTGCCTGTCGGGGGTGGCGTCTGGCCGGTGTCGAAGTATTTGAATCGGCGCATCGGTTGCTGGGAGGTATTGATTTACAGCATACCCTTTTTTTTCTGAACGGCTCCGACCAGACGCTGCTGTTCGCGGGAACGGTTGGTGATGGAATACTCCTCTACCACCGGAGCCGCCACTGCAACACCAGTGGGACCCGTCTGCCCTTTTGCGTCCGGGTCCGCCTTGTCGATGTCTTCGCCTTTGGTATCCCGGAAGGCCAGTCCGTGAGCCTTGTCGTAGGAGTCGAATTTGCGGGCTACGGACACATACGACTTGCGTTCGTGTCCAGCTAGGTAGGTACTGAACCCGCTGTTGTTGGCGTAGTAACCGAAGCGATCGGACTTCACACGGGAGAGTCCACCTTTGTCGGTGTCTGTAGTGTTCGATTGGATGTGCTGTTTGCGTTTGAGGTGCGTCTCGTGGTGCTTGAGTACGGTCATTGCGGGTTTGGGTTAGAGAGGTGGTTTGCGATGCAGTTGCTTGTTTGTAGGGTTACATGGTTTATTGCACATTTTAATCAAAAGGTCAGATCGGGTTTTTCCATCTGCCAGTCGTCTTCGGATCCGAACAGGCGCTTGTTCTTGTCTTTGATGTTCGCGTCGCACAGGTGCACGTAGTCTCGATGCGACTTGCGGTTTGCGATGTGCACAGACACGGCAATGAAGCGGTACTCTTTGGACAGGGTGATCTGATCAAAGATGCGTCTGCTCTCTTTGAGCCCTTCCTTGTCGGAGGTCAGGGACAGGTAGTTCTCGATCAGCGTCTTGCGTTCGATGTACGATGCGAGTCGTGATGCGAGGATCACATCCGCGTTGTTGCGAATCGCGGGCGGGATGAGTGTTATGCGCTGCGAAATCAATATCGTCGCCATCTCATTCTTTTTGCACGGATCCTCGCGACATACATGTCTCCCGTTCACAGCGATCTTCTGCAGTATGCCACCCGACTCCCGCACCTCTCGAGGATCCCCTACCATGTCATCCAGGATCAGACAAACCGAACACCTGACCATGTCGGACTGTCTGTCCTGACCCTTGTTGTAACTGGCTACCTCTTGCATGCGTTTGATGATGGTGGGTACGTGGTCCAGGGATGTGAACTGGTATGTCATTGGAATGCTTTCCTCGTACCCACTCAGTGTTTGGGAGATCAGGAAGTAGTGAGTGAACCGCTTTTCCTTGTGGAACTGCCGTAGCCATGACAGGACGTGTTCTGTCTTGCCACTGCGACGGGGTGCTACTACAAACGCGAACCCATTCTGTGGGAAGTGTTTGATGGGATCAAATTGGTCAAACTGTGGTTCTCCTGGAGCCTCTAACAGTTCTTGAGAGGTCGTGTCCTCTGTGCCATCCGTGGACGTAGATGAATGATTCTCTATGGCCTCTTTGGGATCGTACGAATCTGCTCTTGGATTCGGTATAGTGGCCTGGGGCGGTGCTTTGCGAGGCATTTTTTGTGCTATCGATTATTAAAGTTTTAGGCGGGGGCGAGCGGGCTGTGACTTGGATACTGTGTATATTAATTTTCTGTATTCTTAGACGGAACCATTCCCATTTGCATCAAGGTGTACTGATCCGCTTCGTGCAGGTCTATGCCTTGTTTCAGGAGTCGACAGATCTCCGAGTTGTCGGTGTCATACGTGCTGTGCGTAGGGTTGCGAGTATACTTTGGTCGTGCCAACAACCACTCCGCATAGCGTGGGTCTATGCGCCCAACATCGAGGAACTTCTTGTGCGCATACTTACCAAAGCCGACTTTCATTTGTGCAATGCGCTCCTTGCGTGTTTTTAAGAAGACCTGTCGGGCCCGCCTCCATTCTGCGACAACTTCTGGACCGAAGTGCTGTATGCACACCGATCCAACAGGGCTCAGAATGTGGCCAGTCACTTTGTGCTTGACGGTGTTCAGTTCCACGATGGGGTTTTTTCCGCAGACACATGTGCTCGTGGCAGGCCCCTCGTACATATCACCATACTCCCATTCGCAGAATGCATCTGCTGCTACTTTCGATTCGCTGTGCGCCAGAATCACCTTCCGTAGCTCAATGTACGAGCGATTGAGTTTGGGTTCATCGTGTAGTGGCAAAGGGATGGTTTGCGTGAGGTCCAGTTCTGCGAAGTGTTTATCCAAATCCGTTTGCGTGTAGTCTTCTTGCGCTTCGTCATCCATGAAGAATTGGTTTTTTATTTATGATCCCATGCCCCCGTGGGTGACAGAACTAAATCCGGGGTGTTGGACAGAACTTTTTTTGGGTGTTGGACAGAACTTTTTTGGGTGTTGGACAGGTCTAGGACCACGCACAAGCTTCCTCATTTCTCAATTCATTCTCTCCGAACAACATGTCAGTACATCCCGGTTCGTTGTCTTACCAAGCGCGGTTGGAGCGCGGGGATCTGGAGGAACTCGACGACCTGCAGATGGAAGAAAGCTTCCAAGCCGCCTTGCGTTGCCACCTGAGCTCCACCGATGCCGACACGGGTGACACCAAGTTTGATGTCAAGACCTCTACGCACGTCTCCGCCGAACTGGTAGAAGCTCTGAACAAGGAGCTACTCGAAAAAACCGAGGAGATTCGTGCGAAGGACGACACCATCGTAACGTTGCACCAACTGCGACAGGCTGACAGTGACATGATCCTTAACATGAATACGAAGATCGACAAGCTGCAGTGCGAACGCGCCAAACATGAGTTGGAGTTTTTCCTCTTGCAGCAAAAGTTGAAGGAAGCGAACGAGGCTCTCGCCGCTGTCACCAAGGAGCGCGATGGGTACGAACTGGAGCTCAACGAGACGATCCACTACTACCAGGAAACCGCAACCGCTTTGTTCTCGCACTGTAACCATGTGCACTCCCAACTGATGCAGTCCGAAGCGAAATTGAAGGCTGGATTGACCAAGATCATGGACGAAAGCAAGACATGTGCCGATGCCTTGACCGCCATGGCGAAACCGGAAGCGAAATAAAATGCTTGTCTAGTAAACCCTATAATGCAAACATGCCCAAACTCGAATCCATCACACGTACCCCCTCCGGCCCTAAGGCCTTCGTCGCCAAGTTCAAAATGGACTCAGGGCGTTCGAAGACTGTTCGCTTTGGCACTAGCAGCAATTACGCCCTTAATCCCAAAAAGACTGATGCAGATCGAGCTGCCTATTTGGCCCGGCACAAGGTCAATGAGGACTGGTCTGACCCCACCACCGCGGGTGCACTGTCCCGGTTTGTGTTATGGGGGAACTCCCGCTCATGGCAAGCTAACATGCGAGCGTACAAGCGCAAATTTAGGCTATGATGCGTCTGAATGTCTGTGATAATTATAAGAGTTCAATTAATAACCAAAAACACTACATTTACACGACAACATGAGAGATCCAACTGCTCCCTCCGGATTGAAACAAATTCCATTGCCCAAGATGGCGGACGGCGTCTTTCGCGTGTACCGTCCCCCACCGGGATGTGTCTTTCTGCTAGACCTTGAGGCTCTCAGAGGTCCTGCAGCTTCCAAAGAGACGGTTGGAAAAGATGCCGGTGCACCACCATGTCCTTGTGCAGCTGGGGTTGGGGCTCGTTGTGGTGACGCTGGGCCTTGTTGATGACACTGAAGCAGGTGTTGCATCGGAGGAGCGTTTGCTTGCGTCGTGCAAAGGAGTTGATGTCGTAGTCGATGCAGATGTGTTCTGGCCAGAAGTACACCGAGTCGACAGTGTCACGGTCTCTGGTGACATTGGGAGTGTAATCGGTTGGAAATGGTGGTGTAAGTAAGGTTCCGGGGCAAATCGGACACGACGTTGTCTTCTTGTGGGCCTTACGAAGGATGTTGAATGTCCCCGTGCACCTTCTACAGAACCGATCCTCCAGCACATGGTTTGTTTGTCTATGTTAAAAAAAACGTATATTGAATGGTATTAGCTCACAACCAACATATTTCATAGCAAAAACAGCTGTTTCGACCCTTTTAAAGTTTTGTAAAAAAAAAAACGAGCTTGCGGGAGTGTTACACTCATTTTCATCGTCTCTCTTCTACCTTCAAAAGGGTTACATTTGCTCACATTGAGAAGAGGGATTTCATTGCATCCGATGACTGTTCGGTGAACACAGATGGATCATTGTTGGCATCAGCTTCCTCCAAGGTCAACGTGCTGACCAATTCGGGTTCGACAGTGTCAATGTCAACCATGCACTTGGCCAGGAAGTCTGCATACACGACACGGGGAGTGAACTCGAACTTCACACACCGATTGGTGGAGACCTTCTTCTCAATCCCATAAATGCCTTCGATCCTTTGGTTGAACGCGTGAAGGGACTTGTCACAGGCGGAGCTAGTGAGGTTCATTTCACTGTAGAAAGTCTTGGACATGTCGTAGAAGTCTCTGCCGGTCACCGTTGTAGGGGAATCCCACCCATCGAGTTCCCAAAAGCGAGGATTCGCTTCGGTGGGTCGGAAGGCACTGAAGTACCCCGTCTCAATGTAGTTGCGGACGAACATGATTTCGACGGGAGTGAAATGCAACGCCAGTTGGGTGTATGCAGGGCGCTTCAGGTTTTCAGCCCGAGCCTTTCGGAAATCAAAGCCTTTGTAATCGAGGGTGGTCAAGTACTGGCGCAAGGCACGCAGAAACTTGATATCCGCAAGGGATTCGCGAATGTAAGACCACATGTCGTGTTTCCAGTAGCAGGCGGTCCAACTGTTGCTTTCGAAGAGGATGATGCGCCGTTCGCGGTTCATCGGTTCAATGCGCATGGGAATCTTGCTGTTCGTCAGCACAATGATAGCCGCCCACACGGCATATTCGAAGGGGCGCATGAATTTGACATTGCTGGTCTGGTGCTTTTCGGTGACAAACTCCTTGAAACGACTTGTCACCTTGGCAGTAGAAGAGATGTCCGCTTCGTTCAACACTGCAATAATCTTGGAGATCAGCCCTTCGGAGTGCGTGCCGCAGAAAGCATCCATGTCCGAAGAGCATTTGTAGTGCATCGATCCGACCAGGCGAGCGAACGGGTCCATCAAGGAGTTCTTCCCAGTGCCGCACTCCGATTGAAAGCAAACGTAGTAAGGCAGACGTGGGTCAGCGGGTTTGGTGATGCGGTGTCCCATGAAGTGTAGGAACAACTCGACTTGAGTGCGGTCACTCGGGGGGTAATCGTCCAGGGAGACCGGGAACATGCCTGTACTGTCATGGCATTTGGCACCAACCAAATGGGATACGAGTTGCATGAATGGTCCAAGCAGCTTCATCATTTCTTCCCGGGTAAATTCCGTGTCCGAAGCGTTCTCCCAGACATCTTTTGGGTAACCAGCGAAGGTGTTGTAGATGTTCGAACTGGTCTTGGAGGCCAACTCCTTGTTGTACACAGCTGCATATGGGAACGCATCCACCTTGCAGTACTGACTGCGATCCGGGCTTTCCAACCACAACTTGGCTAGTGGAATGTCGTGACCCTTGTCATTCTGCATGTTGGAAGGGATATTGCCGAACGTGCACATGAACTCTCGGAAGTTTGCCCATATGAGATTGCGTTCGTGCAACACCGAACCATCTGGACGCGTGAAGTTCAGAGTCTGGAAGTGCAACACCTTGTGCTGGTCCTCAATGTAGTGGAAGTGTTCGTTGAAGTATTCGATCCGCTGTTGAACAGAAGACATCTGCATCAGGACATCTCGGTCAAAGTGGTCCGGGGCATTGATTTTGGCGTTGCTTTCGAACTTAGCATGCTCCGACCAAAACGTATCGTGTTCGGGCTGCATGTCCTTGACCTCCCACTTGATATCGTACCCTGTGCGTTTGAGTCCGACTTTGTTGAACTTCTTCAGCAGATGTTCGATGGAGAATATGACAGGAGACGACCGCAAAAACTCGTCAACGTCTTCCTCAGGAATCATCAACCCATCAAACGAGTTATCGAAGCGTCTGTGTTGCACCAAGTTGTGTTCTATAGCCCATCCCAAGACGGCTTCGATGACCAGTGACTCCTTGTTGCGACACCACATGCTCATAAGACTGGCTCTCCAATCCTTCTTGCCATAGCGAGCCCTAGCCTGTTCAATGCTCAGGCCGTACAGTTCCACCGCTTTGGTAATCTCTGCAGCGTTTTTGATATTGATCCTTCGCTGTACGATGGGAACGATGCTTTGGTTGTGTTCGATGACCTTCGATGTGAACATTTGAAATTCGTTGATCATGCCCTGCACGATGGGGTGGTCGATAGTGGTATGACCTCCGAACATGATGCGCTGAAACAGTTGCTTTGACTTTGCCATGTCTCCCTGGAAGTACGTGTTTGCAATCTTCTCCCGCACCTCCTTCTTGTTGTGGACGTAGTGACTAATCCACTGCACAGATGGTTTGGTCCGGTCAGCCAACATCGCAGACAAAATCAAAGACTGGTGCGAACTGCACTGATCGAAATCTGTCAGAGTCCCATGGTACATGGCAGCGCGGACCTCCCGCTTCATACTCCCAGCAGATATGCCTTGCATTGCATATGCTCGATCGCGTTTGTCACTGTGTTTCTGCGAAACGAAGTCTTTCGACGAACGCTTGTACGAGACTTGGAGGTGACCATTGACTTCCTTGGTCAGGAATTTCGTCATGATCTTCTTCAGGGGTACGTACGGTTCCAGTGGCGAGTCATGAGACTCTTTGCGACACCGCAATGGTTCGTAGTCACTCATTGCAATCTTGCGAAGTTTCTCAAAATCCGTCGGAATCATTGCGAACCCTTTCGTCACATGCTCCGTGTCGATTTTGTCTATCTTGTAGGAAGGCTTGGGACCACTCGGCGGGTCGGTTTGCAACGATGTGTCGTCCATTGATGAAAACGAATTGTGACATAGGAATGGGTTCTGTAGAAGCATTGTAGGCTCGAAAAAAGTTCTGTCCAACACCCGAAAAAGGTTCTGTCCAACACCTAAAAAAACGTTTTATACCCCCTTTTTTTTAGTTCTGTCCAACAGGTGAGTTTTTCGATTGTGTCCAACACCCGAAAATAGTTCCGTGTCCAACACCCGAACGCACTTTGAATGAGCTCACATTATCATTCCTTCCAACTACCAAACCAATATGGCAGCTCCGTACATGATCAATGACATGATTGAGTTCGAGGACGAGTTCTATGTCATCACCAAGATTTTGAAGACGCATGTGATGGCCAGACCTATCAGTCTTAGCCCAAGTGGTACAGACTATCTGAAACCAGTACCGCTGTATTTCAAGGACAGTAGACTCAGATGGGCGACACCTTCCGAGTTGCGTCTGTTGTATCTGCAAGGGAATCGCTGCAAGCAAAAGGAGATCTATGTGGACAAAAGTATTCTACCAAATGCGAAGAAAGGTTGCAAAGTCGGGAAATTGCTTAACAGAGACAAACATTTTGTGATGCACTGGTTCGATTTGCATGGCATCCGTCACGCCCAAAAAGGTTTCTCTCACTTTACGTTCTACACCAAAAGGGTACACAGTCACCAATGGCGGGGGGTAGACGTACCCACTTGGACCACAATCTACCCATATCAAGCTTGTCCTTGTTCGTTTGTGAACGATGGTACCAGGATTTTCCACAAGACACAGTGGTATCAGATCCCCGAACATTTACAACTCGTCAATGCGACAATGGTACTAAGCAAGACGGGGAAATTGGCATTGGAGATTGTCAAGGAACTCCACGTAGACGATGAACTGTTTGTGAACTACGGTAAGAAGTTCTGGAAAGGAACTCATGTCGCGCCACTCACTCAACCGATGTTCATTTTTGGAGACATTCCGAAACACAAGTTGCATTCACAACTGCACGAATTGTATGACTGGTGCTATGATTGTTCCAATGTTATCGAGGACACGGAATCCGAAGAAGACGAATTGAACACTCCCTTGATCGAGGAAGAGTTCGAAACGTTACCAGAACCCCAAACACCCGAGATACCACGCGAAAAGACATCCGCGGAGACCGATACGGTCAAAGATCCCGAAGAACCTGTCCCCAAGAGGGCCAAAGTTCGTCTTGCGGGTGTCATCGATGTACCTACGAATGCCAAGCAGCATCATTCCGTCTTTAGCAAACGGACGAAAGTACGTGTCCGCGAAGCAGGTGGTCAATCTTTTACTTTCCCAGAAAAGGAAGTTTTCGAGAAGTCCATCTCATGTTCGAGTGAATCGGACACGAGTGATTGTAGTAACAGTGATTAACTCAATTATAAGACTGTTAACAAACATCGAATCGAAAACAACCCTATTTTATGAATAAATACGTACCCTAC
>Ga0181389_1000413_pt1 | contig 17685 bp, 34 predicted proteins | sample 12SPOviralmetaG_FD_130121 | JGI IMG/M metagenome (GOLD analysis project Ga0181389, IMG submission 130121) | Marine viral communities from the oligotrophic San Pedro Time Series (SPOT) site, San Pedro Channel, CA, USA - 12 SPOT_SRF_2010-06-29 | ecosystem: Environmental > Aquatic > Marine > Strait...
ATCCTGCGTGTAGCTTCTACCGATAACAGAACCTGTCTGAAAGTATAACCTCAAGGCATCTTCAGGATTGTATGCCGCACCTGTACCTAAGTCTACTTCGTTTAATCCATCTGCATCTATAAATACACCATCTGGTACCACCTTAGCTACAACCTGTTGTATCTTAAGGTGACTAATTTGAATAAGGTCAGCGAAGGGAATCATACGTCTAACTAAAGACTCTAGAACCCCTTTATACATTCTTGGTGCACACGCTACATAGTTAGGCATTGCATACTGGTTAGCAGAGTTAGGGCGTACCATGTTCTCCATCATATTCCACTTAAGGATTATGTTTGTACCCATAACCATAACACCCTCATACCAAACGTCTATTCTTTTTTCTACTCTCTCAAACTCACCCTCATCCATCATTTCTTGTGGTGGGTTGAACTCGTCATCTTTTTCTACAGTCTTATACGTACCCTCTCCTGTTTTTTTCTTTTTATATACAAAACTGTTAGTGGTCTTATAATTAAAATATAGAAGTGTACAAGTGTCACGAGAAAACATACTGTTCTCGTACATAGCCGCCACGTTGTAGTAGTCATACCATGACTGGCTATACTTAGATATCTCCTCCATCTGATCTAACGTGATGTCTGGGTCTATCTTAACTAGCTCCCCAATAGGAATAGTTTTAATCTCACCCCAATAAAAACAGTCTTTAAAGTATGGGTCCTCTGTGTAACTATACACAACGTTTGCAGGGTCTACATACTCAACACGTATACCATCACCCTGTTGGAACTCATGCTTTGTGATACCTATTCCAAGGGTAGCTATATCGTAGTCAACTCTTTTACGTGTGTCATTGTAATGACTCTCCTCAAGCATAGTATTTATAGCAATCTCATTTGCTATCTCAATACCTGGCTTGTAGTTAAGCTGCATATACAACTCCATTTCTGTATCGCTAGCAGGTAAAGTTTCAGGATCTACCTGAAACATTTGAACCTGAAAATCTTTTTCAACCTGCTTAAATAAATTTTTAGCTACCACGTTAACCTCAACCATACGCTGGAATTCGTTACGTTTCTCTGCTGACATTGCATCCATTGCAATGCAGTTTATTTTAAATAGCCTGTCAGACATTCCGTTAACAACAATATCTACAAACTTTGGTATAATAGGAATAGGTGTCCAGTCTAAGTTTAAGTATGACAAGTCACCGTCTACGGCTAACTCATTCTTATACTTTGCAACTGACTGTTCTCCACGTGCGTATAGTCTTAACTTGTGAAACTCTCCCCACTGGTTATAAAACCTACAACGATTACTATCCTTTCTAAACCACTCGTATTGTATTGCCTGTCCTACTTGTAACCCAAACTCGTCAGTAGCCTTCTGCTTGTCACTAACAAATTGATCAGGAAACGCAGCAGAGTTTATATTTATGTTTACGTCTTTCATGTAACTATTTGACTTTTATTGCTGGTGTTATTGTATCTAGCAAAGTTAATACTTATTTTTGACTTCTCTTGAGACGGAGTATATAAGTGCTTTTGGTTAGCCATGATAGCTAAACCAGAACTTATAGCTGCATCAAACTTAGTCCTATTACTTATATCAAACTTAGCCCAATCCTCAAGTGTCTTACCAAAAAACATAGTACCCATATCACCTGCATCCCTATATGTTCCATCAAAATCAATACCCACATACTTTTCTATATAAGACTCTATAGCTGATGCGTGAGACTGCTTAACATCCTCAGATGTATTAGGTATACCACCAAGCTCCCTCTCTGTCTTAGACAGCTTTATATACGTCTTATCAGGCCTGTTTAATGAGTAACCTCTATAACCTCTATTTTTTAAATGGTATAGTAGCCTAGGCTTATTATTCTCGCACAGTATAGGCATACCATAAAATACTAATGCCATAAGTACCTCCTCAAAGAATATCTCTGCGGTCTGAGGTCTAGCTATATACTCCAAGAAAAACTCATTACTCGGAGCCTCTTGCATGTTAAACTTTGTAAGTCCATGAAGTGCACCGTTAGAGCCCTTCCCCACAACTACCCCTGATATATCATAGGAGTCACAACCAAATGAACCTATATCCTCGTTACCTGGTTTTCTTATACCCCTTTCTATAAGTACGTTGTTTTGTAGTTTAGGTGGTGGTGTCCAGCTTACTAGAAACCTTCCGTTTTTATTAGGTGACCATATAACCTTACTATCCTTTATACCATCCTTCCAATGGAATGAACCCCTTGTTACGTGGTGGTCCATTATTAAAGAGTCGTTATAGTCTACCTGTTGGTATATCTTTGTTAGATTAAATATAGACTGCTTACTCTCATCCCTGAATGCATGAGACTCTGTACGAGGGAACTGTCTATAGAACTCATTCAATGCGTCAGCATCCTGTGACAATGAACTCACCTCATTCTCCCAGTAGTCTACAGCACCAAACTTTATATCCTCGCCATCTATACCTACGATAGGTTTAGGTGGAGTTTTAAATACAGGCATACCATATCTATCTATATAACCCTCAAAGTTCCACTCCATAGGTATAAACAAACAGTACAACCCACTCTTAGTCTGACCGTTAGCATTTCTTTTAGATGGGAACGAGTCCTCGTATAAACTCTTAAAGTTTCTACCCCCCTTATCTAATGCATTAGATGTAGAGCCCATCATACACTTTCCAATAACCCTACTACCCAGCCTTAGACATGTCTTTGTTACACGCCAGTTATTTAAAATATTATCAGGCCTCTCCCACTTACCACTCTCATCGTGTAGTAGTAGCTGTAGCTTCTCACCATCATAGCTATTGTCCCCTGTATTCTTCCAGTCAATTGTTGTGTCTAACCCCTCTAACTCTTCGTCAGCTATGGTAGACATATTCTTTTTAGTAATCTTAGATGCAGGAACCCTATACGCTAGTTCTGTCTTAGGTTTATCCATACCGTCCTGTATAGGTTTAAAAAAGAACGGGTAGTTGTTAGATATAGGTACAACCTTATCTGTAAACATTTTCTTAGCATCACTACCACTCTTAGATAGTATACCTACCCTAGAATCTTTTGTTATCGTAGCCTGGTTAACACCCTCACACGAACTCATAAAAGAAAAACCTGAACGTCTTATCTTTAGGTAACACATACCAAAGCTTCTCTTGTCTGCCTTACACGCCTCCCAGAAAATATAAAAGATTCTATTAGCCTCTCTAAAGTCAGGGTGCCCTACATCAATCTTTGTCCACTGCAAGTACATATAGTGTGTGCCTGTAATATATGTGGGTACACCATTATTCATAAACCAATGACCTTGCTCTCTTCTATCAAACTCCTGCTCGATATAGTCAACCCACTTACCCTTAAAAATATCAGGCGTGTCGTGCCATTGAAAGATAGACTTTATCCTAGAAAGTTCCCTCGATATCTCTGTGGGTTCCCAGTACTGATCCTCTTTCTTTTTAGACCTATTGTCTATATTTTTAGGGGCCTTAGGTAAAGCAATCTTTAATCCGTTTATATCTACAACAGTATCTATCTGACCTGTCTTTGATATTATTACTACATCATACTTTTCATTATAACCATACTGCCAGGTCTTAGCCTTATTCTTTGTGGTAAGAACCTGTTTAGGTATATACTTATTAAGTACCCTATGTAAACTATTTTGACCTTGACTCTGCAAATCCTTTAGGTGTATTACTTTTCTTTTCTGCTACCGTACCATCTAGTAAGGCACGCTCCTCCTCTATACGTTTAAGTATTTCAAACGCATCGAATATAGCTAGCTTCTTAGTGGCTGCAGCGTTCTTTAATCTATCTGCCGCTAAAGGATCTTCAGCCTCGTACTTTATAATATCCTCCTTGGCTACCTTTACTAACTGCCTTACAGCCTTTTCACCAGCCTCTATTATACTAAGCTTTATCTCCCTTATCTTCATTTTCTTTATAAAGTTTTTTCATTTCTTCTAATGCTTTCTCATGACCTGGCATGTGCTTTAAAATTTGTAAAGCCCCTAGGACCATATCCCTAGTCTGCTTCTCTTCTAGTATTAAGGTCTGTAGGTTTGTTGTCAATGCATCTACCTTAGCTTTTAGTAGGCCTACGTTTTTTTGTACTCCCATAATTAAAATATAATTGTTATATTATTTGTAAACATCCTGTATAACTTCTCATCATCCACAGTAAACTCGTACTCACTGTCTGGTGTGAAAGATATCTCGTCACCTACCTTAACGCCTAAGTCTATTAGTTCTTGATTGATATACTTTACTATACCCATTAAAGGCTCTTCACCTCTTTTCATAATAGTAGACTCTCGTGCCTTGATTGGTTTTATAAAGCAGTACTTACCATGAGCGTTCCACTCATCCTTTGTCTTGTATAAAAAAAACTGCTCGTAGTCAACTAGGAATAGGTTATCCTTAAAAAAACTCCTACCACTTTTCTGCCTGCCATACATGTCGTAGTAAAACTTAAACACATTGTGGTGCACTAGCAGTGTGTCACCAACGCTTACAGGTCCTTCGTATGATATTGGTAGTGCTACTACCCTTGCTTGTCTATTAGAAGATATATGATCCTCCTGAGATACACTTGTTATAACCTCAGTACCATCCATATCCTTCACATTGTCGTACCTCCTATCGTTAAGGGGTTCAACAATGAAGTTGTATGGAGACCTCATTAAAAGTTTATATTAAATTCTAAAGATATTGGTAGGGTGTTAAGGAACTCCTTCCACATATAAACAACATCATCCTTCTGTATCCATATCTTGTATGAATCGTTAGCCGCCTGGATAAGGTGTATCTTATGTGAGCCCCCTAGTACGTCTTGCCCTACAATGTAGTGCATTGCCCCAGACTTATAGTCTGAACCGATTGATATTTTTCTAATGTCCATTTCATTTAATTTAAATTTATTTTACTTTACCAAACAATATTAAAGTCTGCACCAAAATTAGTAAGCCCAGTAGCACTATAGTTTTGTTGGTATGTAAGACCATATGATTCGCCTGGTGCTAGTTTCTGAACATCAGCTGTAGCCTCAAAAGTAAAGGTTACATTAACCGCAGTATTAGCAACATAACTTGAAAATACAGCTGAAGCTGCTAACACAGGAGTATTTGACCCACCAGTATTTGTATAACTTAACTTATATAAATTAAACCTATAAGTTCCATCAGTATTACAAAAGAACCCCATTGTGGCTAAACATATGTCATAGTTAGGGTACGTTACGTTACAAGTTCCATTACCTATAGGGTTTGTTAATATTACAAAAGGATAAAAGTCAATGTTAGCAATTGGTGAGCCTGGTGCTACCACATTGTTTAGTTCATTCATCCCATACGCATTGTTGGTATTAATCTTAGTACGTGCATACTCTGTACCAGAAACATATGCTTGAGAACTTGTTCCATTTAGGAATAGTATATTTCTGCTTCCATGCTGTTCTTGTACAGCTGGCGGTTGCCATGTACCATCCGCACGTAAGAAGTCTAAAGATTGATTTGCTGCCGCTGATGATGGTACGTGTCCTACATTAGCCCCACCAGCAAAAGAATGAGGCTTCACTAATACATCCCCTACTGTTGGTGATATAGTTATAGCCTGACCAGTTGATGCATTAGGGCTTAATTGAGACACTGAAAAAACAGAACCTGAAGGTGCTCTCCATGTACCGTCTGCACGTAGGAATGTTTCACTTTGATTTGATGCTGCCGATGATGGAACGTATCCAACATTTGCTGCCCCTCCAAAATAATGAGAAGTTAAAACAACAGCTCCTGTAGGTGATGATACAGAAAGAGGTGACCCAATAGAAACGTCTACAGCAGCAGTAATACCTGTTACCGCACCTGTTCCTGTAGATGTCCATTGTAGACCTGTTCCTGTAGAACTTAACACCTGCCCTGCGGTACCCGTAGAACCTGATCCGTCTGTTATTGTAGCAGGTGTAATAGTACCTGAAAGCGTTATGCTTGCATTAGATCCTGTTGCACTGTTACCTGTGTCTAATACTTGTTGTAGTGTATTAGGTGTTAAACTTAATGTTGTCCAATTTACTCCTGAACCTGTTGCAGTTAAAACCTGCCCTGATGTACCAATACTAGAACCCGCCCACAATGTAGCGTTAACTCCAAATGCTATTGCGGATGTCGTAACTAAATTTCCTGCGGCTGTATATTGATTGTTACCATTAAACTCATTTGTACCAGAAGAATTAATTCCATTACTAGCTCCAAATATAGTTGTGCTTGTACCTGAAAACGTTATACCTGCATTTACTGCAGTATTACCTGCACCTAAAACTTGTTGTAATGTTGGTATAGCAGACGCAGGTAATGTATTGGACCACTCTAATCCTGTAGCCGCTGAGTTTACAGCGAGCCACTGACCTGCAGTACCCGTAGAACCAGCACCGTCACTTATTAATCCCGTTGCGTCAAAGTTAAGTGTAGAACCGTTGATACTAACAGTGTTAGTAAACGTAGTTAAACCTGATACCGTTAAGAACGCAGGATTGTTTACAGTAATACCACCACCAGCGTCAGACACTATAAGGTCTGAGCCGTTCATGTTGATACCTAACGTAGTTGTGTTCCCTGCCGTAAGAGTCTCTTGAAGTGTAGACACCGCAACCGTTGGTGGGTTAATCCACTGTAGCCCCGTTCCTGTAGAGGTTAGGTACTGACCCGCAGTACCAACACTACCCTGTGCTGATATTGTTGTTGGTAGTAATCCTACGCAAGTAATATCTCCCGTAAGTACTATGGATAAAGCTGACGTATTACCTGTAGTTAATACAGAGTTTAAATCTTGAGCAACACTACCCGCCCCGACAATATCTGCAACAGTAAACGTTACCGTCTTATTACTATCGTTAACATCTGTACCTATAAGTAGGTCACTTGCTGCAGGGGTTACCGTAGGGTATACCGTAATGTTCTCAATCTTTGCCATGTCTTTATTTTTCTATTTCTAATTCTTTTTCTTTAATCTCTCCTGTCTCCATATTAATAATAGAGTCAGAACCGTATGATTCCATTAGAGACTTTTCAAGCTCTACAAACTCAGCCTTTAACTCCTCAACACGTAAGCATACTCCATGCTTCTGTAGCGTTAGGTCACCTAGCTGCGTCTTTAACTTGTTGAACTCAGCCGTCATTGTCTGAAGGTTCTCTAATTCTTGATCTGTAATCTTTTCCATTTTAATAAATTTAAGTTATAATTAATTTATACAAAGATAGTAAAACTTATTTACTTATTCTCCTTACTACTTCCCCCAAAAAAGAAGTCTACAATTGTGTTAACCTTGGCACTCATCGCACCAAATACTGTGGATATAAAACCTATTTCATACTCAGAGAGTACAACGTCATGCATCACAAAGTATTTAAACATAACATAAGACAACCCAAAGTATGCAGCAGTAAACAATGCGGCTAATATCTTTTGTATTAACGCATCACTTTTATATAGCGACCTAGCATCCTTTCTGTCCTCAACCTCCTTATTGAAAGCCTCACGCTCTGCCTCTAGCAGAATACGTTTAAGCTCTATCTTGAGTTCCTTTCTCTCCTCGTCTGTTGTTATAATCTCATCGAGGATACCCTCAGCACTGTTAAACAACTTCCCGAATATATTTCCTATTACCCCCTTTAACATATCTTATTTATTTTTATTCCTTCTAATACTTCCGTCTTTATTATATGTAATTTTTTTCTTAACCTTAGGGTCTTTTATAATCTTAAAGTTTTTTCTTATAATATTTTTTTCAGACTTTTTAGTTCCGTCCTTACGTTTTTTTACCACATATTTTTCAGTAAATCTTGTACGTGGACTATCCCCATCCTTATATATAACAGTTGTGTCTTTATTTTTCTGAAGTCTACGTCTTGGTCTGTAAGTGCCGACAACCTTTTTACGACCTAGTGATGTAGAGCCACTTTCATCCTCATACACTTTTTTATACCCTCTTTTTTTTTTGCGTTTTTTTTTATCTAGCTTTGACATATCTTAATATTTACCTCGTTTACTTGAGGGTGAACTCTTAGTGGAGCCACCCTTCCCTGCCCATAGCTTCTTACAGGACCAGTACCTAGCTGTCATCTTAGACTTTGCTGTGCCACACTTGTGTCTTGCCTTAAAAGATTTACGTGCAGCTGAAGAGTAGTTATGTCCATAACCCTTAGCACCGAAGTGTATAAGCTTCTCCTTACCACCCTCGCATGCCTTAACCATTTTCTTCTTACCCGCCCTGTCAGAACGCATAACCTTATTGCAAGACATATTACTTTTTGTTGCCACGTACCTTTGCTTTTTTTGTGTTACTTACAAACTGCTTTCCTTTACTGCCCTCTCTCTTCTTCTTTCTAGCAGTCTTAGCCCTTTCTCTTTTACTTAATGACTTAGCCTTAGATAATGGTAGACATCTGTCTGGATTCTTTTTATTCTTACTGGTACCACACGCCCCCTTAATAGAACCGTCCGTACCAATACGAACCCAATTTTGATCCCTCCATTTCTTTAGCTCACCCATTACTTCTTTTTAGTCTTCATAGACTTTAACATCTTATCAATCTTTACAGCCTGACCTTTATGCATAGCTGAAGCTTTCTTTAGTTCGTTAGCTATTTGTTTTAGTTTTTTTGCATCCATCATTTCTTCTTACTTTTTTTTCCGTAGTTAGGGTCCTTACAGTACTTGCTTGCCGCCATGTTAGCATAAGCAGAAGGGTACTTGTCGAAAGTTCTTTTAGCCCAAGCAATACCTGCTGGACAAATCTTATTCCCCTTTGTTCTTCCCTTACTTGCCATACCCTATATTTTTAAGTCTTCTTGTTTTATTAGTGTGTAGGTAAATGAATTACTCCACTCATCCCTTGCCTTGTTACAGATAGTCATGAACTCATTAAAGTCATCCACCTTCTTAAACACCTGACAACCTGCAGACCACTTGTCTACATTTTTACTTTCACTGTAAGGGTTGCTCCTGTGTATGTTTATACCAAAGTACCCCCACTGTTTTGTAGCGTCATCGAGGTCTAGTATCTGGTCCTTTGTGTCATCCCTGTACACCTCAACCTCACCGTTTCGTTGACACAGTGCGTAGTATCTACCGCTATGCTTATCAATCTTATATACACCTCTGTACTGGTTAGGTACTAGCAGGGCACAGCCCTTAGCGTTTAAAGGATTCTCAAGCCAGTATGTCCCAGCATCTGTGGTAACCTGCCACTCCTTTAATACCCACTGGTTAGATACCTTATAGGCACAAAGCATTGTGTCATCAAAAGAATTAGCCACAGGGTTAGGATTCCTTACCCCTATAATATTTACATTGTAGTTACCCTTAGTAAAGAATGAGTACCCCATCCCCTCAATAACACTTTGTAAATACTCTACGCTCATCTTGTTCTTAAGGTTATGTATCATGGTTTATAATTATGAGCCACATCCAACACAGTCTATATGACTGTCCATTGGCTTAACTCCGTTTATCTTCATCTTAATGTTATGTATGTCGTTTGCTAAGTCTAGCTTTTCATTGAAGTCTTCCGTATCCAAGTACTTCTCCTCCAACAAGAACAACTCGTCCTTTAGTTTATCCATTACTTTTTTAACTTTAAAAACTTATATACGGTATATGTTATTGCTAGCACTAATGATATGGTCTGAAGCAGATCATTGCAATGTGTTAAGTTTAATCCCAAGGCCCCTCCATTAGCAGCCAGTACCTCTACTGTATCCTTCACTTCACTTTTCATTTTAAAATTTATTGGAATAGGTTGTTACGTAAACTACCTCTTCTATTGATGTTACTGTCTGAGTCCAATTCATGACAGTAAAGTTAATAAATTATATTAACTAATCTTCAGTAATCCATCCGTTGGAAATGTCACCTAGGTAACGAAGCATTTCACTATGAGTATACTTCTGAGGGGCTTCTGCAATCACAGGTACTGCGTCTGCAGGAAATGATATTATAAACTCTGTCCCCGCTAGGTTTTCTCTAACCGTACGAGCAGAGTCCTGCATTACCTCACTGTAGTTAACATTATTTAACTCTCGTATGTCTAGCATGCAGTATATCATGTGGGTACGTTTGTTGTTATATTAGCTGAGGACATATTTGTCATTGTCATATTTATACCCCCTACAGAGTCTACTATATTAGGATATATTGAAGGCCCCTGTGGGTCACCCATCCTAAACCAGTTTGTTAAATTAGCTGACTTAGTAGAATTAGATAAATCTGTAGGTACACCGCTATTGTATAAATCTAAAAGTTCAGCCTCAGTTAATGCTGTATCCCAGAATGAAATCTCATCCATGTTTCCTGCAAACTCATAAACGGTATTATGTCTGCCTATAGTAAAATTGTTTCCTAAACCTAAATCACCAGTAGTCCCTGTAATATCTTTTGTGTTAGGGTTGGCACCGTTAAGATACCATGACGCTGTATTACCAGATTGGCTTACACTATAGCTCCACATCTCCCATACATTTAATGCAGGTATTAAACCTACACCTGAAGCGTCATTCCATAACGAGCTACTCCATTGCATTTGCCCAGGGTTATTTATAAATATCTGCCAATCTGAACCTGTACCACCTTGTTTTGAAAATATTCTTTGAGAGCCACTTCCACTTGCATCTGTTTTATATAACCACACGTTTATAGTAAAGTCACCTGTTCCAATATTAGGGGATACAGTAGCGTCTAAGGATTCATCCACCCCATCAAATAGTACAGAGTACATATCTAAGAACGGGTCAGGTGCAATACCAGCACCCGCCTTTGTTTGGAAAACTTGTCCCGCTATTCCTGTCCCTATCCCTGTAGACATATTAAAATAATGCGATTATATCTGTAGCTGTAGTGTTGGTAAGTAATACCCTTACTACCTGTGTTGGCATAAAAGATGCGTTAGGAAGGTTCTTGAATGTTAACTTTGCGTTACTGCTTCCACCAAGCTTATTACCCTGGTATGTAGCTAGCCTTGCAACTACGTTTCCTGCACCACCAACATAAAGAATATTTCCATTACTGCTTCCGTTGTATATAGAGAAGCTGTCTGTAGCTCCTCCTGTAGCTCCACCTGATAAAGTCAACTGAGTAGCACTGTCTACGCTTACTACGTAGTAAGCTTTCTGTGCAGTAGTGTTATATACTATGGCACCAACCTGTATACCTAGGTCTGCCAGCCCTGTTCCTGTTAGCGTGTTAGCTACAGAAAAATCTCCGACCGAAACATCACTACCTATTGCTTTATTTAATATAACAATTGTTGACGGGTCTGGAATGTCTACATCGTTTGAGGGTATTACTGCCACCCCATCGCTTACCTGTAATTTTTGATATGCCATTTTTTATTTTTTATCGTAAGGGAACGCTCTGTTTAGTGCGTCCTTTCTTTTGTTACACCCGCAGTCTTTTCCTGCAGCCTTAGCTACAGTGTCGACCACCTTTTTAATTCCTGTTGCTGTAGTGAACTTTTCTACGGTGTCACCGAAACCTTTTGATTCAATTCGAGTTCTCTTCATAATATCTATTTACAGACACACGCCTTACATGGGCATCCAACTGATTTAAACATTAGCTTGCTAACTAACCAGTTCCATCCACGCTTTGCTTTTAACTCAAGCAATATAATTGTATGCCCCATCCATAAAAATAATCTTCCCATCCTATTTTCTTTTACATCCAAAGTTGTTAGCGTAGTTCGCCATCTTCATTACCTTTTCAGAATACTTTTTCTTATTCTTCATTACAGCAGAAGCGGCACTACACGCATCCTTGAACCCATTATTTTCTGCCCACTTAGTAAAGGCACCCTCTCTTGATTTTTTTATCTCTGGGAACTTACCCTTCTTAGTACGACCTGCCATTATCTAGTCTTTTTCTTCTTATTCTTTTTCAGTCTTACTTCTGCCTCTAAAGCTGCTTTTAGTCTTTTACTCATTGCTTTGTCTGTAACATCAAGCCCTAAACTTTTATTAAAACCATTTACAAACCTATCAATTTTTGCAGCTTGTACAGTTTTTTTATCTCTTTTATTTTGGTCACCTTGCTTCTTCGCTTTAACTTGACTGTCAGCAGCCTTAGTTAGGTATGATAACCGATTCTTTTTCGTTATTGTTTTAGCACCCCCCTTTGTAGGGCCTAGCTTAGCTTTCTTTTTAGCAGCAGCCTTCCTTTTATTTGATGCTATAATTGCCTTATCAATTACTGGGTTACCACTGTTAACCTTCTTCTTCTTCTTTGGTTTCAACATAACAATTATCTATTTACCTATGTTTCTACTAATATGTCCACCTACGTTGTTAACTTTTTCGTAAGACATGTTGTGGTCCCCACCGTAAGCGTGGCCATACATTTTTTTAGACATTGCCTTAGACTCGTTTCTACGAGACTTCATTGACTGTGAGTGAGCACCCTTGTGCTTACTTCCTAAAGACTCATCGAGTCTTGCATTGTATCCTTGCTTTTTCATAACTTTTATTTATTATCCTCCATACCCATACTTTGACACACGTGCACGAAATTTTTTACAACTCTTACCACCAGATTTACCTGGCTTTAAACACTTACCACCCCCTCCGATGATTTTCTTTTTCTTTCTCTTTTTCTTTCTACGGTCTCCTGATCCCGATACTGATGTACCGAACGTTGCGGCTAGCGGTGATGCTAAATCTCTTATCATGTCTTTTATTTTTTAGCTTTAAATTTAGGTCTCCCCATCTCTCTGTCTTCAATTTTTATTGAACGGTTCTCAAGCCTTGAAGCCTTCTTTAGTAATCGTGTGGCCTTCTTATCCCTGCCCTCGTCTACTGCCCGTCTACCTTTAATCGCAACATTCTTAGACTTATCAAAAACCTTTTGTGATCTCCTCTTCTTGTCCTTAAACTGAGTAGCGGCTAACGGTTCTGATACCCTTGGGTCTGTCATAACTTTAAATATTTATACAAAGATAATAAATTTCTTTTAGTACCCTGAGACAGTCTTCTTCTCCATCCCGTAGTTAGGGTTGTTCTTAACCTTACCGTCCATTAGTTTAGCGAAGGCACCAGCCTGAGCCTTACCCACAGCGTTGTATGGGAATGTCTTCTTCATCTTCTTCCCAGTGTCTGGGCACTTATGTGTTACTGTTGGCATAATTTAGTATTTTTGTTAATCAACAAATTTTATTGTTTTTATTTTTACTTGTACACTTACGTGGTTTTTTTATTTGTTTTAAAGGTCTAGTAGGTAACTTACCAATAGGTAAGTTATTAATATCAACTTTCTTTTTTTGATTGAATTTTACGTTATTTTTTACTAATTTTTTTATTACTCTTTGATTCTTATTATCCCTAAGTTTTTTCTTAACTTTTCTTCCAAATCTTTCAATCTTACGTTTTAATGGGCCGCATCTTTTACCACCGCCTTTAAAACAATTACTAGAAGGGCTACCACCATTTCTTTTACGCTTACCCTTCCCTTTGTCTTTTGTGGTTACTACTGCCATAATTTTTCTATCTTTATCTTACAAATATACAAATTTAATTTAATGGTATACATAGCAGAACGTGGGGCACGCTCCCAAGATTATATGAAGTACTGGCGGGTGATTAGGTACTGGGCCAAGGCTAAGTATAAGATCGGTACACCCGACATAGATATGCTGTTCTTCCTGTACAGCGAACAGATTTTTAACAAGACAAAGTTTAAGGAGTTTGAGCAGTGCATGTCATGGGACGAGCAACGCTTTTATAAGCTACTCAAGGATGGGTGGATACATGTATGGAGGAAGCGTGCAGGTAAGCACGCCACACTATATGAACTTTCATACAAGGGTAAACGCCTAGTCGACACGATGTACAAGAAACTTAACGGTGAAGAAATCGGGGAGACCGCAAACATAAACCCACTGTTCAGGCATGACGCATCCTACATGGACAAGGTCTACCGTAATATGATTATAGAGATGAACGAGTTTATAAGACAACAACGACATCTCTCTCAGTAATCACCGTATAAGGATTATCCTCGATTAACATCTCGTGCCCTGCGGACCCGTCATAGTAGATGATGTCACCCTCATTGATAACATCCACATGGGTGCCAGGCTTTATTACCTCACCCTTCTTGTAACGAAAGTCAGATGCGTCCTGTGCTGATAGAAGAAGCCCAGACTCTGTCTTAAGCTCCTCCTTTATTGATTTGATTATAATATACTTTCCTATTGGTCTCATACTATTTTGTTTTATGTTGTCCATCCAGTACCACTCAGCTCCACTCATCTATATCCTTGAAGACCACGATGTGTATACTGAAGAACGGTAGATATATAGCGTGGGTATTTGCATCATAGTCCTTGTAGGTACGTATACCTATCAGAACACCAGGGTAAAGACCCACATTTATATCAATGTTTTTCATTATGCCCTTGCGTGTGTTATGATTGCGTTAGTTGTTAGTATCGTTGTGGCAACACTTATTGCGTTTGACAACGCCTGTGTCGTAACCTTTGCAGGATCTACTACACCCATCTCGAACATGTCACCATACTCACCAGTCACAACGTTGTACCCCTCGTTCTTTTTTAACTTCTTGTTATAGACACTAGCACTATCAAGGCCAGCGTTCTTTAGGATCTGTGCGAGTGGTGCACGAAGCGTGTCACGTAATATTTTATTTGCGGTGCCCTCACCCTCGTACTCCTTAGCTAGGTTACTCAGCAGTAACCCACCGCCAGGCACAATACCCTCCTGCAGTGCAGAACGTACAGCACACACAGAGTCATCAACCCTGTCGTACTTCTCCTTCTGCTCGATGTCAGACGTTGCACCAACCTGGATGCATCCTATCCCACCAACCAAACTTGCTATACGCTCGTTCACGAAGTCACGCTCAGGCTTTGATGTTAGTAGCTGCTGCTGCTCACGCAACTCAGTCACACGATTTTTTATCTCCTCACTCATCTCGTTGTCCTTGATGATGATGGTGTTGTCCTTGCCAACAATAATCTTGTCCGCCTCACCGAGGTCCTCTGACCTGATAAGGGATAGGTCATCACCCGTACTCTCCGAGAAGTACTTCGCACCAACCGACAGTGCAATGTCCTGCATCAGTTCGTGTGAACGATAACCAAACGATGGCACTTGGATGTTACAGAACTTAAGACCATTCCTCTGTACATTTGCTGCCAACGTGTTGATTACGTTTGGTGAGCAGTTACCTATGATAAGTAACTTGTCCCCGTTGTTTATAATTGGTTTAAGTATGTTCTCAATCTGTAGGATGTTAGTAATCTCTGTGTCACACACCAATATCTTTACACCCTCCATGATACACTCGTCCTTTCGGTGGTCGGTGATAAACATCGGAGAGGTATAACCCCTGTCGACCTTTATCCCGTTTGTCACCTCAGCGAATGTCTTGTCAGTCTGTGAACGTTCCACAGTGACAATGCCGTCATGCCCAACCTCACGATAAGCCTTTGCAATAATTCCACCAATCTCCCTATCATTGTTTGCAGAGATTGTGGCTATATCCTCAAGCATCTCATCGTTGACCTGAACGGCCTCATCCTTTATTCTACCCAAGAGCTTGTCACCCTCAGAACGAATCTCTCTTACCACCTGGATGATATTATCATCTCCAGACATATGCTCCACGCCAGCCTTTACCAAAGCCTCAGTCAATACGATAGCCGTAGTAGTTCCATCACCCGCAGTGTTGGCAGTCTTCTCTGAGGCCTGCTTCATCATGCGGACAGCTAGGTTCTCTATCGGGTCCATAAGGAAAACAGACTTGGCAACGGTTACACCATCCTTGGTTACAGTTAACCCCTGAGTGTGCTCCGCTGATTCAATCAACACCGTCTGACCCTGGGGTCCTAGTGTACTCTTAACTGCGTTTGAAATTTTAGAGATTCCTGATATGAGTTTCTCTCTTGCCTCGTCATCGAACGATAGGTCTTTTGGAATGTAGCCTTGGTCTTGCATATTTAATTTAATTTAATTTCTGCAAATATAATAAAAGTTTTTACACTAACAACAAAAAAATAAATATGTTGAAATGTTAAAGTTTTTTTATTTTAATACCCTATACTTCTTACTTCTCTTTATTCTTTTTTATTCTTTATAAATAATAATAAATATTAACATATTAACATTTTTAATTATAATATATTAATAATCAATAAGTTATGAAAAATAAAGTTAACATATTTTTAACATGGATATGTTAATTATATTCAATAACCAACATAAAAAAAAAGGAGCAACATAAGTTACTCCAATTTACAAACAAACAAACAGAAAGTTTTTAGAACTCGTATATATCATTATCGTGATCCATACGCATCTTAGCTCGCTCAATTCCATCAGCAATACAATCAATCTTATACTGCTTCTTCATCTGAGCTCTGTAACGAGCAGCCTGTGCAATGCCAGTCTCACCATCTTCTCTCTCATTAATTAAACGTCCGTCCTTTACGTATAATCCACCCACGTTATCCGAACCTGCAAAAGGGTTAGTCATCTTCATAGTTCCTAGTTTCTTACAAAGATATAAAATTTTTTTAGATGTCTAGGGGTAGAGGGTAATAGTAGCTTTTAAAAAAAACTTTTGAAAAAAAAAAGCACCCCCCCCCAACAAAAAAATAAAAGCTTTTGATATTTTCTTTGCGATATTTTTGCCTTTTTCCCTAGCTGATATATCACCAGCTCGATGACATTTTTACCTACAGCTCGATGCTCCAGCTCGATGCTTCGATGCTCCAGCTCGATGCTCCAGCTCGATGATTAATTAGTGATTACTCTGGTAATACAGATACTGTTAATGCCTATGCTTACTAAGATGTAGGAGATGTATATCTATTTAAGTCTTAAAAGACAGAGGATAATACCTTCACCAGTAAAACATCGAACAAATGAAAAACACATTTATTCATCACTTAAAACGTAGTGTTTACAGTAGATTCCAGCATCTGGTACTATTAATTCAAAGAGATCACTAGAATTAATATTTAATTAATGAAACATTTTACTTATATTAGCATATTATTAATAAAAACCAATAAGATTATGAGTAAAAGATTGAACAATGACCAAGCATTAAGAAAAGCGCATAAGAATGTGCAAAACTTGGGAGCAATAGCTAGTACAGTTTTAACTGTAGAATTGGAAGCATTACTAAGTAGAAGGATATCAGAATTAAAGAAGGATTCTAAACGATATCCACATTGTAACATTGTACACAAAGATGCTATACTAGAAGTTTTAAACCTATACTTAAATACCATTACTGGTTAGTAATAATAATCACTAGCATATGCTCCAGATTCAAATTGGCCATTTGTCTGGAGATTTGCTGGTATAACCAATTTATAAATGAAGATTATGATAACAAACAAGAAACACCAGAAAAACATCAACAAGTGTTATAGCTGGTTAACAAAGTACAATTCCTTCAACAATGAAAGAGATGTGATTGAAGACGGATTAGAAGTAGATTATCCAGAAGATGATAAAAGCTGGAGAGCAATTAATCGCAAATGTGAAACATCATTTGACAAGTACTTAACGCATCTGGAAGAATTACCAAAGTACATCCAGAAGGAGATTGAAAATAGTGACTTATATAAATACCAATAAAATAAAATATAGAAATTATGA
>Ga0181389_1000415_pt1 | contig 17624 bp, 9 predicted proteins | sample 12SPOviralmetaG_FD_130121 | JGI IMG/M metagenome (GOLD analysis project Ga0181389, IMG submission 130121) | Marine viral communities from the oligotrophic San Pedro Time Series (SPOT) site, San Pedro Channel, CA, USA - 12 SPOT_SRF_2010-06-29 | ecosystem: Environmental > Aquatic > Marine > Strait...
ATCTAACGTACCAGCTTGCAGTACATATCTTTCAAAAGATCTTGTTAATTCTGCACCATCTTTTTTGATGACTGTTGCTTTACGGACTTGTACCGCTTTGTATATTCCGACAATTTCTATCTTGTCGTATTCGATTGATTCGGCTAGTGCCATTAGGATTAATCTCCGATTAAAACAGGTTTAGGCTTAGTTTATAGACGTAGCTTCGGTCTATTATGCTGCTGTATAACTTCCAGAAAATTTTAGTTGTTTATTAGAATAAGCACTTCTAGCTACAGCAGTATTTTGATTTGTTCCTACACCAATATTTGTTCCTCCTCGTATTGCAAAGAATAAATCATTTCTTCCTGAGTTAGTAGAAGTAAGATGAAAACCACCAGTGTTATCTCCAGTATTTTTTGCTGTAAAAGGTAATCCAAGAAATTGTATTCCTCCACCATTTGAATTAGAAGCTACTAAAATACCTACTTCTATATGCACCATATTTCCAATTTTTATATATTCTGCTACATATGTAGTTAAACTTATTCCACCTCCTTCTGTAATTGTAAATGTTCCTTCTTCATAGTCGTCAAGTGCGTTGGCTGCTGCGGTGTCTCCGTTAAAGGTTATTCCGTTATCAGTAACTCTTGCTCTTTCAGTACCATCAGTCATAAAAGCCAAAGTTTCATTACTTCCTCTAGTACCCATAAGGAAACTAGGAGATGTACTTGTACCAGTTCGTATTGCAAACGATCCTCTTGTTGAAGCATTAGAATATAGTGCAATAATATCGTGGTTGTTAGTATCATTTCCTTTAACAATTAACTTTGCATCTGTGCCAAGTGAAGGATTATTTACTTCAACAACTCCATTTACATCAAGAGCAGAGCTTGGACTTGTTGTACCTATACCTACGTTTCCATTTGTATTAATAGTTAACGCTTCATTTGTAATTCCGTTTGAATAATTGCCAGAAGTTCCAAAACTTAAAAGAGTACCACCACCTGTAATTTTTGCCGCAATACGAGCTAAAGGATTATCACTTCCTGTGTATGTAAAATCTATTGCACTATACTCGCCACTTGCATAATCATTATTTGAAATACAAAACGCACCTTTTGTTGTGCCAGTAAAAGAAGTTAAATCTTCATCAGAAGTAATATGTAGTGGTCTAGTTGGACTTGTTGTACCTATACCTACGTTTGAGTTTGCATCTATAACTACACTTGACTCACCATTTAAAGTATTAGCAGTACCAGAGCCAGTAATAACTCTGTTATCTGCGTTGTTGTTTATTGTTGTCTGTATTCCACTAGCAAGCTTCCCTGCGGTCACAGCGTTGTTTGCTATAGCATTAGTATCGACTGCGTTATCTGCCAGTTCACTAGCTTCTATCTGGTTTGCTGGTATTTTTGTTTTTGTGATTGCGTCATTCTTGACACCATCTGTTGATACTTGTGTTAATCCCATAGTTAGCTAGTGTAAGGGCTTAGTTTATAGACATAGCTTCGGTCTATGCAGTTTGATAAGTTCCAGCAACTGAAATATAACTAGCACCAGCATCCCAACAACTATTTGCATTGGTATGATTTCTATTTCCTCCTGATGGTGCATTTAGTAATTCAATATAAGTATTGCTACCTTGCACATAAGCGTGTTGAACATCTTGTCCTAGTACATATATCCAAGGAACTGAAACTCCGTAGCCTAAAGTTGCATTGCCCGAGGTAAAGGGTAATCCATTAATTCGTGCATTAGTGTTATCAGAACTTCCTGATATAGAATTGTAACCTATGTAAAGTGAAAAATGAACAGTATTACCTATTTTTGTATATCTACCAGTTTGAGTATTATAGGTAACTGTAAATCCAGAATTTATGCTTGGCACAAAAGAACCTTCTTCGTAGTCATCTAGCTCATTAGCAGTACCAGTACCACCTATAAATATACTCATTATGATACCTCCGTTAAAGCAAACTTATACTTCTTGCCATTGCGTTTGTTCACTAAGAAAAGATCCTCTGCTCCTTCTTGTATAGTATAACTTCCCCAAGTTCCGTCAACATCATTTTTACCACCTTCGTTAGATAAGTTAAGGTCATTGGTGTAGATGTTTCTCCAACGATATCCAGCTGAACCTAAATCATAAGTGTTATTAGCATTAGGTAAAGAGTGACCTGTAGTGAGAACGCCATCTGCATAAGTCTCAAACTTTTTAACGTTATTGTGATATAGCTCTACTGCTCCGTCTGCTTTTGCAATAAGCATATTTTCATCTGTTGCTGTCGCTAAAATTACTTGATTACCACTATCCGCAATCACTTTTCCTCTTACACTACTGCTGTTTGTAATCAACTCAATTTCAACAATACTTCCATCGTCAACTACTTTTATACCGTCTGCAAAAGTCTCAAACTTTTTACTGTTGTCGTGATATAGCTCTACTGCTCCGTTTTGTTTAACAATAATACCTTCTTCTGACCCATTTAATCTTAAATGTAAATCGCCACTTACAGCTTCTATAATATTTATTGTTCCATTATGAAACAACGCAAAATCTTGTGATGCTCCTAGTCTTATACGATTATTAGCTGACCCAGACGAGTCATTTAGAAGAATATTTTTATCATTACAATCTAAGTTACCGCCTAGCTGTGGTGATGTGTCATTAACAAGATCAGTAATAACACTTTCAAATGTAGGGTCAGCACCATTATTAGCTCTTAAAAACTTTCCGTTACTATTGCTATCACCATGTAATAACTTATCTAAAGTGACCGCCTGATCTCCTAACTTAGCGGTTATGACTGATCCGTTTTGTAGGATCGCACTTGTTACTGTGTTGTTACTTGGAGTTCCAATATTTACTGTAGAACCCATTACTATTATAAATACATCTGATCCACTAGCAGGGGCAGAAGATAGTTTTACAGTACTGCCAGTTAAAGCAAAGCCTTCTGAAGGTGCAGACGAACCAGAATTTGGTTTTTGGACAACACCATTAATACTAAGGATTATCTGTTGAGCATTTGCAGGGGCATTACTTACAGTAAAGTCTGTTCTACTTCCGTCAAACGATTCACTAAATGTAGCTATAAAGAAATTACCAATACTTTGTGCTTCTTCCCACGCACTATTGGTTGAGTTATAAACTAATAACTTCTGAGTAGAAGTATTAAAGAATAGATCACCAGCGTCAAGATCAGTTGTAGGGTTAGAAGAACCTACTCTATACCTAGCTGCAAAGTCGTTTATATCATTACTTAACTGCTCTACATCAGCTTCTTTTGCTAATAGCTTATGGTAAGTATAAGTTTGACTAGAACCTGTAGAACTGACCATAAGACCAAGACCAGCAGCCATTGTCTTACTGTAAAGACTAGAAGGAAAACCATTAATAGTTACGTTATCTGATCCGTTTCCTGTTGTTCTTGCATTTGTAGCAACACCGCTTCCATTAACAATAAGACCTTCTATATCTGAAATACTGATAACAACACCAGATGAAGGTTGTGAAGTAGGGAAGCTATCTTCATTTGCTATAACTTCTAATCCACCAATAGGTGCGATCTGTGCAGCTACAAAATCTACAACAGCACCAGAGGTAGGAAATTTTGTATCATCATCAGTTATAGTTGTTTGCTTTGCCATACCATCTATCTGGTTTAGATCGGCAATATCAGCAGTCAAAGCTGTACTGTCAGCTAACTTAGAAGCTGTACCAGACTGCATACCAGCTAGTGTTGTTAGTTCTGCATCTGCAATCTCAGAAGTTCCTACAGAGTTTGCCTGTAGGTGTTCTGATCCGATAGCATTGTCAGCTATTTTTGTAGCATCCACGCAATCAGCAGATAAGTGAGAGGTGTCTATACTTCCGTCAACTAGCTCACTACTATCAACTGAGTTTGCTGCTAGGTGAGTAGCATCAAGAGGACTACCAGCTATAAGACTTTTAATTTCTGATATTGTCTGATCTGCGGTAGCACCTGCTTCTATAGCATTTAGTTTTGTATGGTCTGCATCAGTAAAGACATTAGAATCTGAAGCTGCTTCTACTGCTGCCCTTATTTCTGCATTAGTTTGGTCAGCAGTTGCACTTGTTTCTATACCATTTAATTTAGTATGGTCTGCATCAGTAAACACGTTGCTATCACTAGCACTTTCTACAAGTGTTCTAATCTCTGCTGCTGTTTGGTCTGCTGTAGCAGAAGCTTCTATTGCATTTAACTTAGAATGATCTGCGTCTGTAAAGACATTACTATCAGTTGCAGCTTCTACTGCTGTTCTGATTTCTGCATTTGTCTGATCTCCTGTAGCTCCTTCTTCTATACCTGCTAATTTATCTGTAATTTCTTGTTGAGCAAATAATATCTGGTCACTATTATTATCTAAATCTGTTTCTGTTAAAACACTACCATCTTGAAAATCTACTTTCTTTGCAGATATATTTGTATCTCTTTGAAATTTAACAGCAGCACCACTAGCAGGTATGTTACCAGAAGTAAAAGTAATCGTTGAACCGCTAATTGTATAATGAGTATCTAATGTTTTTAAGACACCTGCTACTGTTACATCTATTTCTGCATTGGCTAAGAACGTAAAAGATATTGCGAAGTTAGTGGTACTACCATTACCAGTATGTGTCGTTGCTGTAGCTGTGGTGTTAGTAGCCATAATTAGAACCTCTTAAAGTTAAGTTTATCTAAGATCTCTTCCATTTCATTATTGTAACTGTTTTGTTGATCTATTTTTACGTTTATCCTAGCTTCTAATTCTTCTTCTGAAAAGGTTGCTTTTACATATTTTTCAATACCTGCATTTATAAATTGTTGATTTATTCCATTCATAACTTTGTATATTCTATCTGCTGCTACTTGTCCTTCTTGTGAACTTAATCCATATTTTTCTATTTGTTGTTTATTTGCTTCATAACCATACGCTTCTTTTGCTCTAAATCCATCATCAATATATTCAAGCTCACCCTTAAGGTATGCTATCTCTGCATCTGCAAGATTATAACTTTTACCACTAAGACTTATAACAGTTGTATTAACATATTTTTTTAAGTTATTATATTTAGTCGTATCTAGTTTTATAGGTACAAATAACTTACTACTAAAGTTAGAATTTCTAACAAGGTTTTTTACTTTACTACCCCTAATAATATTAGGTGGTTCTGGTAATAATCTACCTATTGTATAACTAGCTTTATGCAATAAATTATTTTTACTCTTTGAATATTTTGCATTTGAAAATAAATTAAAACCTCTTCTATTAGGATATGTAACTACATCATTAGTCATATGTTCTACTTGAAATGGTAAGTCTCCACCTACATTAGAAGGTACATTGGATTTCATTTGTTGTAATAATCCATGTAGATACTGCAAAGCACCATTAACTTCGTTGAAGTCTTGGTCTGACAAACCTAATTTATCTTCACTTGTAAGGTATCTTAAATTTTTTATATTCCTTGTTAAATCAGAAAAATCACCTGAGTATGTTTTAGTGTCCATCTTGGCAAATAATCTTATAAGCCTTTTATTTTTAACAGTACCTAATTTTATTTCTTTACCAAGAATTTCTATTGCATATTTTGTTAGACCTTCTGATCCTTCTTTTCTAAGTTCTTGTGCTTTCTGTTCATCTATACCTAATATCTGTGCAGTTACATCTGCTGGTAAACGAAGTATATCTTCCCATAAGCTGCTGTAAGGAGTTACAGAAGACTCAAATAACCTACCTAAGTAAGCTATATTTCTTTGTCTTTCATAACTTATAGTATCGTCTGGATCAACTCCACCTGCACCTATTTCTGGTAAAGCAGTAAACATATCCATTGTTTCATTTACTTGTTGAACATAACTTTTGTTTGTGATAACACGACCTATAAAACCAGCCCAACCAATAGTATATTCGTCATATATTCTGTCTAATTTTTTAGTAAAGAATGGAGACATTTCTTGAAAGTCAACCCAAGCTTTAATAAAAGATAAAACTGGATCTGGTAAATCTTCATAAGAAACATAGTTATATTTTGGTTGTCCATCTTCATCAAATAATATTTCACCATCTTCGTCATACATTAAGTAAGCTCTAGCGTATGGCAACCAACCACTTCTTAATAAAGAAAGATGTTTTGCAGCACCTTCTTTTGTTTTCCAACTAGGACCACCACCAGTTAAAAATGTCTTTGGTATCTTATCTTCACTATCGTATTCACTTGAACTTATAAATTCATTTGCTGGTTGATAAATGTCTTTATAAGCAAGAAATCCTAAAATAGTAGCAAAGGCATTACCCATATAAATTTGACCTCTTGTATTAGTTCTTACTTGAGGATCAGGACTTCTAAGGTCTGCTGCTATTTCTGGCAAAAGAAAAGCATTTAAAAAATTATAATTCTTTTTACCACCAAATCTTGCAGGTGTATTTATTACAGGAATATACCTCATTATATCTTTAATCATATTTGTAGGTGTTCTTGTAAATTTAAAGGCCGTTCTCATTGGTGGGTATTGTATTGCTAGATTGTTTATTTCTTCTGCAAACAAGCCAAGTGGATCTGTAACATCATCACTACGACCACCTCTTATCTGTTGTGTATATGTAATTTCTTTACCAAAGTTTTTAGCTCTTTCAAATATTTTTGCAAGAACAGGATCAGCAATAAACTCTCTTGGACCTATACCTTTTTTAAAAAATGTATCTCCTTCCATTGGTTTTAATCTACCTAAGTCTCCTTCTTGTCCTTTTAAAATATAAGATATAACTCCATCAAGACTACTTTTTACATAATCATCTAAGTCTTGTCCTTTCAAACCTTTTTTTAAGGCTTCCATAGTTGCATGATAGGCAGTAGAACCAAGGATATTTGGTGTTTGTATAAGAGCATCATTAGATGTCATTAACCTACTTGGTAGTCTTATAACTTTTCCTGTTGTATTTATAGCTGTTCTTAAAGGGAAGTAAGGATTTTCAGATGAGATAATAAATCTTTGACCAGTTTCAACTTTAGAGTTACCTATATTAATAAAGTTATCTTCCATATCCCATGATCTTTTCCATACTTTTAAAGCAAAATCAAAGTTATACATTAAAGCATATAGATGTCTGGTAGCTGCTTCTACTCCTTCTTTTCTTATTAAGCCTTTACCACCAGCAACATCTAAAGTACCACTAAAGTTTTTCATAATACCTAAAAATGTTTGTGCAACACCAGAATATAAATTCACTCTTTGAGAAGGAAGACCAGATAAGACTCCATTGATACCTACTTCGTTAATAACTCTTGAAGCTTGATTAAGATTTTTAAGTGTCTTACCAAAAGCATCTGAGTTATACAGCTTTACCATGTTTTCTATACTTCCACTTGCTTCTTTCATATCTTGTGCAACTTTTATAACTTCTGTATAATCTCCTGTCTTGTGTCCTTCTTGTATTCTCGCTAATAAATCTGTTTGAAAGTCTGCACTTTGATCTAATAATTTAGTAAGAGCAGGGGATATATCACGATTTTGTGAAGTTAAATTTTTCTTTTCTAAAGGACTTAGTTTCATAACTTCAGCAGGTGTCATACCTTCTATGCCTTCTATGCCTTTAATATTAAAAGCGTTCATAGCTCTACCTAGTCTTGTACCTAAAGGAATACCATAACCTAACCAATCATCTACTAACTTTTCAGCTTTAATTATTTCTGCACCAGCTTTATCTATAGCAGCTTGACTTTTTTTAGTTTTTTTACCAGCGTTCTTTTTTACAACATCTAAAAATCCTTGCGTGGAGTTTGCAACTCTATCTGTAGCTATTTGTAGACCTTGATTATTAATAACAACTTCTTCTTCTGTTGGTAGTTTGCCTTCTAGTATTGCTTTTTTGTTTGTATATTCAGTAATAAATTTTAAACGTTTTGGATCGCCTGTAATTTTACCTTTTAAATCTGTCATTTTACCCAATGCACCTTCTTGAGTTTCAGCCTGACTTTTTCTTTCAGCACCTTTAAAACCACCTTCTTGTTTTTTTGTTCTAACTTTTTGAGTAACAAAATCTTTTTTACCTTTTTTCATATCTTTTATACGACCCATCTTCTGTGGATTTAACTGTGTATTACCTAAATCCATATCAGGTTCACTTGCTAACTTGTTTAATGGTGTTTGTACTGTCTTCCCAAAGTCTCTTAATATTGGTACTTCTAAATTTAAACCGCTAGTATTACTAACTGACGCACTAGCAGTACCAGTAGTTTCTTTTACTATTGACTTTAATTTTGCGTGTACCTTATCTCCATGCAGTCTGACTTCTTTTTCTGTAAAGCCTTGATCTAAAAATACTTTTAATATCTTGGAATCATTTTGTGCTTTCTTTTTCTTTCCATTTCTTAATGACCAAGATAATTTATCAAAGTCAGATTGAAATTGTATCTGTGCAGAACCATAACGAGGTTTAGTTCTTTTGTAAGCTTCTGGTGCTGTAAAAGTAAGATCTTGTGTAACCTTTGTTTGTACTGTTGGTGTTTGTTTCTCTCCAAAATCTACTTCTGATTGTAAGACTTTTCCTTTTTTAGTTACTGTTAATTCACTAGGGTCAAATTTTACTGATTGAGATGCACCTTTTTTACTTGTAAAAGAAACAGTAAACTTACCAGTAGATTCATCAAAGCCAACAACTGTTCCTATATTTCCTCTATCTGCTGCTTTTACTCTGCTGCCTAAAGGAATACTATCTTGATTTACAGTTGTTGTTTGTTGCTTTTGTCTATTGATTTCTTGATCTAATTTATCAGTATCTAATCCTTCTTGTTTTAATTTTTGTTTTTGTTTCTTTGATACTGTATCTATATTTTTTACTGCATTATTAATAGTTTTTGTATCTTTTTTTGTAAGAATTTTGTCTGCTTCAATATTTGTTTTACCTTTTACTTTTTTAAAAATACCTTCTAATCCTTGTAGAGAGCCTTTAAAACCAGCACCAAAAGTACCACCAAATCCAAGACTTAATAAGTATTCATCACGAGTAACATCATCACCTAATAAATCTCTAAGGAAAGTTTCACTTACACTAAAACCTGCACCATATACTGCACCTTGTTTTATACCTTTTAATCCTTTTCCTGATGCACCGAAAGGTACAATTTGAAGAAGACCAGCAGCTATAGCTTCTGCTTGACTAATATTTTTAACACCTCTAACTTTTTGTGCTTGAATATTAGCGTAATAACCAACAGCAAATTGACCAGCACCATAAGCTGCAATACCATAAGGACCAGTTTTTAATAAAGGAGAAAGTAAAACGTCAGCAGACGTACCAACACCTATTTCTATACCTAAACCTTTTGCTAGTCCTGTTAAATCTTGTTGTGGTTTTTCTTCTGTAAAATCATTAAAGATACTATTACTGATGTCAAAATCTTGTGAAGCAAAATCAAAAGTTTCTTCATCAAATAAAGTGTTATTTATATAATTATCAAAATTAGATTGAGGTTTGTCGTCATCAGTTTTAATAACATTAGTGAATGGCGAATCAATTTTTGTTGTTATTGGTTCAACTATTTCATTTTCTAAAAGGTTATTAACAACATTTGAGTTGTCATCATTAACAGTTATTGATTGTTGATTTGTATTTTGTTCTTCTTCTTCGTTGTTATTAAGAAGGCTGTTTACAATATTTGAATCTGTCATGTTTAAAGCTTACCTAAGTTAATGGTATAGCGATATGGGTTATCTAGTATGTTTTTAAGTTTATCTTCACCTATCTTATCTACAACATATCTTCTAGGTGCATTATTTACTAATTCTAAAAATCTTTTTTTTGCTGGATCTGGTAAAGGTAAATTTATAATTGTAGAGAAAACTGAGTATGGCAATCTAATTAATAAATCACTTCCACCTGTTTGCGAATCTTCAGTTTCAAATAAATATGTATTATTAAATTTAATTTCTCCTGTTTCAACATAATGTTTTGCATCAAGATAATTACCATGACCTAAAGAATTTTGTAATCCTAATCGGCTGTTTAAACCAAAACTCATCATTAATTGTTCTCTCACATAATCTTGTATTCCTTGATAATCTTTTGCTTCAAGTAATGTTTTAGCAATATTAGTATTTAATATTTTATTAGTGTCTTGTTTTAAAAAGTTTTGATCGTCTTCTGTTAATAAATTTGTAAGGTCTTGATTTTGTTCTGCATTATTGGCAATATAATCATCAAGAAAGAAATCAACAAAGTTTTTAGATGATTCTACTTTTCCTATTTTAGCAACTGTATCAAATGTAAATTCTTTAGTATTGGTACTAAAATCTTTAGCTAATTGAACAACATTATTTATAATCGAAGGTTCGACTTCTGGTGATTGATTATTGGTAGGAAAATTATAAGCAATCATACTTCCATCAGTTACACCTAAAGAAGGTTTGATTTCATTAGCAAATGGATCATTAAAAGTTAAATCATCTTTAAGTAAGTTTTCATTTTTTGTTTCTGTTTTATTGTCTTCAAAAGTTGCATTATAAAAATCAATATTAAAATTTTCAAACGATTTTATTTTTAAGTTTTGTCGTAACGATTCACCAGCAGGTGTAACATCACCATTAATAGATACAAGTGTAGTATTTGGTCCTACTTGTAATTCATTAGTATTTACTTCACTAAATAATTTGGTAGTTGTATCGTAAGTTAAAACTTTTTGTTCTTGTATATTTACTGTCTTTTTATCATCTTGACCATCTCCATCATCCTTTTCTATTACTTCTCCAAATTCTATAGGTTGTGATAAATCTAAAGTTGGATCATAAAATTCATATTTACCAAACTTTCTTGGATTTTTTATTTTTCTTAACTCACCTAAATACCAATTCCTAACTGTTGACTTTTGATCTCTTACCTCAATTTGTTCACCAAGTCCTTCATTTTCTTTTACCAAGCTTTTTAATTTTGTATTTAAATCTTCCATTTTATCTACATCATCAGCATTTTTATAACTAACTACACCTGATGATAAGTTTGTTTTCCCAATAGTTTTTTGACCATATTTAATTAATTCTTTCATTTCTGGAAATCTTGTATCTAAACTTTTACCATCTGTTTTACCTAAATATTTTTTTAATTTAGTATATTTATCTCTATCTGCTTTAGAAGCATTTGGTCCTAGAGCTTGCATAACATCTGTTACTTGGATTAAAGCTTGACTTTGAGTTACTGTCCCATCATCATAAGCTGTCTCTAATTCAAAAAAGAAATCATCAACACTAAAATTCCTAAGATCATATTCCTTATATAAAAATTCAATTTGTTCTGGGTATTCATTAGCTAGTGCATCTAAAGTATTGCCTATATTTTTAAAATAACTTAATGCTTCTTTGCCATCTTTAAATTGAGTACGAGAAAAATCTAAATTATTTAAAGTATTACTTATAGTTTCTTGATTTTGTTGTTTTTGAAAAGCTTTTTGATTTTTTATAGCGTCTGATTTTTTTTTATTTATATCACTCATTAATGTTTCAATTTTATTTTCTCCATCTGATATATAAAAATTTCTTAAAGGCTGACCATTAGTAACTTTTAAATTACCAATCCAATTAATGTAATCTGTTATTTCTTCTTCAGCTACATCCATATCAAGATTATTACTTTCGTAGTAATTAAGTATTTGTAATGTATTTGTTTTTATAATATCTATTAAACTTGCTGGTGATACGCTTTCACTTAGACCTAACTTGACCATAGAATCTACATTTAGTTGTAGTTCTTGCAAAGATAAAAATTCTGCTTGTGAAAGACCATTATTATTACGTCTATCTTCTGTTGTGTAGTTATCATCTATTAAATTTAATTCAATACTGTCATTAAAATTATCTATACTAAACCAAGAATTAATAACTGAATTATTAAATAACAAATTAGCCTGTTCTATTTTTGCTTCTGCACGTTTAGTTTCTTGGTCACTAAATATTTTTGCTAGAGCAAGATTTTGTTTAGGTAGTAAATGTTCATTTACAATTTCTGGTCTAATACCTCTTGTATTGAGTAATGAAGTTTGTTGAAATTCATTTATAGCACCTTGAAACTCTTTTGAATTAATATCAAATTGTGATAAAGGTTGCTGTATTACTGTGCCATCAGGCAAAGGTACATCTACGACATAATCATTAAAAAACTTTTTGGTCTTTGCTTCTGATGCGTTACCTAAATTAATTGCTAATTGTTTTTCTATTCCATACTGCGTATAAATATTTCCACCAATAAAATTCCTAGCAAATCTTTTACCTTCTTTTGCTTCTAATTCTTTTTTTATCTTATTAATTTCTGTAGGAGTAGAACCTAAGATTTGATTCTGACCTTCTAGTACACCTTGTTGTTTTGCTTTATCTATTTGAAAGCTAACAAACTTTTGTAATGTAGGGTTTATAGATTTCAAAGTATCAGCCAACTCCATCATTCCAGTTTTAGGTGGTGTCACCCCTTCACGAATCCCTCTCTGCACAGGAGTTCTTGAACTTTCCCCTGATGTACTTTGAAAATTTGTAGTGCCTACTTGTAAAACCATAATTAAACTACTGCTCCGAGATACATACCGACACCTTGAGTACCGATATTTAATAGTGTCTGACCGAGACTTGGTATAGCATTATAAGCTTTATTTATATTGCTTTGTAATTGATCTCTTTGACTTACAAATTGTGATTCTGTTGCTTCAATATTAAACAAATACTGTCTTTGCATTGATTCAATACTCTGATTTATTTTCTCTCTATAATTAGCAGCTTGCCTATCTTGATCCATTAATAATAATCCTACAGTTGTACCAGCTTGTTCTGAAGCTATTATAGATCGACTAGCTTGTAAAGCATCAATAGTTTTAGCAAACTTATCTTGTGCTGCAAACTTTTCTTCTTCTGCTTTTCTTTCTGAAAGAGCTAATTGTTGTTGTCTTTTATTCTCTTCTAATGATCGGTTAGTTATTAATGATTGGTTGTAAGTTTGATTTGCTGCATCTTGTGCAGCAGCCCTACCAGCAAAAGCATTAAAGGCAGTAAGACCCAAGCCTATATTAAATGCTGTTGCAGCAGTTGTACCTGCTCCTAATAATGCAGCACCAACACACATTTAGGCAATCCTCAGAAATTCGTAGAAAGGTTTTTTTTGTTTACCATAACTCTCATGTAATTTTACAAATGTAAACCCAAGAGCTTTTAACCATTTTATAGCAGAAGTGTTCTCTGCATATACATAATTATAAAGTATTTTATAAGACTCAAGTAGATTATCAACCCAATCCCTACCTTGTCTTATTAATTGTATTCTATATTTTTTATTATCAAACAATTCATCTGTAGCAATACACCATATACAACCATCTTTAAATACACCACATAGACCTATGGGTTGGTCATCATCAGAAGCAATAGTCATATTAGTTTTACTACCTAGAAAAGTATAACTTAGTGCATCTTCTGGGGTCATGTCTGTTTGATAGTAAGATTCGAGTCTATCCATTTTTCTCATATTTTTTACTACAAATTTAAAATCTTTTAATTTTGATTTTCTTAAATATCCCATTAAACTCTTCTACTCCTTATATGGAACGTACCTTCATATTCTGCACCTGCTAAACGTGTAGGAAGAAAGGTATCGTTTTTTATATCTATGTCTACCCTATCAGACTTACTCATAATAGGTACTTTAAATGTACCAGTATCAAGGTTTATCTGACCGATAGCAGCAGAAGCAGCACCAAGTAGACGACCAGTAAATTTATGGGTACTTGTATTTCTATTCTCAGGTGTTACTTCTACTTTAAAGAATCCAGCTTCTTCGTATTTAATATAAAAATGATGTAGTTGTAATCTTGTTCCTACATACTCAGGAGAACCTGCACCTTGTTCTGTTAGTCTTTGCTTACTAAATCTGTAGTGCATTTCATAAGGTTCACCAATAATAAATTTACTATTTCTATAGTCTCCTGTGGCAGTAATAGTAGAAGTAGATCCATTTGTAGTATTAGAAGTACTTAAGACTTGTCCTGATACAAGACTCTTTGTATTTCCTTGAGCATCTACAAAAGTACTTGTCTCTCCATTACCTAGATACCTACCAATTATATTCATGCTTGCTCTTAATCTATAAGGAACGGTAAAGGTAGATAGACCAGTACCAGAGCTATAAGATACTGATACACCAGTAGTTGCTTCAGTTACTTTATGGTCAAGATGATATTCAAATTCTGCATTAGGTTCTTTAAATTCAGTTTCAAATGGTATCTTTTCTAGTGTCACTTTGTTTGCTTCTTCAATAACTGCAAACAAATCTGTACCAATAAAATCTACATTTAAAATAGATCTATTTGTATTGATGCTATAAGTAAACCAAGCACTTAATGTCTTACCTTCTTTTCCGTATAACCATCTATATACAAATAATTTATTAGGATTATCTGAACCTAACAATACAAGAATATCTTGGTTGGTTGATACCGCCATTTTAAAAATTCCACTTGGTATCAGTCTTGGTACATGAATAGTTATGTTTGCTGCATCTCTTATCTGTTCTCCCGAAATTATATATTCTCTAATACCTGCGAAAGAACCTTTCTGAGTTAAGAAGTAGATAGAACTACCAGAAGGTACAGGTTGTGCAGCAGAACTACTTTCAAATTCAGTTATTACCAGTACGTTAGCTGTCTTAGGAGTTAAGTTATCTGCTGAACTTGCTAATACAAACTGCGTTTGTTCTGAAAAAAGTATTAGTTTTTCTCCCATTGTTACTGCACTTTTTAGTATCGCTACTTTTGTATGAGAAGCAGCCACATCAATAGGTTCATTATCTAAAACAGATACAACTGTCTCAGGAAAGAAATTAAAAAACTCAGATACCCTAGAAAGAATTACATTATCACCTGCAAGAAAACCTAATCTGTTTCTAAAGAAGAATACGTTATTAATTTTTTGACCAATAAAGGAAGGATCAGGTGCAGATATAACATCACCTACAGTTCTTTCCCCCCATTTAGGTAACGTATAGTCAACACTAGATATGGTGTAAGTATCACCATCTACTTTTGCAAATCTAAAATTACCATCTGCCTGTCTTACTAAAACGTGTGGCATAGTGGCATAGTCAAATTTAAAAGGGATGCCAGCTTGTACTGTCTCTTCCCATTGTCCTTCTTCAAATGCACCACCATTATTAGTAACAAACTTAACGTAGTAGTTATCAAAGTTTGTATCGTCATCTCCTTTTATTTCTACAACATATCCATTAGGAGAAACAGTAGGCAGATCAGTAAATCTTTGTACTGAATCTTTTATTATTGTCATCTTTGTATCACCTTGAGTATCACTACCATCTATAGAAAAATTAGAATTATCATTCTTTCTTACATATAAAACAGGACCATTTCTAGCAATCGTAAAACCAGACAGACCAGAATCAAGACCAGACTTAAGATCAGTAGCTATGGTATCTGTACTGAGAGTAGAATCTCCAGAGGTGTCATCAGTAACCGTAACTCCATCTATCGTTACTGAGTAGGTTGTATCTGCTGTTGCTTGATTAATAAATATAATTGCTTTTGTTCCAGTACCAGAACTAAGAGTAGAATCCATAGCTGCTGCAATACTGGTATTAACTACAAAAGTAAAGTCAGCAATAGTAACTGTCTTCATTACACTTCTAGGTGTAGAAGTATTTAAGTAAGCAGTACCATCAGGTTTGTTTACTGTCTTTTCTGTACCATCCAACTCATATACTTTCACATCTCCATTACTAAATACAGCTACATACCTTTCATTTAAATCTCTATTGATAGTTTGTATATGAACATTACCAAGGGTTGAAGAAGATAAAGCAGTTACATATTGAAAACCACTTCGTTTTGTAAGACCAAGAACAGGGTTACTATCAGCATTGTCTTGTATATCTGCATGATCTGGTTGCTTCAAAGCATCAGAAGACTGTGATATACCTCTTAATAGTGTAGGTATAGCTCTTGATATAACAGGCATGACTATCTAATTAAGGCACTAGAAGGATTGTAAGTATCAAAGATACTGGTAAGAGAAGGATCTCCTCTTAATAAATTATGATCTGCATTACCATAATCTGTTTCTGTCAGTATAGTTCTTGCTCTTGTTTCATCTTCTTCTGTATATGTTCTTAGTCCTTGATCTCCTACTAATCTATCAATAAATACTCTTGCTGCTTTGACGTTGATATATCTTCTTGCTTGTTCTGGTATTTCATCAAAAGTTCTAAAATAAACAACAGTACAAATTAAGTCTTCTTCAAATTCAAACTTGTTATTTTGTCTGTCGTATAATTTTAATCCACGTTGTATAGGATCTATGGTCGGGTGTTGATGTATATTTGCATCTACTCTTAAGACGTTAGCTGGCAAACTGATTTGATTAGAACCATCTCTAGTAAGAGTTACATCTATCTCAGTATTGAAAGACCAACCTTCAGATTGTACTTCTTTATTAAATTCAGCAAGAGTTGATCTGGCAGTTACAGCATCTACTGGAAGTGTGCCTGTCAAACTATTTATTGGAGCTTCTGCTATAGCAGCTAACATTATGTTGATTGCTTCAAGCTCTGTGGTTGCAGCTACAGTCATTGTTTAGGACTTTTTTATTTTAAGTGAGTCTCTATCACCTTTTTTCTTTTTTTTCTTCTTGGTAATGTTGTAAGCTTTTCCTTCGGGCATAATAAAAAAAAGGGTATCTAATAATAAGATACCCTATAAATTGAAATTAAGAAGCAGATAGCTTAATAGTAGCTGCACATTCTGGTCTTAGGATTCCATGACCAAGAGCATATTTAGCAACCATTAATGTACCTTGATACATAATTCCGTAGTCAGAACCAGAGATCTCAGTTGTCATATCCATTAGCTTAACTGTACCAACAGCAGACTTATGGAAGACAAGACCAATAGTTTTACTATCATCACCTGAGTAAGTGTTATTAGCACCACTTGGGTTAGATCCTACGTTTGACTGAGGTACGTTGTTAGACATCATTACAGGGATGCCAGCAACTTGTTGTACCTTACCAGAAGCAAACGAACCATTACCTTGTGGGTTAAAGTCAACGTCAACTGTTCTAGTAGCAGATTCAGCAAGTTTGTAGTACTCAGCAGGTGGTAGTATGCAGAAACGATCTGTTGGAGGGATGTCTCTCTCGTCAAATGTCTGTGCAATATCATAGATAGCTGCTGCTATCTCATCACCAGTTACGTTTGCTGAAGCAGTATTACCATTAGCAAGTGTTAATACAAGACCACCATCACCACCTGTGAGAGTAGTAGATGCTCTTGAAGCATTAGCAATTTGCTTGGCTACGTTTTCATCATACGTTTTAGCTAGAGCCTTTCCTAGCTCATCAGCGTAAGTTGCCCTTACGTCATAATGATTCTTGAGTTCATCAATGTTAGCGATAAAACTCTGAGCAATTAGAAGATCATCTATGTTGATAATCTTTTCATTCGCTAAGATCTGGTTTGCTCCTACCAATGGATTTCCGACTGTATGATAAGCCGCAGTCGCAGTTCCTAAAACAGGAAACTGTGCTGATTTTCCACTTGTAATAGTACGAACTGAATGAAGCTGTTCATTAAAAATGTTATTTCTGGTGAACGCAGTTAG
>Ga0181389_1000416_pt1 | contig 17584 bp, 40 predicted proteins | sample 12SPOviralmetaG_FD_130121 | JGI IMG/M metagenome (GOLD analysis project Ga0181389, IMG submission 130121) | Marine viral communities from the oligotrophic San Pedro Time Series (SPOT) site, San Pedro Channel, CA, USA - 12 SPOT_SRF_2010-06-29 | ecosystem: Environmental > Aquatic > Marine > Strait...
AATGCAGCAGCAGCAGATTCAGCAATAGCTTGGCGTTCGTTGATATTTGTTTTCAACTCGTCAAGTTTATCGATGTACTCAGCAGCATAAAAGTCAGCCATTGTTACTTCCACATTAGTATGTGCAAGTTCCATTGGTGTAACATTACCGTTGCGTGATTTAGTTGAAGCAGTTCCAGTTCCTATTTTCTGGAATCTTGCCTGATTGCCCGACACATTCGTAGAACGAATGGTATTACGCAGCTTTGAACCCATGCGCTGATAAGCTAGATGCACATCGGTTTCAAACTGTTTAATAAAGGCTTGGTCTATTGTATTAGCCATTTTACAGTTCCTAAGTTAAGTTATGTTTGCATCTTGGGTGTCCACTCTACATCCTCAACGAAGGTATCCTTACGGGCTTCTCAGTGCTTTATGGGCCTCGATAACTCATCTACAACATCATTTATATCAGGATTGCAACGCACAAAATGAATAAAGTTAATATTTTTGTATTGAGAACAACCCACTGTTTCAAATCCTAACCATGCTGCCCACTGCAACATATCAGCGTAATCACTCTTAATAACCATAGAAAGCATTGGATAAGTTTTATCAAAAAAGTTTACTAACATCTTTGATCCTCTAGCTAAAACAAAAAAATTATCTTTAACTTTAGTAGAAAACATAGCAAACATTTGAGGTGTATCTTCGTCAAACAATAATCCACCAACAAAAATTATTTCATCATTTTTATCTCTAACTAAATATACTTCACTTTTTCTAGTTAGATCTTTTAAAGCACTTAAAACATCTGGATAAAGACCTGTTTCTAAAAGCTCTTTAATATTTTCGGGATGAATAATATGGATAAATTCGTATATATGATCGTCTTGAAAAGGGGTTAAGTAATAACCCCCTCTCTGCATTATTTTAAGTTCATCCATAAAGTTTCTGGAAACCTTCATTTACCATTTTGATAAAGTTTGAATCCTGTTGTGAACGATCATGGTATCTTGGATCTTTCATCATTTCTTCTAGTCTGCCTTGACTTAAAGCGCCAGTAGCAGGGCTACCATCAACTACAGATGGATCTTGCATCTGTTGCATCATAAACTCTAACGCTACAATACCATCACTAGTTTCACACATTCTTTCTAAAGCAGGTAACATATCTTCAGGAAAGAACTTATTTGCAAACAAAGAAGCAGCTTCTATTCTAGCTTCAGAATTTTCACCAAGCTTCGAAGCCTCAGCATCTATATCAATTTCTTCAGGTTGAGCAGCCATGTAAAACTCAATGCCCTTTTGAAATTCTTCATGTGAATATTTGTTATCGTGGCAATGTTTTGCCCAGTCCTGAAGTAAATCAGTACCCATAGCTTCATCAAATTCAATGTCAGAAGGAAGTTGGTAATCACCAAAAGAATCAGGAACGCCCTCTTTAGGTTTATCAAGTTCTTCCATTAACTTAGATTTTATATCTTCTTCTTTTTGTCCAAGCTTAGATTCTAATTCTTTATAAGCCTTGCCTAGCTCAGACGGATCATTAAATTTTTCTGGCAACCATTCAGGACGATCAGATGTTGTTATCTCATCTACAGTTGACTCAGAAGTTTCTACTGGTGCAACCTCTTCTACAGTCGTTGTTGTTTCTTCAGCCATTCTTACCCTCTTTAGATTTAATAAAAGAACCATGATTAGCTCTGGAAGATAATAATCCAACAACGAATCTCTGACCTTCTAAATGTCTTAACTCGTCATTAGAAATGTTTGGGCCATTAGCAATATCAGTTGTAATTGATTTTAAATACTCAATTACAGCCTTACCTGTTGGTGTAGCTAACATAGAAGCAACATTTAAACTAATTTGTTCATCAAGTTTTTGGGATCTTTGTATTCCATCAATCCCAACATAAGGTTGTTTACTCAAGCTTTACTCCATTGGTTGTGGTGCTTGAGCCTGACTTTGCTGCATTTGCTGCATTAATGCAACTATTTCTTTTCTTTGAGACTCATCTCTTATTAAATTATCTGGAACTCCAAACTTCTTAGCAAGATAAGCAGCAGTCTCTTCACTGTTTACCAATAGCTGTAAAGTCTCAGGACCAAATGCACCTTGGGTTAATTCAAGAAATCTTGAGATAGCAGTAATATCTTGGTTAGCTTGTGCTTGTGCTAGTGGAGAAACAGACTTAACTTTTATTTCTCTACCGTTAAGAACAGGTATTTCGATGCGACCTTGCTTCTTTAAGATATGAATAACTCTTTGCAACACAGGTTGAACAAGTTCTACTTGCAATCTACCAAATGCAGATCCAATACGTCTTGATAAATCAGCCATTCGCTCTGCTATTTCTGTTGCAGATGCAGGAGTTTTATTAGGATCTCCAAGCATATCATTATACAAAGCACGTTTAATATTGTTTCTCATATCTCCCAAAACTAATTGAGCAACATCGAAGCGACCAGCAGCTTGTATAGGTTGCAATCCAGCAGATCCCATAGCTTTAGGAATTATTGTTCCAGGGACTAGGTTTATTGTATCAGGATTTATTACCCCATCATCTTCCATCTGATAAATACCAGAGATAGACATCTGAGCATTTTCTAATATTAACTCGATAGTAAGGTTAGTTGTTTTAATAGAAGACAGAGCATTGATTAATGGCCCACGCCCATACACTTCACCAGCACATTTAGACCAACGAAAACAAATAAAAGGATTAGATCCTAAACCTTCCATTTCTCTTTTAAATATTACAGATTTAGTTGTCATGCATATTGCATAATGAAAGTTTGCGGTTACGTTTGGAGATTGATAATTACGACAAACAATTTCTAATACTGTAGTTGTCTTATCTCCAGCACCCTGAACCATAGAATTTATTTCAGGAGAAAACTTAGCTTTAGGATATAGCTGTTCTAGTTGATTAAATCTTATGTTCTTACGCTCTCGAAAAACATGATCGATGCTATCATCAGGGCCAGTATCAAGTATAACATGAGGCAAAGGTATAGCTGCAAAACGTATTGGATTAATTGCATCACCTTCTTCGCAAGCTAGAATACCAGTACCTACTGCTAAGTCCATAAAAGACTCATGAACTTCTTGGGCAAAGTTAGAGTTTTGAATTACTTCAAATACATAATCAGTTACTTCATCTAACTCATTATTTACTTCTTCTCTGTTTTCTTTAGGTATTTCTGATCCTGCTGTAAGATCAGCCCATCGAGCAAAGTTAGGAACAAGGCCAGATTGTAATCTTGATGCAAACTCCTGAACGCCAACTACAGCAGTTTCATCAAATATTTTATCATCTCGTCTTTGACCTATAGTTTCGTGATAAAAACTTTCCCTTTGAGGCAGGGCATATTCATAACATTCTTCAAAGAGAGGAACAAAGTTTTCACGTTTAGCTTTAGCTTTGTCATACCTTTGAAGATAATTCTTGGCAATTTCATCCATTACATACCAAACCTTGAGAAGTATCCTTGACCTGTTTTGGCAGTAAGTAAGCTTCTTCTACCTTTGCCACCTGCACGTCTTGATCTGCGTAGAGCAGCCATGCTTTTCATTTTAGGATCATCAAAGATGTTTTCGCCTTGGCGATCTAACTGACCTTCAGTTACCGTTTGGTCAGACGGAGCCATATCAATAGCCGTTTCCAAAGAGTCTGCTTTGGCATCGGCAAGATCGGCTTGGGCTGTTTCTTTTGCAGCTTCGGCTTCCGCTTTGTTTTCTTTAAGTTGCTCATCTACTTTCGGGTCTCTTTTTCTGCCACACATTATTAGCTCCTAGTTTTTTTATCCATATGCACATAATTTAAAAAACATCAACGCACAATTACATACGCGCCCAAAATCCTTGTCTTCTTTGCTTTGGCTTATGCTTAGAAAACAAGTCAAAATTTCTATTTGCGACTACAGCTTTTGCAGGTTTCTGATTATTTAACAAGGCTCTACCTTCACCAGCACCTAGCATCATGTACTGTAACGCATCGTGAATATGAGAAAACATATTCTTATCGGGCTTATCCGCATAACGCTCACCAGATACTTCCATTCGTCTATACTGATACCCACCTTCAAAACCTTTAATAAGTTGTTGGCATCTTCTATCAATTAAAAATGCTGGCTTGCCCTCGACCATCTTAGTTAGCTGGGAAGAAACAGCTTCCAACCGAAGATCTACAGAGTTCGAAGGGGCTGGGAATGCCCTCAAACCAGCACCACGCAGAATATGGAAAGGGGTACTTTCGTCCGTCTGCGCTCTAAAATCCCCAGCAGGATCGCCATATATAAATACCTCAGATGCTTGGGAAAATCGGGAGGATATTTCCTCACGCAACACTTCGGCAAATCTAACAATCCCCATATCAAAAGCTACTATTTCAGACTGCACAAGCCAGCGGCCTCTGATTTTTTGTCCAAGAGTGGCTGCTGGAGTTAACCCAAAATCCAAACCAACGTATAGCGGTAGGCTTGCAGCTACTGCTATTTCTTCTTTGGCTATGTGTACTTCTGCAGCGAACATTGGATATATGGGCTTTCCATCTTGGATACTTCCCAATCTATTCATAACATACACATCAATCCAGCTTTTTGTTTTACCTGTTATTAAATTAGGGTAATAGCCTTTTAACATATGACTTATGTTTTCAGAGTCTTTATTAGGTTTATAGTTTACAACCTCACCATCTTCATCCCTTACTTCGAGCATTCCAGACGGTTGTTTAAAGAACTGCCAGTTATCAGGCTTAACTAACATTCGGGCCTGTTCTCTAGGAATATGATCAGGAACAGGAACTTCACCTGACATAATAGGCCACCAGTGATCTTCTTCAGGGGCATTAGTATCACATATTACCCCTGACCAACTCGGCCCACCTTCACGCATAGAAGGGAATCGACCAACACGCATAGTACACGCATCGATGATAGACTTCGGAACTTCTCTAGCTTCGTTAACCCAGACACCAGTTAACTCAAGTGATAAAAGTTTTTTGACATCTTCAGGTCTGTCTAATGCTAAGAAAATAACCTCAAGCTCTAGGTCATTCTTTTTAATGTTATGGGTATAAGGAACTGACCAAGTAAACTTTCCCCATGTTTCTTCGGGAAACCAATCAAGCCAAGTCTTTATAGTCGTTGTTCGAAGCTGTGGGTTTGTATTACGAATGATTGCCCATCGGCTTCTTCGAATACCTTTATCGTTTTTCTTTTGCATTAAGGCTCTACGAAAAACCTCAACACAACAACCAACAGATTTACCCGAACCTACTGGCCCTCGAATGCCACGAAAGAAAGTATCATCTTTCATAAAAGCCTTTAGCACATCGCCATCAGGCTTATACTTAAATTCAGTCATCTAAGACCTTTATCTACTCCAGCCTTGATCATACACTCTGCCACATCAGGACCAATATTATCAATAACATTGTCCAGCATGTAATTCGTAACGTAACTAGCACCGTGTTTTTCATCAAAGTGTTTAAAGTGTACCTTCTTAACTATCCCTCGAAGCATAGTAAGCTCCTCAGGCTTTAACGTATTTACAAAACTCACTCTTCCCAAGCCTCGTTAACTTCAGGCGTAGAAGGATCATCAGCTTTTAAAGTACCGTCTTTATTTCTTGCACGTTTCTTTTTAGGTTTAACGGCAAGATCTACCCACTCTAATCTTCGAGACTCAGATGTTCTTGTTCCACCTGTGTAAGTAGTTCCAGCAAGCTCATGAGTATCACCGTCATAAGCCTCATTACTATTTGCTATTATCCAAGGCATTACTTAGAATCCATAATTTTCTTTTGTAGATCCTTTGGCAAAGACTTTTGTTTCTTAGTTAACAAACTCTTTTTCTTTTTCTTAGGTCTTCCAACTTGAGAACCGTAGGTTCCTTTTCCCATAGGCATTTTTTTATCCTTTCCTATATGGTTTTACTTTCTTAGCAATCTTTTTCGGTTGAGCCACAAACTGCTTACCCTTTGCCTTACCCTCTCGTTTAGCTCTGGTTGTAGCTGCATATTCAGCATCACTAAGAGAAGCAATAGCTGCGCTAGGTAAGTACCGTTCACCTGTCTCACTAGACTTTTTGCCAGACTTGGTGCGCCACTTCTGCTTTCCCCAGTTTAGTAAAGATTTCTGAGACTTCTTCACTTTATCTCAAGAGCCTTTTTTAATTTATCAAGCATTTTTCTAGTCTGTTTTAAATTACTTTCATGATGGATTTTATCATCCATTTGCCTAATTCTTTCTACAGCCTCAAGAAATTCTGATTTTGTCATTGGGGGTATTTTTTTCCTTTTAAATAGTGATGCCATTATCTATAACCTCCGCCTTTCGCTTTATATTGTTTGGCAAGTAACTGTGCCTTTCGAGCAGACCACTGACCAGCAGCCGTACCTTGTACAGCCCTTGCTTTAATTCTTTGAAACAAAGTCTTTCTCATCTTAGGCTTTGTATAATTACCTGCTGCATTAACTGCCATTTTTAGTCTTCTCAAATATTAAATCCTGAACCCTAACCAACTCACTTGTTAGCTTTTTATAAATAGGATTCTTCATCATTTTATTTTCTCTTGCATCGAGGAGAGTATTCATAGTCTTACCAACAGCCTTCTTCAAAAGACTTTTATCCTTATAAATAAACCTATCGCTATCAGAACCAGCTTGTTCAGCAACACCAATACCAGATGCATCTTCCATAACCTTAATACGCTTCCTTAACGTAGAAGCCTGTTTTCTTAAATCAGATACACTTTCTGCCATTACCACTTCACCTTATGCGACCAATATCTAGCACTTAACTTACTAGGATTACTATCCTGTGCGTTATGCCTAGCGTAATAACTTCTCTTTCTTGCCTTGTCCTTTGCAGACTTAGGATTCTTTCCAGCACCCGACACTCCTTGTTGACCAAACCTAATTGTCTTCACTGTATTACCATCTTTAGCCACAACAACGTGACTCTTCGTAGGATGACTAGGAGTTCGCTTGGGTTTGTTAACACCACTAACGCCAACTCTCTTCAATAAACTTTGTACTTTATCTGGACTAGGTAAACTCATATTCGACCCTTAACATATAAAAATATTTTTTGCATCGTACTTTTTAGAAAAAAATGTTTGTGGTAGATCCCTTGCAACTTTCATGGTTACGTTTTTGACCCGCCCCCCATAGTGTGATTAATTTCTAGGTAGCACTTACGCAGGAACTGTATCTGACGTAGCGTGATGTCCCGAAGGGCATATAGCTACTCAGCATAATGTGTGCGGTAGCACTCCGTATCCCATCAGCCAAGGTCTATGCTCACTGTAATATCTCCAGCTACCTGCACCTGCGCTCTATCTATTGGCTTGAACCCTGCTCGATCCAGTATATCCTTGGCCGCTTCCAACTGTACATGCTCTGATCTAGCACCTTGAGCCAACGTCATCACCTTCGATGCTGCCATCGTAGCGTTCAATCCTAACTGATCTTGGATACGCGACATCATATACTGCTGCACATGTGGGAGCCGTATCGTTTTGCTTGCACTTACTCTTCCAGATTCACCCTGTGCGTATCCAGCGTCAGCTGCAGCTTGTCTGATCGAACACCCAGTGGCTACAAGCGTATCAACTAGCCTTGTCTGTTTTGGCGTTAGTTTACGGTTTACTAATGTATTCATCTGTTACTCCTTGATGCCCCCCTCTCCCTCTCTCCCCCCATCTATACCACGCCAAAATATACCTTTGTCAACGCACATTATGGGCCATTTCCGCGATTATTGTGTGGCCTTGCCACTCTCTTTTTTGCGGAAACCGCGTCACTCATCAAAGACAGAGCCTCGCAGAGTCTCTGCCGCCTTGCGGTGAGTACCACTTGTCCAAGGGGGATTGATCGTGCAAATCCCCCTCGCTATCGCTCACCCCAAAAGCGTTCTAGATAGGCCTCGCTAAAGCTCGGTAGATATATGAGATAGAAGAAATATGACCAACACGAAGCTCGCGTCTGGTCACCACCGTCATGGCCTATCCAGAACCCTAGGTAAATACGGACGTAGTTGCGTATTGACCTACGAACCATGGATAGTCCCTGTCGTTGTTGTCCAGCCCCTCACTTCGGGTCGGACAAATTTAAAGAAAGATAGTAATTAAACATGGAGTATAAAATTATGACAAATCTTTTTAAACATATCGTTGAAACTTACACTAACCCAACAGAGTTATATTTTAGCACAGATAATCTTACTGGAGACAGAGACGGCTGGAGACATCTTGACAGCCTAGAATATCATTGTCGCAGGAAGCTACAGAGAGAGATCGAAGATCTTGAATTCTGGATTCCGAGACAAGCAGACCGAGAGTCTAAAGCTAAGTACTGGGCTAACCTATATCGCAAACAGTACACAGGCGATGAGATCTCAACTACTAATCTTGAGGCAAGCGCCGCAAAATGGAAAGCGGAAGCTTTCGGTTTGCGAGTTATGGAATCAGAACTTGCAAAGATGCAGAAAGCTTACAAGAAACATTTCGGCATGGCTTACACCACTATATCCGATAAACCAGACGCAGAGATTCCCGAAAAGATTGCGGCAACTCTAGCAGAAATGGATGCGATAGCTTCATAACACAAGAAGCAGAAAGAAAGTTAGAGGGGTTGAGAAATCAGCCCCTCAAAAATTTCGACGCTCGCTTCGCTCGCTTGAAAGCTAGTGTCTAAACTAGCTAACCATTTGATACATGCACCAAGTTTCACCGCCCGACCTCGAGTGGGGGTGGGGTTTGAGTGTGTGTGTCAAAAACCTAATGAGAAAGTTGTAAATGAATTTGACTTTCTTTCCAATGAATTGTATAAATTGTTTTATAAGAGGAGTAACAATATGCAAGACCAAGAAACTGATATTCTATCAGCAAGAGAATCACGAATAGCGGTAGCTTTATTCGAGATCATGAAACCCCAAATTGAAAAGATGATTGATGCTAAACTTGATGGTTTCAAAGAGTCTGAGATTGATTCATTACTAAACATCAGTCTTAAAGAAGGCTTTGATATCAATGATTACACTGGTGAAATCGAAGACATCGTAGGTGATTGGGTTCGATACAATATAACCATAACTTCAACCATAGACTAGGAGGATAGCTATGTATGACAGAGACAAACAACCTGCAACAGTCAAACAACTTTGGAAGTTGAATGATGTTGCTGCAGAAATCTTTGACCTAAAAGTTAAGAAACTTAAGGTCGATGGTGAGTCACCAAAAGGTAAAGGTGACTATCTTACATCTATGATTCCAATGCCTTTGACTAAAACAAATGCTATGGAATTGATCGAAGGGATGATGGACTTGCGCGATTCATTAAGCAGTCTTGTCGATCATCTTGAAGAACATGGTTCGCCAGTAGATGTTCATGAGTTAATGGGAGTATCTAAAAATGAAATTAAGTAGACAACACTTTGAGTTTATAGCCAAAGAGATTGCACCACTATGTGATGTGTATCAGCTAGACGCTTTAACTGAGGCGGTGCGAATTGCCTCAAAGAATCCTAGGTTTGACAGTGATAAGTTCAAACGTAGAGCAAAAGAATCTTGGGATAAAGCATTCATAGACAGCGAAAGGTTTACCTGTCGTGATGAAATCCCTTATTAAAGGAAAGAGTTATGTACACTGCAATCAAACAAGCGGCTAATGAATATTTTCTCCGTGAAGAAGAGAAAGTAATGAACGATCGAACCATACATTATGGTGATGAAAGAGAAATCATGTGCGCTTTGCATTCTGCGGAGTACATGACTCTTGAAATAATTGAAATCGTTTTAAAGAAATATCCACACTTACGAAAAGTGTTAAGTGATATTGATAAAGACCTAGCTTGGAGAGAGCATAGGAAAAGAAAGTGAGGAGTGCAATTATGCAAATAACTTATGATAAAAAGCGGTACGATATGACTACCGATGATATGATGGCTTGGGGTGGATACGTTCCACTCTGGGTTATGCAATGGAATCTACATTACACAATGGGTAGTGAAGAAACTTTGTTGGATCATCTTGATAAATGCTATGCTCAAAGAGCAGGTATGCCTATCAAAGACAGACCAATGGGTGGTGAGATAGATGCCGAAGGTGTCTATCGATACCCAGAAGATGAACCAATGTATCCCTACATGACATGGGATACTCGTGAAGGTAAGGTATATTTCTATCCCTATTCTGTGATGGGAATACCTACTGGCAAAACACATTTTTCAACGAGGATGGATTAATGGGTAGAGTAAAAGATACTATGGTAACGGATGAGTTTATTACTTGTCCTGAATGTGATGGTGATGGTCACAATTATTATGAACGTCCAGTAAAACGATGGAGCGCAAGTGACATTGGTGAACTGGAAGAGTACCGCGCAGACTGTGATAACTGTGATGGTAGTGGTGAAGTCATGGCGTTAATGGAGGATGAATACGATGTCTAAGAATATTCAAACAAGTCAAATGCATAATGTCGAAAGGATTAAAATCCAAAGGCGTGTGACTGAAGCTGAAGATTCACCAACCAATGAAGAGTATTGGGTAACTGATATAATATTATATTTAGATAACAATACTTGTATTGAATACAGTTTATTCTCTGATCATAATTCTATACCAATAGATATTGATCCAACAGGTTGACAAAATAAAAGGCACTGTTGCATAAATGCAGTATGTTAATCAATTATTTTGAACAGCTACAAGCGTTGAGCAGTGGGCTAGAGATACCTCTCAAGAAAATATTTCATAAAGCAGGTATCCCTAGCTCAACATATTACCGAACAGTTAAGGGTGATACTCAACTATCTTACGATACGTCAATCAAGATAGCTAACATGATTGAGATAATTAGAACTGGTAAATGTAAACGAAGAGACAAGCGTGTGTTATGACAACGTTCTCTCACTATGTAACTGAGATAAAAGTAACAGATAGTTACGCAGATCTTATCGATCAGTTAGTGCATAGAAGAAATGAACTTGGTTATTCACAGGAAAAGTTAGCTGATCTTGTGGGTTGCGCTTCGTCTTTGATTCATAAATGGGAGCAGTACAAACGTGTGCCATCTGGTTTCATGTTAACGTGCTGGTTAGATGCACTTGGCTGTAAGATCGAAATCCGCTCGAAAGATTCTGAATAAAACTCACCATGAATGTGATGCGTGTGGTAACAGAGTAGAATATTTTGTACAAATTTTAGCGTCAATAAAGAAAGCAACTTACCATACCATATGTATAAGTTGTTATGAGGATGACAGATGGCAAACAAAAATAAGTCGAAAGGCAGTTACCATGAAAGAAAAATTACCCAGTGGCTCAACGACCAAGGCATCCAAGCAAAGAGAGTCCCCCTCTCAGGATCGCTTGGAGGAGAATGGTCAGGAGATATCCACCTCACACTGGACGGACGACATCTGGTAGGTGAAGTTAAATACAGAGACAAGTCAGGATTTCCAAGTCCATTCACGGTCTTGGATAACAGAGACATTGCGTTCTACAAAAGGCGCAGTGGCAAACCGCAAACGATAGTCATCATACCTGATGAATTGTTTGCACAACTATTAGGAGAGAGTAATGCAAGAGTTCGCAAATCAAAGTCAGATGATCAAGAAGTTTCTTGAAGAAGGTAATACCATCAGTGGTATGGTAGCGCTCGATAAGTTTGGGTGCTGGTCTTTGCCAAGAAGAATCTGTGATATAAAAGAAACTGGATTCCCAATCGAAAGCCAGTGGGTCACAACAGATTCAGGTAAACGCATCAAAGAATACTGGATGGGTAAGGATCAACAAGAATTATCTTTTTGAAAAAAACCCCTAGGTGTGATAGCCTAGGGGTCAGTGTCGATATGTAACCAGCAAAGATTACAGGAGGAGTATAACTATGCAAAAACCACATGAGTTATAATGGTATTCTACTTGATGAAGTTATGTCTTGGCAAGTACCAAATGCTCACATCAAAATAATTTTACTGATCTTAGCTGATCATACAGACTCATACGGTGTCTGTTACCCAAGCATCGAGCGGATGACTAAGCTGTCCTGCATGAGCAGGTCATCTGTCATTCGATCTATTAACTGGTTGGTAGAAAATAAAATCATAATCAGGCACAGTGGCGGCAAGGGAAGGTCATCACTGTATCAATTCTCAATAGTAAAGGAGACTGAAATGAAGAAGACTAGTGTCACACAGACACACAAAGGTAATAAGGTTATAGATATAGTAGATTATATACATCCTTCGGGTGTCTCAGAGACACTACCCTTTGATGAGTTCTGGGAATTGTACCCAAGAAAAGTTAGCAAAGGTCATGCTCGCTTGGCATTTAAGAAAGCTTGTGAGAAAGAAGAGGCTTCTGTAATACTGGTTGCTCTTCATAAGTTTATTAAAGTTATGGAAGATAAAGAAAAACAATTCATCCCTCACCCTACCACATGGCTGAATGGTGAACGGTGGGATGATGAGATCGAAGACGTTGCTCCGAAAGAAGGTACAAATACAGATCGTCTTAAAAATATTCTTCAATGGAAACCAGAAGCAATCGAGGATAAGAAATGAAATACGAAGAACGCACACGCAAAGTTGGCTCGTGGTTAGTCAAGATACTTAAAAGATATTCTCCACCTGCAACGATGGATGATGAAACACTGCGTGAAGAAATGGATTTGATTGTCAAAGACATCAATAAAAATATCCCATCACAGTTTGAAGATGTGGACTTCGATCAAACCTTGGGAAAGATAGACGGTCACGTTCGCGCCATACAGAGCGGACGGACGTGGCCGACTATCAAGACTTTCATAACAGCAACCAAGGAAGCAGTGAACGAATACTCCAGAGCTATTACAGTTCCGAAGGTAACATCGACCACGACAAATGATCGAAGCTCAATGATAATAATAAATAGAATTATTGATGGTGAGGAAATTCCTGATTACCTATTGAATCCCGACTCACCATATCGACAACAACTTATATCAACTGGTTTATTATCTGATAAAGATTTTGAGAAATACCTTGCACCTATAAACAGATAATGATAAGTAAACTTAGGAGGATTTACTATGCAAAGACAAGGGTTTATTGGTGGCAGTGATGCAACTACCATCATGCAATTCAAGTGGTACGATTTATGGTTGGTGAAAACTGGCAGAGCAGAATCAGAAAATCTGTCTGACAACATAGCTGTGCAGCTTGGATCTCATACAGAAAATTTCAATATCAAATGGTTTGAGAAATCTACTGGATGTTTTGTTCCATTAACTAGTCAGCAAAAACAATTTAAAAAGACTGTTGGTGTTGTACCATTAGTAGGTACTGTTGATGGTATAGTTGCAAGTAAAGATGCTTTACCATCTATTATTGAAGCCAAACATACTAATCCATTTAATGATATGAATGATATGATCGAACGATACATGCCACAGATACAATTATACTGTCACATATCTGGTGCAGTAGGATGTCATTTGTCTGTAATATTTGGTAACAGTAAGTGGCAAAGTTCATTTGTTCATAGAGATATAGATTACTTTAATAAGATGATGGTCTTTATCAATGACTTTTGGTGGCACGTTATCAATGACAAAGAACCTGTTGGTATAGATACGCCAGAAGATATCAGTATCAATCACATACCTGTTGATAACATGGTTGTTCGAGACGCCAGTATGGACAATGCATTTGTTGATGCATCGATCACATACATCAATGGCCTTGAGCAAAACAAAGTATTTGAGAACGCCAAGAAAGATCTCAAGAATATGGTAGGTAGTAATGAACGTGAAGTGTTTTGTGATTACCTAACAATCAGACGCGATAAACGCGGTTCACTCAGAATTTCAAAGAGGAGTAAGAAAGATGAGTAATATGAAAATATGGGACAAGCTTGCCCCGACTGATCCAAAGTATCTAAAGCCAGTATCATTTGGTTCCAGATCTTTTTCAGCTATTGATCCACAGTATCAAGTTATGAAGATGACTGAACAGTTTGGGCCAGTTGGTTGTGGCTGGGGATGGGATAATGTTACTGAGGTTGTTCACTTTAGTAATGGTGACAGTGCTGTAATGGCTCATGTTACTGTATGGCATACAGATAACCACCATAGGTTTGGTCCGTTCACTGGCTGCCGAAAGTTCTTTAATGCCACCAATGGTCGGACTGCTGAAGATGCACCGAAGATGGCTATTACTGATGGACTAACAAAAGCAATCTCACATATTGGTTGTGATGCTGATGTCTTCCTTGGCAAGATGGATGGCAATAAGTATACAACTAAAAGCAACGATGAGGATGATTACTAATTCTTGGGAACTCGCATTGCGTTATCTCAACCTGATCGAGGGGCAGGTTTCCCAAGAACCCCTCACCAATCTTAACAAAAGGAGCCAGAAGCATGGCAGAATATGACAATACAAATTCGGGTGCAGTTTTTAAACCATTCGAAACTATGAAGATGATACTTCAAGGTAAAGTAAATCTTGAAGGCAATGAAAGAAAGATTGTTCTTGTTGCTGATAAAACTAAATCAGATAAAAAAATTATTGAGGTGTACCAAAAAGTAGGTGTCCTCTTCGAAGAGGATAAAGGTGATAATGAACAACGACCTGATTACTCAGGGCCAGTTGAGGATTATGCTACAGACAAAGATATGCGTATTGCTGCTTGGAAAAGAGTGAAGGGTGATAACAAATACATGAGCCTTTCTATCAGTGAGAAACAAAATAAAGGAGGCAATAAACTCGATGACGAAATACCATTTTGAATCATGGTATGAATTACGAGACAGACAGAAAAAGGAAAGGCTTGACCAAGTTCAGGCCTTTGCTACTTCTGGAGTAACTCAAACCAAAACGGCAAAGGAACTGGGTGTTTCTCTGCAAACCTTAAATAGATTTATACAACTCAATTCGATTCATTGGCCTGTCAAAGAACAAGGCAGAAGATCCTAATGGATTTTTTTACAGCACTAGTTTTAGTTTATCAGCTTAGAAATACTGAGACTGAGTTCATGATATGGTTTGAAAACTATGAAACCTGTTATGAAGCACAGTATGCAGCAGATGATCTATATCATTTAGCGCAGGGCGTTCAGATGTTCTGCCTAGAAAGTGACATAGTGTCAGCAAGTGTCAGACCAAAAAGGAGACCAGAATGAAAAAAGTACAACTTACTGAAGATGAAATAATAATGTTGTTACATGGCTATGATGCTTGGGCAGCTAATGATGGCGATACCGAATACGGTGGCTATTCTAAAAAAGAAAGAAGAAGCATGAAATCAGCAGCCAAAGTATTAAGAGATATTCTAAACGCTTAACTCAAAATGGGGTGCATCGATAAACGGACGTCTACCTTGAGATCTACGGAGATCGATGTACTCATTCATAGCATCAGCCATTGTACCATCGTAATCACCTATTGAGTTGATATGCCATGCGGCTCCCCACTTAATATTAATACCAATATCTTTTGCAGCTTGCTTCATTGCATCAGCTATATCATCATACAAATTTAATTCCCAAGATACCCTTGGACCAATGTAAGCAACTACATCTACAGCAACACCTTCAAGATGTTTTGATTTCATCGTTTGGCTTACACCCTTATTAACAAGTTCTAACTGTTGGTCGTGTGTTCTTAGCCCACCAAGATGAGGGATTCCGAAATCAATTTCAGTTATACCTATAGCATATTTAACTAAGGCTATCATGCTTGGGTCAACACCTTCGAGTCTACCAAGACTACGTTCACTTAATTTAAAACTCATTTCTTAAAACCTTTCATTGTTCTTATTCCAAACGATGCAGCTATGGAAGCATACATTGCCCAGCTAAACCATTGTGGTGCAGCTTGTAAATTTTCAAAACCTTGTTTCATGTACGGCTGTAACCAAGGCACGAAGCTACCTAGCACAATTGCGATAAAGCAAAGCGTCCAAGCTTCGTCTTTCCAAGAGTCAGAACTGGCCTCAATAGCAGCTTGTTCCCAGCTAATTTCACCAGTAGCAATCTTCATCTTAGTCTCAGCTTCAGCAGCTTTGACCTTTGCTTTGCTGTCAATAAATGTTGTAGCTAAGTTTGTTACGCTTGAAAGTATACCAATCATTCCGCAATCCTATCTGTCTTAGCTTCCTTGCCTAACCACAATGCGAACGATGCACTAAGCATTGCAGTAACTAGCGAAACGAATGCGCTCTGTTGAGTTGTAGGATCGGGCAAGGTCATAAACCATAAACAAACTTTCCAAGTTAAAATAATTTGGCAGAGAAACGCCAGTCTAGGTAGTAATTTTAGTTGATCTATCGCGCTTGCTGTTAATCTTACCATCACAAACTCCTTTCGCTATTCGCCTTTCACTTGTTTGTATAACTAATTTGCCATCATCTGTATACACAACAAACCTATCATACTTAATTTCCACTAATCTCAAGACATTTTACCGCCATACTTGAGTGAGTTACAATAATTTCTGCTTTCTTTGCTTCAATTTCACATTCTTCTTTGTCAGAAAATGTTTGTATCTGATAATATTTTAAACGATCTGTGTTTACAAAATGTAAAAATACCAAAACATAAATCATGGTAGATAGTCCCAAATGTCTAACCACCCCATATAATGCAAATAAACAGTAGAGCCAATAACAGCGCCTGTGAGAAGCAAAACTATTGCGGTAACAGTCAGTGCAAGATCAGCACGTTCCTGTGCCTCACGCCTCGCCTGAGCCTCTGCCTCACGCTTTTCTGCTAATACTTCTCTACGAATCTTTAATAACTCTAGGTATTTACTACGTCCGTAAGTTTGAGTGATCCATTCCTTGAGTTCTTCTTCAGCTTCCGCAGCCTGTCGGAGTTTCGACCAACGATCCAACGCCGTAGCATTTGCACTTTTGCTTGATACACCTTTTTTCTGTAGCGTTTTCTTAGCGTGGTCAGTTGCGTCAAAGAATTGTCCAATCTGTTTAGACAAACCAGCTACTGTTTTACCAGCAGCTAATCCTGTTTTTATACCAGCAAGGATTGTAATAGGGTCCATCGTTACATCCCATCGTTACGAGTGAACTCTACTGTTTTTTCTAAGATTGCAATGCGAGACTGTAGCTTAATGATCTCCATCATATGACTAGCCATGCCACCCATATCCTCATTGATCATGTCAATATCTGCCCAGATTTCATTGTCAGCATCTTCCATATCTTCATAGAACTCAGCCACTATATCGATTAGCTCTTGAATATCATCTGAGTTTTTTTGAACATCCCTAATAAGATTAGTGCGATCCGTTGCGTTATTTTCTATAGTTAATATTTCTACTTGAGAAGTCAGCCCTTCAATAACAGAAGCTTGAGAAGAAGCGTACCAGATACCACCGCCCACAGTTGAAACAATTGCTACCACCGCGCTCGCGGCAACCGCTATATTAACCTTGGGCAGATCCACACATCACCTATTCAGCTTACTCTGGTGAGTTGGCTGCATCTCTTTCGACTCTAGTTTTGTAATCATCTCTAGCTGTTACAAGCGTTACAAAGTCAGCTTTATTGCTAGGAATAGGATCAGTAAAACTATCATCGTTCATTAGCTTTGTTGTCC
>Ga0181389_1000419_pt1 | contig 17451 bp, 6 predicted proteins | sample 12SPOviralmetaG_FD_130121 | JGI IMG/M metagenome (GOLD analysis project Ga0181389, IMG submission 130121) | Marine viral communities from the oligotrophic San Pedro Time Series (SPOT) site, San Pedro Channel, CA, USA - 12 SPOT_SRF_2010-06-29 | ecosystem: Environmental > Aquatic > Marine > Strait...
ATTTACAATACCATTTGATGAAAACCCTTACTCAGCACTAGCTGCATGGTTTAAAACAGATGAAGGAGTAGAAGTTTATAAAACTATAGAGAAAAAAATCTCTTAACCTGTAATACTAATATAGGGTCCGTTCACTCGGGCCCCAATATTATAATAAAAATACTCAAATGGCAATAAACGTAAATGCTGTATATAAAACAGTCTTATTAATACTTAACCAACAACAGAGAGGATATATGACCCCTGATGAGTTCAACAAAGTTGCGACTCAGGTTCAGTTGAATATATTTGAAAAATACGAAGACGATTTAAATCAGATGTATCGTGTGCCGCAAAATGACACTGAATACGCTAATCGCGTAAAAAACATTGAAGAAAACTTACAATTCTTCCAAAGAACAGGCACCATAGCTGGTGCAAATCCTTTTACATTAGTGCCTACTGATATATATAGACTAGGTACTGTAATGTATAAAAGCGTAGAGCTAACTCAATATGCTCAAAGAAATGAATTAATGCAAATTCTAAAATCTCCTTTAACACAACCAACAGCTACTTTTCCTATTTATTTATACGAGAATAATCAATTATTTGTTTACCCTACAAGTATAATAACCCCAAGTGATGTTACTTTTTCGTATTTAAAAACACCTGCAGACGTTGTGTGGGGTTATTCAATTGGAGCACTAGGACAATTCTTATACGCATCAGGTACGTCAACTAATTTTGAATTAAATATTTCAGAACAAACAAATGTTATAACTAGAATATTAGCTTATGCTGGAGTTATAATAAACGATCCTACTATAATACAAGTAGCACAAGCAGAAACACAGCAAGAAGAACAAAACTCAAAAATGTAAAACATGGCAAGACCTGACGGTGGATTAATCCAAGAAACAAACTTACAATATTACGCGGGCGCGCAGATTATATATACCTCAGTTGCTGCAACTACTGTTTATACATTTACCTTTAACACACAGTTAAGCTTAGGTAGCTCAACAAGTTGGGCGCCAACAGATCCTGATTTTGGTTTAAACAATTTTAGAATATACACTAGTCCTAATGGTATTACTGGTTGGGTGGAATATATAACAACGTATACGTTGGTAAATGGACCAACTGGAAGTGTAATAACTTTAGCTGCTCAAAACATAGGTACTTATGTAAAAGTACAATTAAAAACAGATGCGGTAGCTAACAACTATGGAGGTTATCAATACACTAGTTTAAATGATATAGTGAATAATTTTATTGTAGGTTATGTTGGCCAAGATAAGCTTATACCTAGAGTTAATAGAACTGATGTTATATTTCATGCTAAACGTGGTTTGCAAGAATTTAGTTTTGACACGTTAAAAAGTATTAAATCACAAGAGTTATCAGTGCCGCCAAGTTTAGGTATTGTTATACCTCAAGACTATGTTAATTATGTTAAGTTATCTTGGGTAGATACATCTGGAGTTAAGCACACTATATATCCTACTCAATTAACAAGCAGTCCATCAAACGCTCCTGTGCAAGATCAATTAGGTAATATAATACAAGATAATTTTTCTGAAAACATAGACGGTACTTCTGTAACAAACGAAAGATGGCAAAGTAATAATACAGCTAATATAACAGGTTTAGGTTTTGTAAATTCAAATGCTCCTGAAGTTTGGATGTATGATTGGTGGGGAGAAAATGCTTGGGGTGCTGGTGGTTACTATGGTCAAAGATATGGAGGTGATCCAGTTAACATGCAAATGAATGGTTGGTTTAATATAGATGAAGCTAGAGGTACTTTTAACTTTTCAAGTGATTTAGCAGGTAAGTTAATAATATTAGAATATATATCAGACGGACTTGCTTATGATTTAGATACTAAAGTACCTAAAATGGCAGAAGAAGCAATGTACCAACATTTACTATATAGTATATTATCAACAAGAAGAGACACTGTTCAAATAGCTCCACAATATAAGCAACAAAGATATGCTGCTTTACGTAATGCTAAAATAAGATTATCAAATATAAAATTAGACGAAATTGTTCAAGTAATGAGAGGTAAGTCTAAATGGATTAAACACTAGTACATGGCAGAAATTAAAAATACTTTTCTCAAGCAGAAAATGAATCAAGATATTGACTCTCGATTATTGCCTAACGGTGAATATAGAGAAGCCATAAACTTAATGATTAGTAGATCTGAAGGATCAACAGTTGGTGAGTTTGAAAACGCTCTTGGTAATACTTCTATACGTAGTTTAAACGAAGATAACGCTGTTATAATTGGTCACTACGTAAATGAGACTACTAATAAAGTTTATTTATTTGCTACTGCTTACAACGAGGTTAACGGAGTTAGATCTGTTGGCGCTGATCATTTTATATATGAATTAACTTTAGAAGGTTCTTATAATTTAGTAACTTTAGTTACTGGTAATTTTTTAAACTTTAATCAGTCTTTTCCAGTTATAGGTATTAATCTTGTGGAGGATTTATTGTTTTTTACGGATAATTTAAACCAACCTAGAAAAATAAACATAACTTTAGCTAACCCTTCGCAGTTAGCTGTACCTACTCATTATACTAACGAAGATCAAATATCAGTAGCTAAATACGCTCCGTGCGAACCAGTTGTTGTTATGGATAGAATAAATATAAGATTAACAGTGGCTGCTGTAGGTTTAACAACTAGTATAACTGTAGACACTATCACTGGTTTAAAAATAGGTGATTTTATATCTCCTTTTGAAACTATTAATCCTTCTGCTTTTCCTACTCCTTTGTCACAATGGAATAAAGCTAATAAAATTATAGCTATAACAGGTAATGTTTTAACCTTATCAGAAGGTATGACTGCTCCTAATAGTTTTAAATTAATAGCACAAAGATCTACAATGACTAACAAAACGTCTGTGTTTGATTCTAACGGTGCTCAAGTTACAGCTACAGTTGCTGGTAACAACCCAGTTGCTTTGACCGCTACTTATACTTTTTCAGTTTTAGGTACTAATTTTTCTCCAGACATAATACCAAATCCTGGTGATATAGTTACAGGTACTGGAATCTCTGCAAACACAACTATTCTTACAGCTACAGCTACTCAGTCAGTAACAAACTCTGATGGACAAAACTTTGTGACTTGGGTAGTAACATTATCTAAAACAACTACAATAGCAAATAGCGCAGGAAACGTTATGCAAATAGCTGTAAATCCAGACTACGATGCTAATTGGCAAGGTGATGCTGCTTTTTTAGAAGATAAGTTTGTAAGGTTTAGTTACAGGTTTAAGTTTGAAGATAACGAATATTCTTTAATGGCTCCATTTAGTCAACCAATGTTTATACCTAAACAATACAGTAAATTTGGTGGTGGTCAAAATCCAGACTTTGTTGATATGGACAATACTTATAAGTCAACCGTAGTTAATTGGTTTGAAAACAATATAGATAACATAGTGTTAAAAGCACCTATGCCTTATAATAACCCACAGACTATGCTATCAAGTCTTTTAGCTACAGAAATAGATTTACTGTATAAAGAATCTGATGCTTTAGCGGTTAAAGTTTTAGACACTGTTAAGTTTGTTGATTTATCTAGTAATGCTTTTTCATCAATAACATATGTTGATCCTATACATGGGGATAATGTTAATCAGTTTTTTTATAACTATAATTACTCGTCTAATAAACCGTATAAAACGTTACCAGAAAATCAAACAACAAGAGTTTACGACAAAGTACCTGTAAAAGCTTTAGCACAAGAAATGATAGGTAACAGAGTTGTATATGGTAATTATGTAGATAAACATAGTAGTCCTGATTCAATACCGTTTAGTGCTTTAATTAGCGACAAAAGACCTTACAATGATAATTTTATACAATATCCTTATCATAATTTAAAACAAAATAGAACATATCAAGTTGGTTTTATATTATCAGATAGATATGGTAGACAGTCAGACGTTATATTATCATCTTATGATAGTGTTGATGGTGTTAATGGTTCAACTGTTTTTGCTCCATACAATACTATTACAGAACAAATAAATAATCCTATAATAGATTGGTTAGGAACTTCATTAAATATAAGAATAGACTCAGCGATAGGTCAAGCAACTACTGGTGGTCAACCTGGAATATGGAATGCTACAACAAATCCTCTTGGATGGTATTCTTACAAGGTGGTTGTAAAACAACAAGAGCAAGAGTACTATAACGTTTATCTTCCTGGTTTTGTAAATGGTTTGCCTATAACAGAAACTGATGAAGAAAACAAATCTTCTTTTTCTGTATTGCTTAGTGATAATATTAACAAAGTACCTAGAAATTTAAACGAAGTAGGACCTACTGATACAGAATATAGCAGCAGTGAAATGTTATATATTAGAGTAAACAATCCAAACATAAATAAAAAATTAAATAGACCATACGGTTATCCATTAAAAACTTCTGCTTGGAATCAACAATATTATCCAGGGTTTTTAAGTCAAGAAGTTTTATCAATAGCCACTGTTAAAGATATGGAAATATCAGGTATACCTTTTAAACCTAATGCTCCTGAAGGTGATTATGGTCAAGTTGGAACTTTAGTTAGTGGTAACAATACTACTCCAGTATCAATAGGATCTATTCCATGGGGAACATCACCTGTATTACAACCTTTTTATAATTCTGATTTAAATCCTTTTGCAATTAAAATAGACACAACAGCTAACGGTAAAGTAGCTTTAGCAACAACAGTTCCTATTGTTCCAGGTGGTGTTGGTGCTGATACTAATGCAGAAGACGGAACAGGGTCTAGTGGTATCATTACAATGCAGCCTTTTTTAAGTGTAGCAGAAACTAAACCAGTGTATTCTTTATTAGAAATATTCTGGGAAACTTCTTTGCAAGGAAAAATAAACACGTTGAATAGTTTAATAAATTCTCAATACGCTGGTATAACAACAATAAGTAGTAGTGCTGCTACATTTTTAGAAAGCGCAGCTACTGCAACTCAAATTGGTAATTCACTTACTTTCGCAACAGGTGGTGGCACAACAGTAACAAACGCTAGTCATTTAAGTGTTACGCTATTGTCAGCGTTTAGACAAAGCGATGTTACGCAAAGTACTGATGTAAAATCTAATTTTGATTTAGCTTTAAAAAGCGGGCAAGCTCAAGCTGTTTATGATTTAAATACTGCAACAACTTTTTTCTATAGCAATACATCTCAAGCAAATCCTTCTACTGACGTTTATAATATAACAATTCAAACTGTTTACAATGATGGTAGTGGTGATGCTGGTTTTCCTTATACAGACACGCATAGTTATGTAGCAACGCTTGGTAATGTTGCTCCTTCGTTTACAACTAATCCTATGAATCCTACTGGCATAACAATAGCTAGCACTACAATAAAACAATACGCTGCTGTAAACGGAACAGCTAAAACATCTAATAATACAGATGAACTAGTGTTTACGTTAGGAGCAGGTAATCCTTCATCAGTAACTAATCAATTTACAATGAGTTCTTCTGGGCTATTATCTACTAATAGTGCTTTAACCGAGGGAGATACTTGGGTAATTATAATTACGGTTACAGATGTAAATGGTAGTGGTCTTTCTACAAACGCAACTATAACTTTTACAGTAGGTGTTCAACACGTGCCTCAAGCTATATGTAATAACAACACTCTTTCTAGCGTTGCTTCTTGTACACAAAGCTATGAAGCTTTTTTTGGAGCAAGTTCTTCAACTACATCAACAGGTTCTTATGGGACAATAGGTGGTATATTTTATCCAGGAAACGCTATACAGTTTTATAATGTAAGATTACGCTCAGGTGCTAGCAACGCTACAACAGGAGCTTTAACACAAGGTGTTATGGCTTTAACTCCACTTTTGACATCTACTAACGGAGCAAGCGGAGGTAATTTATCAGTTTACTATACAGTTCAATATAGAGCAAATCCTTCATCAAGTTGGTCACAAGCTGTTGACACTGGTGGTAACAGTATATCATCAAGACAAATAACAGCTACAAACGGAAATCCAGGAACAGAAACTTTAAACTTTTCTATACCAGGAGAATACAGAGCTTTTTCAACTAACGTAACAGGTGAAGGTTGTTCTGGAAATACCGGAGGATTTAAGTTTAATTTTACAGACGCAACCTACAGTGGTCAATGCGGTTTAGGTCCACTGTAATAATCAATAAAAACAAGTAATTAATATAATATGCCACTAACACTAGAAGTTTCTTATTTCAACTCATATTACATGAAGAGACTAGCGGACGTCCCATATATTCCAACTGTTGGGGCAGACAGAACAGCTGTAACAACTGGTGTTGTTAGTGCTGGAAGCAACGCTACATTTGGTAGTAGCGGTTTAGGTACTCCTGCTATAGGCATGGTCGTGTCAGGCGCTGGTGTATCTGCTGATACAAAAATAACTTCAGTAAATCAAACTCAAACTGTAATGACGTTTGATAAAGACGTTACACTAACAGCAACCGCTTATAATTTTACTTACGCATGGGTTGGACCTCAAGTGTCTAATCCAGATGAAGATTGGTATATAGAAGAATCACGCATTAGAGGAGGTTATAACAACACGTCTACTGATTATGGTGTAAAAGCATATATAGTTGAAGAACAAGATGCCCAGGTGCGCAGAGGATCATCTCTTATATACTCAGGTATATTCAACTCAAGAACAGGTATAAATCAAACTAATCAATTTAGTGTAGCAGAAGAAATAACTAGAAGTGTAGATCCTATAAGTGGTTCGATACAAAAGTTATTTGCTGAAGATACTAACTTACTTATATTTCAAGAGCGTAAAGTTAATAACGCTTTAATAGATAAAGACGCTATATTTACAGCAGAAGGTTCTGCTATAACAACTTCAGGTAAATTAGTCATAGGACAAATAACTCCTATTGCAGGTAACTGGGGAATAAGTAAAGATCCTTTATCATTTGCAGTGTATGGTTATCAAAAATATTTTGTTGACAGAAACAGAAACGCTGTGTTAAGATTAGCTGGGGGTAATATAACAGAAATATCAAATTACGGTATGATTGATTTTTTTAGAGATCAACTATCAGCTGTTACAAGTACAGGTGTTATATTAGGCGCTTATGATAATTACAATCAAAATTATGTTTTATCTATACAACCTAATAATAGATATCAACCAGATGGAACTGCTTATAAAACTTTAACTTTTGACGAAAGATCTCAAGGCTGGACTAGCTTTTTTACATACAAGCCAGATGCAATGTTTAGTTCACAAGGTAGTTTTTACTCAGCAAAAGATGAGTCAGACAATAGTAGAATATTTAAACACTACACTAACCAAACTAGAAATAGTTTTTATGGTTCAACAAGTAGTTCGTCTATTCAGTTTGTATTTAATCCATCACCTAACAACGTAAAAACATTTCAAACAATAAACTACGAAGGCACTAATGGTTGGGAAGTAACAGCGTTTTTATCTGATGAAACAGGTTTTGATGCTGTTAATGGTAATTGGATTAATCATGTAGACACAATAGTACAAGGAACAGGAAACAACCAATACAAAAAAATATATAGCTACGACGAAGGAGCTTACACAGAAGATAATATCCAGTACAGAGCTGGATTTGATAGAAAACAAAACAAATACATGGCAGTTATACCTAATAATACTCAAACGCCTATGCCAGGCGAAGTAGTGTTTGGTAACCAGACAACAGGTATAAAAGCTTATTACGCAACAGTAACAATGAAAACAGATACAACTACAGATCCAAACGGATTAAAAGAATTGTTTGCAGTCAGCAGTACATTTGCGTTAAGATAATAAATAAAAACAAAAGAACATGCCAATAGAACCAGTATCAGCAGCGTTAGGAATAGGTGGTAGTATCATCTCCGGTATTATAGGAGGTGCTGCAGCTAAAAAAGCTAAAAGAAAAGCACAAAGACAAGCTAAAAAATTAAAAAAGCAATTAAATTTCCTAGAAAATAACAGACAAGCTATCATAAATCCTTATGAAAACATGAGCGATTTGTCTAGTATGGCTACCGATAGATCTGGCCAAATGACTAATGCTTACGCTAATTTATCTGTTGCAACTCAAGCAGCTGAAATGCAGATTGAAGAAGCTGATATTGCTTTAGCAAATACATTGGATACTTTAATGGCTAGTGGCGCTGGCGCTGGTGGCGCAACTGCTTTAGCTCAAGCTGCTTTAGCTAGCAAGAAAAGTGTTGCTGCTGGTATTGAACAACAAGAAGCTGGTAACGAAAAACTAAGAGCACAAGGTGAAGCAGATTTAGAAAGTAGACAAATGGCTGAAAAACAAAGAATAGAAGGTATATCAATGAGCGAAGCTCAGAAAATGCAAGACGCGGATGTTAGCGGTAAAGACTACGTGTTTAATGCAACAGAAAAACGTGAAGATGCTAAAATAGATAGAGTTGCAGGTGAATTAGATAACGCTAGAATGGCGGCTTCTCAAGCAGCATCTGATGGAACTTCAGCATTAACAGGAATGATTAGTGGTGTAACAAGTAGTTTAGCTGCTGCTTATGAACCAAAATAAAAATTAAAACATGTCATATAGAAATCCAAAATACACATACGTTTCATCTCAACCAGCATTTGATAAATTAACAGATTCAATTGTTGGCGCTGCGCAAACTATATCTGCTAAAAAAGAAAAAGCTTTAGAGGACGATAAGAAAAAAGGAGAGGCTTTAGCGCAAGCAGGCCAAGGCGCGTCGTCTGCATATATAAGAGATTACATTGGTAAAAACAATGTTGGTAATCAAAATACTCAAGGAGCTGTTACTAATTTTTTTAAAGGAAAAGGTAAATTAGTTGCTGATCTTACTATGGCCACAAGTGGTGCTAACCGAAGCTGTGAAGTAGATGGTGACTGCGAAGAGAAAGAAGCTGAACTTGCTAGATTACAAAACGCACCAGCAACAATACAGAACATGATGGAGACTGTGTTAGATCAACTTGACTATGAGTCAATTGATAACTTTGATGCTTCTCAAAACCCTGATCTTATATTAGCTTCTAATATTATGTCTGGTAAACCTTTGTTTGGTGAAGCACAAGGTTATAGTTATTCTCTTGAAGAAGGAGAAGGAGGAACTTATGATTTAGTTTTTAAAGGAGAAGAATTTGAAGGCGGTGAAAAAAGAATAAACAGTGCTGAACTACAAACAGTGACAGGACCTGGTCAAACAGCTTTACTTCAAGGAACTCAAAAAGCATCTACTCAACAATTTGAAGTGATGAAAAATACTGAAATAATTCAAGGCGCTAGTTATGATCCAAACTCTGGAGCATTTGTAGGTGGCGGTAATTTTAACGCTGCTGATTTTGCTACAAACGAAAACGGAAACATGGGTTTCTATACAACAACAGATAGCAAAGGAAATGAAACTATGCACGCTATAATTGATCAGAGCGAAGTAAAAAAAAGAATAAAACCAGGAGTTGCTCAAACTTTAGAAGCAAACTTTGGTATAGGTGAAGAAAATAGTAGAATAAACGATGGACAAGTTAGAACTTATTGGAATAAAGTTTTATCAACTAAAGACTGGGCTAAAAATGCTTTAAATTCTTACGATGAAGATGAACTAAGAAACGTTTTTGGAGATCAAACATCTAGCATTAAAGAATTAAAAACTAGATGGGGTAATGTATTTTCAAATTGGAGCACAAGAAAAGATCTTAACGAAGATCAAATTGCTGTTTTTAAAGAACTATATTTAAAGCAACAAGCACAAAGCATAACACAAGCAATGCAAAACCATACTAGTAATACAGTTACAGGAATGGATATATCTAATTATGGAGCAAACAATAGTGAGTTGCAAAACGAAGTAATAGAAGATCTTGATTAAAGATAATAAATAAAATATGAGTTTACAAGCAAGATATAGTTTTTACACAAAACTTTATAAAAAATATTCTCCTGACTTATCTGATGAAGAAATAGGTCAAGAAGTTAGAAACTTATCTCATGCTGAAAACCAACAAGAGTCTATAGATAATTTTTATAAAAATGTAGTTGGCAAACCTGTAACGGCAGATCAGCGAATTAAGATTAGTCAGTTTGTTGATCCTCAAGCGACAAAAAGTATTATTGACAACGAAAACGCTAAAATAAAAGCTGACAACGAAGCGCTAAAGTTAAAGAACAAAGAAGAAATAGCTGCAAAAACTAAAGAACTTGAAGAGTCTATTAAAAAAATTGAATCAAAAAAGAAGGTATTTGGCGGAGATTATGTAGCTAAAGATCTTACTGATATGTCTTATGATGATAAGCTTAATTATTTAAAAGAACTTAATGTAGATGAATATGATAAACAATATGGAGATAATAAATTTCAAGATACTGTAGAAGAAAAATTTGAATATGTGAGCTCTATGATTAGTGGGTTGTGGAGAAGCGATGTAAAGTTTAAAGACCTTACTAATTTTGCAAGAACAAAAGAAGAACTTGTTAGACAGCAAAACAACAAAGAAAGAAAGACTTTAGAAAATCTTCAAAAAAATCCTAACTATATGTCTGATACAAATACAGCTATAGCAGACAAAGTTGAAGAGTTACAAAACAAGCAAAAAAATTTAAGTAAAGATTCAGAAGAGTATAAAAAAATACAACAAGAAATAAAAGAAACAGAAAGCCAAAGAGTTGATAACTTAAATGTTTATAAAACTGTAGAGGTTGAAGACTTTAAAGATGCTTATGATAATTTAGTTAAAACTGGATCTCAAATAGGTAGAGACGGTCAAGGTATTAGTCTTTTTGGAGGACAAAAAAATAAAAATTTTCCTACACTTGAAGAATACTTAGAAAAAAACATGGGCAATCCAAGTCAGTATGAAACTTTTAAATCTTTAAATGACATTAATTTAGACGCTGATGTTATTGAAAACATAGCTCTTGACGCATTTAAAGACACGGGCTTTAATAGACAATCCATAAAAACGGCAATAGCTGAAAATTCAGATCAAATACAAGAAATAGCAAATAGAAATGATTTAAACTATGAAGATGTAGTAGCTAAAATGGAAAATACTGTAACCTCAGGTGTTCCAGAATTAGCAAAAATATTTCAACCACTAAGAGATGTTCAAGAAAAAAAATATAATAAATTTTTAGAAGATCAAGGTTTTGTAAGAGACAATTGGATGGATGATGAGTTTGTTAAATATGTTTTTCCTGATGCTTCAGATGATCTTAAAAAAGAAATAGTACAAGGTAAAGTGTTAAATGTTGGTGTTACTGAAGCGGCTAAAGCTCAATACCAACAATACTTACCTAATGATATAGAAGAGTTAATTACTAACGTAAGAACGTCAGGAGATGAGGTTAAAGATGATGGAATAGAACTTACTAAAAAACAAGAATTGTTAGACACTATAGACGAGTCTTTAATGAGCGCTATAGGTGGAGATTCTGAAATAAGAGCAGAACTAGATAAATTATCAAAAGCCGCGGAGCCTCAACTGTTAAATTATAAAAAAGAACTAGAAGCTAAATATGACATGAGCAACATGGATAATGTAGCTAAAGTAAATGAGTTGTTAGCTGAAAGACAAAATGAATTAACGTTACAAAAATTAATTGAAACACCTACGTTTAAAAGAAGATCAAATGAAATAGGAATGGCTTTTGGTGCTATAAGCAAAGATCTTGGTCAAGACTTTACTAGACAGCAAAGTTTTTTCTTAAGAACAATGGATTCTATATATGACCAAAGAGACTTTGATAGTTATAATCCTTTTAACTGGGTTGGTGAAGTTGCTTTAGGTATTGGATCTGGTGTAGAAGGTATAACTTCAGCTATAGGCGATAGCGCTGTAGCTAGTGTAGAAGGCTTTGTAGTTCGTCAAAAACAAAAACTAGAAGATGGCTTGCAAGAGGCTTTAGATTCAGGAGAAATTAAACCTGAAGATAATGTAGTTTATGAATTTGGTAAATGGATTAAATCTGACAGAGTAGATGGATTAGGCCCAGTTAACGCTAAAGATAAACTTGAAGAAATTAAAAAAGACAAAAACTATTGGAACGAAAGTATAGCTAAGCAAATGCAAGAACTTGCAAGAAGCAATAGAAGAATGGAAGCCTACGGTGGTGCTAATTTTGAAGATGGCATAAGCTTACAAGATGCTTTTGCAACTCTTGGTCAAGCTCTTCCGCATATTGGTTTAGCGGCTGCGGGTGGTTTAACTTCTGGATTAACAACTGGAGCTTTATCAACAACTTTAGGGTACTTAGGAACAGTAACAATGGGCTTGCAAATGTATGGAGACAATTACATGTCAGCTATACAAAACAACTTAAAAGAAAACGGTAAGTCTAAAGAAGACATAATTAAACAACATCCTGAATGGACTGAAAAAGAAGTTGATCAAGAATATAGAAAAAATTTATCAGAAAATTTTCAATCAGGAGAAGGCGCTAATATAGCTAAAGCAGCTGCGGCAGCAGGGGCACAAGCTTTGTTAGAACGTTACGGTGCAGAGCAAATGGTAGGCGCTACTCAAAAAGCTTTAAGATCTAGCTCAACAACTGCTGGATTAGGATCAATAAGTATATTTGATGCAACGTTTGATGAAGTTGGCCAATATGCTTTAGATGTTCTTATTAATTCAAGTGGATCTGCTTTAAAAGAATTTGGTACAGAATATGCTCAAGAAATAATAGGACAAATATCACAAGGAGCTCAAGCAGACAATGGTGATTTATTTAAATATGTAGATCAAAACGAAGCTCTTCAAGCTGGTATTGGTGGTGCTATAACTGGTTTTGCTTTACCATTTTTTGGAGCTACAGGTAAAGAAACAGCGTCTATGATTAGAGTTGGGGCTGCTAAAGTAAACTTATTTAACGGTAAAAACGCATATGAAATAAGTAAAAAATGGTACGAGCAATCAAAAGCTGAAGTTGAAGATGATTACAAAAACAAAAAAATAAATAAAAAAGAGTACTATCAAAAACTAAAAGCGCTAGCAGCTTCTTCTAATGCTGGAATAAAATTAAAACAAGGTGATTTTACAAATGATATGTTACCTGAAAATAGATTTGCTTTACATGATCTACTTGTAGATATCGAAACCATGCAACAACAAATCCAAGATGCTGATGGAAACAAACCTTTGCAAGACGCTTTAAAGCAAGAGCTTACCGTTTTAAACACTGCTGCTACAGATATAATAGTTACTGAAAGAGAGGTTTCTGCCTTAAAGAAAATAGCAAAAGACAGAGGATTTTCTAACGAAGTACAAGTGTTAGACACTGAGCAAGATGTTAAAGCTAGAATGAAGGAGTTAGGTTTAAAATATGATCCTGAAAGCACAGGACAATATGATCCTGAAACTGGCAATATTATAATGAACAGGAAAGCTTCAATAGATTTAAGTGAAGGTAGAACAGCTGGTCATGAGCTAATGCACAAGGTTTTATTTAATACTTTATACAAAGTAGGTAAAGACGGAACTATAGAAGGTAAAAATGTTGTGCAAGGCCTAACAAACGTATTAGATGAATATTTACAAGACTTAGAAATTGACAATGTTAAGCTTCAAGATGGAACTGACATAAACATGCTTACTGATGAAAGAAGTGTTTATCAAAGAAAGCTAGCTTTATACAAAGAAAGTCCAGAAACTATGAGAGCTGAAGAAAAGTTTACTTTATTCAGAGACGCTTTAGCTAATGGAGATATAAAATTTAATGAAAACTTTGCAACAAAAATTGGAGACGTTGTAAGAAGGTTGTTAAATTCTGTTGGTATGAGAGATATTAAGTTTAATGATGGTAGAGATGTTTACAATTTTATAAAAGATTTTAATTATGATTTTGAAAAAGGAAAGTTAAGCAAATCTATTGATAAACTTAGAACTGAAGGAGCTGAAGTTGGTGAAAACATTGAAATAATACAAGACGATAAAAACCTAGGTACAAGAAAAAACAAAGCGCTTAGTCAATTAGCTAATGATTATAAAACAAACCCAGCTGACGCTGACATAGAACAATTACTAAAAGAATATAGAAGTGTAGCTTTAAAAGCTTTACGATATGATAGAGCTAAAGGAACTATAGACTCTAAAGAAGCAGTATCATTTGTTGATTCTCAATTTGAAAGTATAGTAAGAAGATATGATGGATCTACTGATTTTTCTACATGGGTAAATGCTAATATTAGACCTAAGCAACAACAGTTTTATGAAAGTGAAATTGGTAAGTCTGCTAAAACAACAAGTATTGATGACTCTAGAGCTCAACAAGTAGTTGATAAAACTAGCGACAAAGAGTTTGATGAAGTTGCAAAAGAAAACAAAGGAAGAGAAAAAGTATATTCTTCTCAGACAGACCAAGTCGGTAACTTAGACACAGCAGAAACTAAAGCTATAATAAAAGACGAAGTGTCTAAAGATATTTTATTAGCTGCTAACAAAGGTAAAAACGCTGCTGATACAGCTAGAGACATAGCTAATGAATCTAAGAAAAACTATTTTAAAAGACTTAGAACAGATATAGGAACTTTTTCTAGTCAAAAATATAAAGACTTTGTTAATTCTTTAGATAAAAACTTTATAAAATCACTACCTGTTGCTACTATAAAAAGAAGATTTGGCAAGTTGTTTGGCATAAAACAAACAGGCACAACACCTACTAAACAAACTAGTAAAACAGGAAAACCTAGTTATTTTAATAAACAAGTTTTCAGTGTACCTAAAGTGACTGCGCAAGGTTTGCAAGATTTTAAAGATTATTTTTTAGGTGGTGAAAAAAGACAACAGTCGCTATATAATATATTGGCTACTGATTTTGCGCTAGAGTCTATACAAGAATTAATGGCTGACAAAGCTTTTATGAATAAATTACAATCAGCTTTAGGTGATAGTGGTATTACAGCTCAAGAGTTTATGCAAAACATTGAAAATAAACTTGACGGCAGAACTGTTGAAGCTAAATCATTAGACGTTGTCAAAGCTAATAAATCTTTAAAAGCTTCTATAAAATTTGACGATCTTAATGAATATAGAGAATTTGGTATAAATGATTTAACAGATCTTTTAAAACAGGAAAAAGTACCTACTAAAAAAGTTGACATTGAAGGTGAATTTACAGAAGCTGGAAAACAAAAAACAAAGTCTGTTAGAGATTTTGATGCTATATTTCCTGGAGAAGAAACTAAAACATATAGACAAGTTAGTAACGAAGTAATAAATGATTTTTTATCTGGTTTACCAACGGCTAAAGCTATTATTTTTAGAGAAATATTAAGAAACTCTATACGAGGAAGTAAAAGATTAATGTACAACACTCTTTCTGAGTTTGACGCAGCGATACCTGTTATTAAAGGTAGTTTAGGTTCAAAATCTGCAGGAAGTGTTAAAGAAGGTAAGCTAGCTAGTGCTATAAGACAAAAATATAAAAAAGCAAATAGTACTAAAACAGACAAAAAAGGTACTGTAAACAATGATTTTGATTATAAAAGTCAAGAGTTTTTAGATAATGAAAATTTAAAAATTCCAGAGCTCATAGATATATTTAAAAACATTGGAGATTTTTTATTAAAAGAAACAGTGATAGACAAAAAGACAGGTGAAACTGCTCAAGAAAACTTAAAGTATTTTTCTGTATTTGACGCCATGATGGATGACGTAGGTAACAATCAAAACCATTTTGTAAGATATTTAGCACCTATAAACTTTTTACCTACTGATCCAAGAACAAATAAAATTATTTATGATCAAAAAATAGCAGAAGAACATACGTTACCCGCTAGTAGTTTAGGTAGAATGCTATTGTATGCTTCTGTTACAAATCAATTAGATTTAATTAAACCTGTTGTAGAAGCTGCTTATATGCAAGGAGCTTTATTACATGTTGATGATGTTAAATTAAACGATGCTGGATTAAGAGCTTCAATGGATGCTCAATTTAATTCTATATTTCAAGCTTTAATAAAGGGAGATATTACTGGCGTTGAACAAGGGTTAGCTTCGCTAAGTAGATATACAAGTGGAGGATTTATAAACCCTAACGGTTATTACCTAATCAAACAAGGTATGACTATAGCTGAGTATTATGGGGTTAATTTACCTTTTAAACAACAAACTCCTGATGCTATAAAAGCACAGTTAGAAGCTATAAACGCTCAACTACAAGGTTTAAGTAAAGCAGAAGCAGTTGCTAGGTTTAATGCAAAAATGGCAGAACTAATTCCAGCTAAGAACAAACAAAACAAAGTTCTTACACAACAGTTTTCTCCTAAGTTAGCTGACAATACTAGCACTGAGCAAAAAATAAAAGTATTAGGTGATTATGATACAACTCTTAAAAGATCAAGATCTTTAAACACAAAACCTAAAGGTATAAGTGTATTTGATTTTGATGATACTTTAGCTAAAACTAAAGAAAAAGTTATAGTTAACATGCCTGATGGTAAGTCGATAGAAATATCAGCCGCTAAATTTGCAGAACAAGCTATTGAATTAGAAGAAAGTGGAGCTACATTTAATTTTGATAATTTTGAAAACGTAAGTAAAGGTACTCAGAAAGGACCACTAGCTGATTTAGCGTTAAAACGTCAAGGTAAGTTTGGAAGTAAAGATATATTTGTATTAACAGCTAGACCACAAATAGCAGCAACAGGTATTAAAACTTTTTTAGATGGTATAGGATTAAACATACCATTAAAAAACATAACAGGTTTAGAAAATGGATCACCACAAGCTAAAGCTAATTGGGTTATAAGTAAAACAGCACAAGGTTATAATGACTTTTACTTTGCAGATGATGCTATTGGAAATGTTAAAGCTGTAAAAGAAATACTAGATCAAGTTGATGTAAAGTCAGATGTTCAATTAGCTAAGTCTAACAAAGCTTTGAACTTTGATAAAATAATGAACAACATCATTGAGGATAGCACAGGTATAAAATCTGAAGCTGAATACTCTAGAGCAAGAGCGCAAACAGTTGGTGCTAAAAAAGGTAGATTTACTTTCTTTACAACACCATCTGCAGAAGATTTTGTAGGTTTAATATATAATTTTTTAGGTAAAGGAAAAGTTGGTGATGCGCAGTTTCAATTTTTTCAAGATAATTTAATTGACCCTTATAATAGAGCAGAGCAAGCTGTAACTAGAGCTAAGATATCTGCTGCAAATGATTTTAAAGCATTAAAGAATAGTCTTAAGACACTACCTAAGTCATTATCTAAGAAAACAGGTATTGGAGGGTTTACTTTTGGTCAAGCTGCTAGAGTTGCAGTATGGACAAGACAAGGCATGGAAGTTCCTGGTTTATCTAAAAGAGACGCTAAAGAATTAAACGCTTTTATAGATAATAATACTGAGTTAAACGTTTTTGTAGATGAATTAATAAACATACAAAAAGGTAAGCCATATCCTAAACCTAGTCAAACTTGGTTAGCTGGTA
>Ga0181389_1000420_pt1 | contig 17436 bp, 24 predicted proteins | sample 12SPOviralmetaG_FD_130121 | JGI IMG/M metagenome (GOLD analysis project Ga0181389, IMG submission 130121) | Marine viral communities from the oligotrophic San Pedro Time Series (SPOT) site, San Pedro Channel, CA, USA - 12 SPOT_SRF_2010-06-29 | ecosystem: Environmental > Aquatic > Marine > Strait...
AAAGACTCGGTATCGTCTCAAAACTAGCCCTGGTCGGGATAATCCCAAAGTCACGGACGGACTTTAACAGAACTGGTGGAGTCATTAGACCCTATTAAGAGTTTACGACATCTCTCAAATGGCGTTGGTGCGGATGGGTTACTCCCGCTCAGTTTCTTACTTCTGGTTAAAAAGTAAGTGGCGTGCATGACAAGACCTGATAGGGGTGGTTGCATAAACCACTCTTTTTTAGTATAATAGATACTATGCACAATAACCAAAATTTTTTAATGAGCGACTATAAGAAAACTGCACTGGTGCTTGGAGCAGGTGGTTTTATTGGAAGTCACATGGTTAAACGACTACGATCCGAGGGGTATTGGGTGCGTGGTGTTGATCTTAAGTATCCAGAGTTCTCTGAGACTGAAGCAAATGAATTTGTTCAGGGAGATTTACGTGACGTAAGTTTTGTTTCCAGAGTCATTCAGTATAAGGGTGAACAGGGTAACTTCTATAATTCAGTACCTTACCGTTACATCCGTCCATTCGATGAGATCTATCAGTTTGCTGCTGATATGGGTGGAGCAGGATTTGTATTTACGGGTGAGAATGATGCAGACATTATGCATAATTCTGTCACTATCAACTTGAATGTCCTTGAAGAAGTTCGTAAACTAAATGAGACCTTCAATGGTGAAATTAAAGAGTGGACAGAAGCAAACCGTCCTTCTTTAGAACAACCTACTAAAATCTTTTATTCTGGATCTGCCTGCATGTATCCAGAGCATAATCAATTAGATCCTGATAATCCAGATTGCCGTGAAGAATCAGCATACCCAGCAAACCCAGACTCTGAGTATGGGTGGGAGAAACTCTTCAGTGAGCGTCTCTATCTTGCCTACAATCGCAATCACGGCATTCCTGTTAGGATTGCTAGGTATCACAACATCTTTGGTCCTGAAGGAACCTGGGACGGTGGAAGAGAGAAGGCACCAGCTGCAATCTGCCGTAAAGTTGCTTACCTCCCGGAGTCGGGTGGAGCAATCGAGGTGTGGGGAGATGGGTTACAAACTCGTTCCTTCCTGTTCATTGACGAATGCATTGAAGCAACTTACAGAATGATGCAATCAGACTTTATGGGACCAGTTAACATTGGTTCTGAGGAGATGGTTACTATTAATCAACTGGTAGAAACTGCTGCTAGAGTTGCAGATAAAGAAGTTGCTAGGATTCATATTGATGGACCTCTTGGTGTACGTGGACGCAACTCTAATAATGATTTGATTCGTGAAGAACTTGGTTGGGATTATTCACAAACTCTAGAAGAGGGTATTCGTAAAACCTATAATTGGATTAATGAACAAATTAAATCTAATACACTTGTTGAAGTATGATTTTATATGTGTATCTCCAGGGTGGTCTGGGGAACCAAATGTTTCAGTATGCTGCAGGTCTTTCTGCTCTTAAAGAATATCCACAGTTCACTGATCTGAGATTAGATGGTTCTTTCTATACTAATCAAGAAAGAAAAGTAATTGTAAACGGAATGACTGGTCGTGGTTTTGACCTTGATCTTTTTAATATCAAATACGATACTATTGAGGAAGCACCAGAGGGTGCAACAATGCTCCAGGGATGGTTTCAAAATCTTGAAGAGTTTGTTAATGTGGAGGATGAAGTGCGAAAGCAATTCACTTTTGCTAAACCCTTTGATGGTAAAATTAAACATCTACACGATAATATTAATAACCATTCAGTATCCATCCACGTTCGTAGGGGAGATTTTATAAACAATCCTACAGCATATGCTCATAATGAACATATGGGTCCTGAGTATTATCGAAAAGCGATGGACGTGATGGAGGATATATATGATGATATCACATATTTTGTTTTCTCTGAGGACATTGAGTGGTGTAGAGAAAATATCAAAAACGATAAGCATCCTGTTGTTTTAGTTGATGATGATTACTCTGGAGATAGAGATTCAGGACATTTGTATTTGATGCAGGCGTGTGAAAATCACATTATTGCTAATAGCACTTATAGTTGGTGGGCAGCATTTCTTGGTCAATCTAAGGTAACTGTTGGACCTAAAAAGTGGTTTGCAAATGAAAGTGGATCTGAAATAATGTTAGAAAATTGGATCAAATTATGAACATTGCAATTTTAGGATCTGCTGGACAGATTGGTGCGTACTTGGAAGAGTACCTGAAAGAAAAAGGACATGATGTAATTGGTGTTGATATTGTTGAAGGTCCACAAAATGATCTTCGAGTAACACCAAATACTTATATTGAATCTATTATAAAGAATGCTGATTTTGTATTCTTCCTTGCTTTTGATGTTGGTGGTTCACGATACCTAAAGAAGTATCAGCATACGTTTGATTTTGTTAATAATAACACTCGTATGATGGCGAATACCTTTCGTCTTCTTAAACAATTTAATAAGAGATTTATCTTCGCCTCATCTCAGATGAGTAATATGTCATACTCCCCCTATGGTGTGATGAAGCGTGTTGGTGAACTTCATACTACAGCATTGAAAGGACTGATTGTTAAGTTCTGGAATGTGTATGGTATTGAGAAGGACCACGAAAAAGCACACGTCATCACTGACTTCATCCGCAGAGGTTTTGAAGAGGGTCAGTTTGAAATGTTAACTGATGGTACTGAAGAACGTCAGTTTCTTTATGCTGAAGACTGCTGTGAAGCATTAGAGACGGTTATGGAAAACTATACAGATTTCAAACCAGAAGATCCACTTCATATTACATCATTCAGATCAGAAACAATTAAACAAGTTGCCTCTATTATTACGGGATGTTTTGCTGTTGATGGTAATTACGATATTGAGATCAAACCTGGTCTAGCAAAGGATAGTGTTCAGATGGATAAGAGAAATGAGGCAGATAATTACATCTTAAATTGGTGGGTTCCAAAAACCACAATTGATATTGGCATCAGAAAAGTATACAATGAAATGAAAAAGGAGTATCATAATGACTAGAGTAAGTACAATCACTCCTTGTTTTAATATGGCAAGGTATATGAAAGGTTTCTTAGAAAATCTTTCAGAACAAACTCATAAAGATCTTGAGATTGTTTTGGATCATAACAACCCTACTAATGATGAAGTTGTTATGGTTGAATCATATAATAATGATCATAATAATATTTTTCATATTCAAGTTGATGGAGTAGATCCCATTGGCATTTCAATGAATCGTTGCATTGAAAATGCATCTGGTGACTATCTCTGTATCTGGAATGTTGATGATCTCCGAACCCCAGATTCAATTGAAGTAATGGCAAAGGCACTGGATGAAAATCCAGATGTTGATTTTGTTTATGGTAACTACCACGTTGTTCCATCATTTGGATCTAAGGAAGGACACATTGTTGATGAAGCAGGCAAGGAAGAGTGGTTGAAGATTGGGATGATTCTTGGACCATTCTTTATGTTTAGAAAATCTGCTATTGAAAAGGCAGGTGTATTTGATGAGCAATTAGTTTCTGGTGCTGATTATGATCTAGCACTCCGTCTTGCTTTTAATGGTAAAGGTATGCACATTCCAAATATTCTTGGATATTATTTAAATGAAGGTATGGGTGCTAGCACTCGTCCTGATAGTAAGCAACCTCTAGAGAGAACTGTAATCGAACTTAGATATGGTATCCGTATTTTGGAACCACATCTTGTTCCACAAACTAGAACATATGATGTAGATCATATTATTGTGGATGGAAAGAAAACACTAGCAGCGAGTTTTATGAATGAATAATACATCACTTAAAAAAATAATTTCTGAAACACAGAACAATCCACATATTGAATGGAATGATAAATCATTACTTGATATTATAAATTCGAATTCAGTTTTTTCTGGATATATCCATAACAATTTTTCAGATGGATTTGCAGGATACTTTGCACTATTGCATAATCTGACATCTAATCTTGATAATGATTCTACTATTGTTGAGTTAGGTAATAGAGAAGGTCTTGGAATTCTATCAATTTATGATTCACTTAAGGAAAATCAAACACTGTACACGTTAGATATTATTGATGATGTTAGATTTGTTGGTGATAAAGTCAAAAATGATTCTAGAGTACACATTCTGAATGATTTTAATTCACTAGACTCTGATAGAATTGAAAAAACTTTTGAGAAGAAAAGTATATCGATGATATTCTTAGACACAATTCACACTTATGAACAAGCTTCTAAGGAGTTTGATTTATGGGAACCTTATATGAAAGATGACTGTGTAATGTTAGTTGATGATATTAGAGATTATATGCCAGGTAGAACTAAATGGAGGTTTCATACAGAATTGAATTATAGACATAAGTATGATGTAACTGAATGGGCACATAGTGACACAGGTTTTGGAGTTTATTTAAAATGAAAGTAATTGGTATTTTACCTTTTAAGAACGAAGAGAAGTTTCTCCCAACGTATCTCTCCAATGTTCAACCAATATGTGATGAGATTATTGCTGTTGATGATCACTCAACAGATAACTCTAGGCAAATTATGGAAGATGCTGGTGTTATTGTAAAAGGTTATGATGACACTGAGAAACTAAAAGGTGGTTGGACTTGTGGATTAATTCGCCAACATTTGTTTAATTATGCAAGGGAAGCAGGTGGTACTCACTTTGTTTGCTTAGACGCGGATGAAACATTCACATCAAATTTTGTTCCTATTGCAAGAGATATTATGTCTCAACTGCAACCAGGTGAGAAAGTTCATATGCAGTGGTTAGCACTCTGGAAGAGTTACACAGCATATCGTGATGATCATACTGTCTGGAGTCGTAATTTTAAAGATTTTATTGTTGCAGATCATCCTGACCTTGATTACTCATACAACTATATGTGTGAAGGTAGAACAATTGGACCTAATAATAATGACACTTTAAGAACTTTAGAGGTTGAGCACGGTGCAGTTCTTCATTATCAATTTGCCTGTTTCAATAACTTTCTTCTTAAACAGGCGTGGTGTCAGGTTGGTGAGTTAGTTCAACAAGGTCCTGGTGCCTTGGGTGCCATCAATAGTAAGTATAGTATTTGCTATCAAGATCAAAATGTAGGGATGAGAGAAATGCCTGCTGATTGGATTGAAGGAATTCCCGAACCTCCAGTTCCAAACTTCGATTTAAAATGGAAAGAAAAAAATTTCTTGAGAGAAAATCTTTTGCCTGATATCTATAGACATTTTGATGAATATGGAGTAGAATACTTTGAAGGTCTGAATATATGGCAGATTCCGCAATTATTAGAAAGGAGAAATAGTGCATAAGTTTTCTTATAATTATGAACAACATCATAAAGATGAATTAAATCGTTTTCTTTCTGAGAAAAGGAAAGATGGTAACTTTAAAGTATTGGATGTTGGTGGATCAGTAGGACCTTGGTTTTGGGATAACACTGATGTGATATTTGACTTTATTCCTCCTACTGGAAATTTTAGTGGTGACTATATTTCTGGAGACGCCAATCTACCAGAAGGATGGAAAAACTTAGATGATTATATTTCAAAAAACGGTAAGTTTGATTTTGTGATCTGCCGCCAAACTTTGGAAGATCTGAATCATCCAGAACTGGTTACAAATAAACTTCAGACAATTGCTGATGCTGGTTGGATAGGTGTACCAAGTAAGCACTTTGAATTGATGAAAGGTATCTACCCAGAGATGCCTACTTCAAGAGGTCTTCATCATCATCGGTGGATATATGTCACTAAGAATGGCAAGTGGTATGGACTTCCTAAAATGGGATGGACTGATTCATTATCAGATCAGATTCTAGGAGGTGTAGTTTTAGAAGGTAGTCCTTGGGCACATGAGTTAAGTTTTTATTGGGAAAAAGAAATCAATGTTTTTTGGCTTCTCCCATTTATTGATGGTAACTTACCTGAAAATTATGGAGATGATTTTTTGAGAGAATGTATGCAGGGGTGTAAACATCCTTGGGATCTATGGATTAACCTTTTACAAAGTTCTGACTAATTATGATTAAAATTGCATTTATTAAATTTGGCGGAATGGCAATTGGTGGAACCGAAAAAGTTCTACAAACTATTGCTGCTGAATTGCCCAAAGATCAATTCCAAGTAGATTATTTTTATTGTGATGCAGCACCTTATATTGGTTCAGACTATAAGCATATAGACACTGATCCTTCTCGTGTTGAATATTGTAAGGAGAATGGAATAAATCTGATTAAATTTAATGTTGGATTTAAAGATGTAACTAAACCTACTCACGATTGGATTGATACTAATTTCTGGGAAGTATTTAATGAAGATGACTATGATGTAATTCAAACTGGTAGATCTGGTCATCCTGAATATCCGTTTTGTATGATTCATAAGACACCCATTGTTGATAGTATTCATTTGTCTGGTATGGCAGAGAATAAACCAAACTCTGTAAAAACTGTTTTGATATCTGGCGAACAACGGGATAGGTGGATTTCCTCTGGAGGTCCTGCTGATAGAGCTGTCACTATTCCTAATCCTCTCAAGATACCTGATATTGGTGATGTTAATTATAGGGAAGAACTGGGGTGGCAAGATAAATTTATTTTTGGATTGCATCAAAGAAGAGATAATAATATATTCTCTCCCATACCTTTAGAAGCATATGATGAAATTGAAACTGATAATACTGCATTTCTACTTCTAGGTGGTAGTGATAACTATCGAAAACAAGCAAAGGATTTGGGTTTAAAAAACTTTATTGCTCTACCAACAACTGGAGAAGTAGAAACAATTCATAAATTTTTGAATACCTTAGATGTATATGCTCACGGACGTTCAGATGGTGAGCAATGTTCCTGCGCTATAATTGAAGCAATGTCGCATAGTTTACCTGTCATTAGTCATACTGCCCCAAGTATGGGTCAGGCAGAGCAAATAGATAATGCTGGAAGGGTTGTAGGTAACTATGAAGAGTATTCTGAGGTGATGGGAGATATGTTATCAGATGAAGAATATTACAACCAATGTAGTTCTAATTCAAAAAAACGCTATGATGGGGTGTATAAGTTAGAAACAGTTATGCAAAAATACATTCAAATTTATAAGGAAGTAAGTGGTAATGTTTAATTTAGATTCTTATACAAATCACAATTCAGAGTACTGTCAAAACGAAGCTTTTGAAAGAGAGAGGTTGGCACACGAACAACGTGACTCTGAAAGTTTTCTCTATCAGAAAGATATCCCACACGGAGATAATTTAGATAAGCATAAGTTTACAACTGCTGTAGATATTGGTGCAGGTACTGGATGGTTGACTAATTATTTGATTGATAAGCGTAAGTATACTAAGGTATATGCTATTGAACCATCTCAAGCAGCTGTAGATATAGCACAAAAGATTTATCCAGATCAGAAAAAAGTTAAGTACATTGTTGGTTTTGCTGAGGAAGAAATCAATAAACTTAAACTGAAGAAACCAACATTCTTTTCTACGATGTGTGTACTGGCACATTTGTGTGATGAGGATGTTACTTCTATATTAACTGCTATTGATATGGTTGCACCAGTTGGTTCTATTTGGTCTGCATCTGAACCTTGGGGTGATAGTTATCATCGAGAGTGTTGGCATATTCGTACACCTGAATGGTGGTCAGATGTAATGCCAAAATGGCAATTTGAATTTTATTCTGATTATGAATTGAACGATCCTACGGGACGATATAAGGGATTTACTGCTATTAGACTATGAAAATTCTTATTACTGGTGGTGCTGGATTCATTGGATCTCACACTGCAGATCGCCTTCTAGAGATGGGACACGAAGTTCGTGTTCTTGATTTTCTCACTAAACCAGTTCATCCTGAGACTAAGAAACCAGAGTATCTTGATTCTAGGATTGAATTCATTCAGGGAGATGTTACTTCCAAAAGTGTTTTATACATGGCACTTGATGGTGTTGATGTTGTTTATCACTTTGCAGCATTTCAAGATTACTTACCACAGTTCTCTAAGTTTGTTGATGTAAATATAAAATCAACTACATTAATCTATGAATTAATTTGTGAATGGAAGTTTCCGATTAAAAAAGTTATTGTTGCCAGTAGTCAAGCAGCACTTGGTGAAGGTCTTTACAATGATTATGATGGTGAGAAAGTTCTTCCTGATATGCGATTGGAAGAAGATTTAAAGGAAGGTATTTGGGAACCTAGAACACCTGAAGGATTTGTCGGTCCAATGATGTGGACTTTGACTCCAGAGACTGTATCTAATCCACAGAATCCTTATGGAATGAGTAAGATATCTCAGGAGATGTTTGCTCTTGCTCTTGGTAAAAGATATGATATTCCTACAGTTGCAATGAGATACTCTATTGTGCAAGGATCTCGTCAAAGTTTCTATAATGCTTATAGTGGTGCCTGTCGAATATTTTCACTTGCATTTCACCAGGGAAAGGAACCACCAATTTATGAAGATGGGATGCAGATACGAGATTTTGTGAATGTTCACGATGTTGTTGATGCAAATATTCTTGTTCTTGAAGATGATAGGGCAAACTATGAAATGTTTAATGTTGGTGGGGGAAGACCTGTAACAGTTAATGAGTTTGCTAAAGTTGTTGCCAATGTTTATGGATATAATGACTACAATCCAAGAGGATGTGGGAAGTATCGTTTTGGTGATACGCGACACATTTGTTCTGATATTTCAAAACTTAAACTGCTTGGATGGGAACCAAAGAGAACTATTGAAGATAGTGTGCTAGAATACAAGGAGTGGTTGGATACTGCTGATTGTATTGAAGATATTGTTGAGTACTGTTCAAAGAAAATGCAAGAACTCAATGTTGTTAGGAGTGTTGAATGATTAATTTATTCTACGAAGAAGCATACTGGGGTCATACTAATAATATGAATGGACCAAAGAAGGTTGTGAATAACCTCCTTGCTTCTTTGGATCAGGAAGGTATTCCTTACGCTGCTAACGTTGAACAGTATAAAAACAATCTACTACTTCAATATGATTGGGCAGGTCATGTTAAACACTCAGAACTCACTTTAGAGAACTGTGTAATTGGACCACAAATTTGGTTATTTGATCAACATACAAATGAACTGAAGAAAAACCCACATTACTACAAGTCTATTATTGCACCATCTCAATGGGTAAAAGATCTATTCGTAAGTAAGTTTGATTATCCAGAAGATAAGATTGTTACTTGGCCTGTTGGTATAGAGATGAAGGAGTATAAGAAAGATTTAAAATATGATTGCCTTGTTTACTTTAAGCGTAGAAGTGAGGAGGAACTTGAGCAAGTAACAACATTTCTTGAAAAGAATGAGATGAGTTATAATGTTGTTAAGTATGGTAATTACGACCAAGAAAAATTAGAAGAACTATGTGACAATTCGGCATTCTGTTTCTTACTCAATGGGACAGAGAGTCAAGGTATCGCAGTTCAAGAGATGATGGCAAGAGATTTGCCAATGATTGTGTGGGACGTTAGAGAATGGGAAGATCAAGGTAGACAGTGGGCAGTGCCTGCTACATCTGTACCATATTGGTCTGATCAATGTGGTGTGAGATTTTTTGATGCACTTGACATTGACTATGCTTTTGATAAATTTTGTAGTAAAATATATACACCATACAAATTTGTAGAGGAAACTCTTTCCTACAAACAGTCAGTAAAAACACTAATGGAGATTTTTGATGTTACTTAGTTTTCGTGGATTAGTAGACAAATATAAAATGAATATCAAAGGTATCATTCACATTGGTGCCCATATTGGTCAGGAGATCCCCGATTATATTGATACGGGTATTCAGAATATTATCCTGTTTGAACCTTTGGAAGAAAACTTTAAAATTCTTTCTGAGAAAGCGCAGAAGATGAATGCAAATATTATTGGACACCAAGTTGCTCTTGGATCCAAACCTGGAAAAACTACGATGTATGTGAGTGATCATAATCGTATTAGTAGTTCTATCCTTAAACCAAAAGTTCATCTTACACATCATCCTAATGTGTCCTTTCCAGATAAAGAAGATGTTGAAGTTGATTGCCTAGATAATTTTGATTCTTTTGGTTACAACTTTATTAATATGGATGTTCAGGGATATGAACTTGAAGTCTTAAAGGGTTCTAAGAAAACTCTTGAAGGTGTTGATTATGTTTACTGTGAAGTTAATCGTGATGAGGTATATGAAAATAATGCCTATGTTGAAGAACTTGATGAATTTCTAAAAGAATATAATATGATAAGGGTGATGACCAGTTGGGAAGGTCAAATTTGGGGTGATGCACTTTATGTACGGGAGAATCTACTGTGAAAATTTGTATTTTAACTATTGCAACTAATAAGTATCTGCAGTTTGTAGAAAAACTGTATGAGGATATTTCAGAGAAGTTTTGTCCTGGAGCAGAAATAAGTTGTCTTCTATTCACCGATCACGAAATTGAAGAATCTGGTGATAATGTTAGGGTTCATTATATTGATCATGAACCTTGGCCAATGCCTACTCTGAAGCGTTATAATTATTTTGTTAAAGAGAAGGACTTTATTCTTGAACACGACTATTGCTTCTACTTTGATGCTGATATGCGTATTGATGAAGTAGTGGAGATGGATGAAGTTTGTGGAGATCTTGTTGCTACTCGACACGGATATCAATCATTGATGGATCCTTCATCACAATCCTTTGATAGGAATCCAAAATCACTTGCTTGTGTTCCTCCTGATGAAAAAACAGTTACTTATTATGCTGGTGGTTTCAATGGAGGTAAGACTGAAGTCTTTATGGAAATGGCAGATACCATCGCTAATAGAGTAAACAAAGATCTTAAGAAGAATGTTGTTGCTCTCTGGCACGATGAGAGTCATATGAATAGGTACCTTATTAACAATCCACCTACTTTAGATCTTGATCCTACTTATTGTTATGCTGAGGAGTTTATAGGTACGGAGTATCCCTACCAACCTGGAAAAATTATTGCTTTGAAAAAAAATCATGCTGCGCTTAGATCTTAGAGAAGTACCTTTTTACTATATTAATCTTGATGATGCAGTAGAAAGAAAAGAGAAAACAGAGACTCAATTAAAAGAACTTGGAATTAAAAGTGTTACACGAATAGATGCCATTCGTCATTCTTTCGGTGCTGCAGGAACTCCAAGATCTATGTTTAAGGCATTAGAACTTGCACATAATGGAGAACCATTTGTGTTGATGGAAGATGATGTAGCAGTTAAAAGATGGGATCCTATTGTTGAAATCCCAGAAGATGCTGATGCTTTTTATCTGGGCATCTCTGGTTGGGGAAGAATGAATTCACATTCTGGTCCTTTTGTCCAATGGGAAAGAATTGATGATAATACTCTACGAGTTTATAATATGTTAAGCGGACACGCTATCATATACATCTCTGATCGATATATTGATCTAGCAAAACGAATTTCACATCACGCAGGATATGTTATTGAAAATCATGTAGACATTGGATTTGCTGAAGTTCAACGTTGGCATAATGTATATGCTCTTGATGATCCTTACTTTTATCAGACAAGTTCTGATGGCAATCAGAAAGTAACCTATCTTCCTTTATCTGAGCAAGATTCATTAGAATGTGTTAGTTTTATGAGACCTTATTATCTACCACAAAGAGTTATCTAATGTATATTGCACATTGTCCTTTAAGGATATCTCTCTTTGGGGGATCTACTGATAGTCCATACTTTGTTGAAAAATATGGATATGGATCTGTAATTAGTTTTGCATCGAATCTTAAAACTTATGTAACTGTTGGTAGAGATCTGTTTGGTGTCAATAATCTGGATCACAAGTATCGTTTAAACTATTCAAAACGTGAAGATGTTTATACTATTCCAGAAATCAATAATGAAGTAATTAGAGTTGTTTTAGAACACTTTAATATTGATCCAGTTCAAATTAATTTATTTGGTGATGCCTATTCGCAGGGTAGTGGATTGGCATCATCTTCGTCTTATATTATTAGTCTTATCAAAGCAGCATCTATGTTGTGTGATAAAAAGATGTCTGAAGTTGAGATATGTGCTCTGGCATATAATCTAGAACGAAAGTTTAATCCATATTGTGGATATCAAGATCCCTATGGGTGTGGTGTTGGTGGATTTAAAAGAATTGAATTCTATCCTAAAGATAGAGTTACTTATGATTATCTACCATCATCTTTCTTCGATCCTTATGATATCCATCTCATCTTTACTGGAGTCACAAGAAATTCTAAAGGAGTTCTTAAGGATATAAGTTGTAATCTGGATAAAGTTAAAGATTTACTTCCTATAGTTAATGAAGCATATGATGCAATTATTGATGGAAATCATTGCCGAGTATTTGAATTGATGAATCAATCTTGGGAGCAAAAGAAAAAAACAAGTTCTACTATTACTGAGAGCGAAATAATTCAGGAGATGGATTCTAAACTATGTCTCAACAAAACAGTGCTATCACATAAATTATGTGGTGCTGGCAATGGTGGATTCTTTCTGACATTTTCTGAAAAGGGAAAGTTGAATATTCCATATCATTCTGTTAAAATAGAAGTATCCTCACAAGGTGTATCTGGGCAAGAAGTATGAACCCATTTAAAGAATATGTTGAAACTCTTCAATGTGCCCATATGGGTGATCAGTTTGAGAAGTTTCAAGAAGCATTCCAAAATCACAGTAGAATTATTATCTTAGGAAATGGGGGCAGCAGTTCAGTTGCATCTCATATCTCTCAGGATTATATGAAATTTAAAGGTAAGAAAGTTTCTATTCTTTCTGATCCTTCAATGCTCACAATGCTTACAAATGACTTTGGGTATGAGAATGCATATCAAAAATTTTTAGAGTATTATGTTGAGGATGAAACTCTTGTTATTCTAATGAGTTCTGGTGGGGAATCAAAAAATATTTTGAATTGCTTGACTTGGTGTGAAGATAATAAAGTTAATTATGGTGTCTTAACTGGATTTGAATCTAATAATAGAATCAGAGTTATGGCAATTAATGCTTTGTGGAATTACCATATTGCAAGTAAGTCTTATGGTGTGGTAGAATGTGTACACCAGATTTTCTTGCACGGAGTTATATGAAATATTGTTTTGATATTGATGGAACACTCTGTCACACTCCGTGCAATCCAGATGGGCATGGAATGAGGTATGAGGAATCAACTCCATTTCCGTGGATGGTTAAAATAGTTAATCGTCTTTATGATCAAGGTGATTATATTATTATGATGACTGCTCGTGGAAGAGGATCTGGAATTGATCATAGTGATTTGACTCGCAATCAACTTGCAATGTGGGGATTTAAATATCATGAACTGGAACCAATGTTCCATAAACCAACCGCAGATCTCTTTATTGATGATAAAGGTATTGATGTAAATGAGTGGTTAAAACAGCAACCACAAACTAAAGGTATCATTGCTGGTGCGTTTGATATTATCCATCCTGGATACATCCGAATGTTTTCTGATGCAAAGAAACATTGTAATCATCTTACAGTTGCTCTTCATGAAGATCCTTCGATGGCGCGACCACATAAACTTAAACCAGTACAAACTCTTGAGGAAAGAAAAGAGATTCTTCGTGCTATTAGGTATGTTGATGATATTGTAGTCTATCAAGCAGAGGAAACATTTTTATCTTATCTTGATGATTATGACATCAGATTCATTGGTACTGATTATAAAAACGGTGGGTATAGTGGTTCTGATATAGATATAGACATTGTTTGGTTGGATCGAGAGGGACATACCTATTCCTCAACCAAACTCAAAACAGAAATTTACGATTCTATAAGAGAAAAATTGAGCCTTTGTGAGGAGTATGATTAATGAGTAAGTGTTTAGTTACAGGTGGGTGTGGATTTATTGGATCTAATATAGTTGATCGATTAATCAGTGATGGGCATGAAGTTATTGTTCTTGACAATAAAAGTTCTGATAGTGCCAAGTTTTATGTGAATGAAAAAGCACAATATGTGCAGCAAGATATTAGTAACTATCAACTTACTAATACCTTTTATGCTGATGTAGATTATGTGTTTCATCTTGCTGCTGAATCTAGGATTGGTCCTTCAATCGATAATCCCATTGAGACAGTACAAAAAAATTGTTTGGGAACGGCTTCAGTTCTTCAGTGTGCCCGAAAATGGGGAGTTAAAAAAGTTATCTACTCTTCCACTTCTTCTGGATATGGAAACAATCCACATCCTAACGTTGAAACACAACCTGATGATTGTTTGAATCCATATTCAGTAACTAAGATTGCTGGTGAGAAACTGTGTAAAATGTATACAGATCTATTTGGATTGAAGACAGTAACATTCAGATACTTTAATGTGTATGGTGATCGTGCCCCTAAGACAGGGCAGTATTCGCCTGTAATCGGTATCTTCTTCAGACAGCGTGATGCTGCCGAAGATCTTACAATCGTTGGTGACGGCGAACAGAGAAGGGACTTTGTACACGTTTCTGATGTAGTCTCAGCAAATATTACTGCTGCGATGACAGATGTTGATGATCAATATTATGGTCAGGTTTACAATGTTGGTTCTGGAAAGAACTATTCAGTAAATGAGATTGCAAGTTGGATTTCTGATAATAAAACTTATCTTCCAGAACGTGCTGGTGAGGTTCGTATAAGTCTTGCTCATATTGAGAAGATTAAAAATGTATTTGGGTGGAAACCCCAGGTTGATCTTGAAGAGTGGGTTCGTAGTCGATGATTGGATTTAATCACTTAGGTAGGTTGGGACAACTTGGTAATCAGATGTTCCAATATGCTTCATTAAAAGGTATTGCTTTGAATCGCGGATTTGATTTCATGATTCCTAGATATGATGATGCAGTTGTTGATGCTCTCGGAAACAAGTTAAAAACTGAACTTTTCAATCCTTTTGATCTTGATGTTACAGTTGGGTCTTTGAAAACTGAAAAGTACATTCAAGAACCTGGATTTGGTTTTAGTAAAGCATTATATGATGAATGTCCTGATCAAGTTTCTCTTGTAGGATTTTTTCAAACAGAAAAGTATTTTAAAGAATATGCTTCAACCATTCGTGATGATTTTAAATTTAAAAATAAAATTGTTAATGAGTGTAATGATATTATAGAAGATTGTTTTGAAAATCCAATCGCTCTTCATATTCGCAGAGGAGACTTTTTAATTAATTCTGATAATCATTACAATCAAAGTATTGATTATTATGAAAAGGCATTAAGTAAATTTGATTCAAAACAACAGGTAATCATTTTTAGTGATGATCCTGACTGGTGCGTATCTCAAGAGATATTTGCAAGTGATAGATTTAATGTTTCTTCTGGAAATGGTCCCTATCATGATTTGTATATGATGACACAATGTGAAGATTTTATTATTGCAAACTCTACTTTTTCTTGGTGGGGTGCCTGGTTAGCGAATAGGGGAAGAGTTATAGCACCTTCTAAGTGGTTTGGACCTAGCAATGCCCACTTAGGAACTGAAGATCTTTATCCCTCCTTCTGGGAGGTTATCTGATGGACAAAAATAAAGCAGTACATAAACTAAAAGGACTTCCTCCAATCTATGTTATTAATCTTGATGATAAGGTTAATCGTTGGAAGTATATGGAAGATCAATTTAAATATTGGCAAGTAGAAAATTACCAACGTGTTTCTGCTTATGATGGAAGAGGTGATAATGATCTGGGTGAGATCCTTAAAGGCAAATATCCAGATCAAATGACTTCAGGTGAAGTTGGATGTGTTACGTCTCATCTTAAATCAATTAAGATGTTCTTAGAAACTGATGCACCTTGTGCTCTAATAATGGAAGATGACTGTGATTTGTCTACAGCATCTCACTGGGGATTTACTTGGAAAGATTTCTACGCCAAGGTTCCTTATGATTATGATGTTATTCAACTTGCAATTATTAATCCTGCTTCAATTACAGTGCAGTTACATAAAAGATATGTGAATGATTTTTCTACTGCCTGTTATATGATCACCAGACATCACGCAGAGAAACTTGTAAGATTGCACTGTCGGGGTGATAAGTATAAACTAGATCAAGGTGTCAAACCTCGTGCGGTTGCTGATGATTTGATTTATAATTCAGGTAATACTTTTGCTATGCCTTTATTCTTATATAAGATTGCTTTAGGATCTGATATCCACGATATTCATATTGATGTATTTCATAAGAGCAGTCATGATGGATTGTGGCAATTCTGGCAAAACCAATCAACAGATGTTAACTGGAATGATATGTTTCAATATAATCCTTATGCAGGACAACTGCCACCTGGATACGAAGGAAAATGATCATTCAGGATTCTGATTAAATGTGAAGGAAATATGTATTGACAAAACTTTACGATTCCTATATAATATGTAAAGATTCATTACAATAGGTAAATGACTGTAACACGCTCTAACTCCGTGACAACCGAAGATGGTGGTCGCACCAATCTATGGGCTACTGAACCCAGAATGTATATCTCACAAACTGATGCAGAACGCTACGGTTATGAGTCCTATGCAGAACGTGCAGAGAAATTGAACGGTCGCACAGCGATGCTTGGTTTTATTGCAGCAGTTGTTTCCTATGCCACAACTGGTAGTGTATTCTTCTTTGGTGCTTTCGGCATCTGATGCTTGACATATCAGTTAATTTTTCTTATAATATACATACTTTCGTATAAAGTTTTATAGAACGAATGGCTTCCTATAACATTACACTTCGCACTCCAGAAGGCACAGAACAAATTGTTACTTGCCAGGATGACCAATATATCCTTGATGCTGCTGAAGAAGCAGGGGTAGATATGAATTACTCCTGTCGAGCTGGTGCCTGTTCTTCTTGTGCTGGCAAACTAGAGAGTGGTACCGTAGATCAAAGTGATCAATCTTTTCTTGATGATGATCAAATTGCTGAAGGATTCCTTCTTACGTGTGTTTCTTATCCCACTTCTGATTGTGTAGTATTGACAGAGCAAGAAGAGTCTTTATACTAAGATCTATAGAACTTTTCTGAGAAAAATTAATATGTCGAATCCAAATCAACTCTATGAAGACATGGAGAAATTGAATGCCCTTTACGAAGAACTTTGTTGGGGGCACGAAGAGGAATTAGTATTTACTCACGAAAACGGCAGAATCATTATTTACAACAAAACACAGGAACTAGAACAATGAACGAAAACGCAGAACGCATCAATGGTTGGGCAGCAATGATCGGAGTCATTGCCGCAATGGGTAGTTATGCAACAACAGGACAAATCATCCCAGGAATCTGGTGATGGGATTTCTAGCAGTAGCGTTGTTATTGCTGATTCCAATTGGAGCAGCAGTAGCAATGACACCAAAAAGTACTAAATCATGAGTACGGAATGGTCACTAGCATTAGTTTTCTTTTTGACACCCCTATTTTTTATGCTTCTTTTGGT
>Ga0181389_1000425_pt1 | contig 17375 bp, 17 predicted proteins | sample 12SPOviralmetaG_FD_130121 | JGI IMG/M metagenome (GOLD analysis project Ga0181389, IMG submission 130121) | Marine viral communities from the oligotrophic San Pedro Time Series (SPOT) site, San Pedro Channel, CA, USA - 12 SPOT_SRF_2010-06-29 | ecosystem: Environmental > Aquatic > Marine > Strait...
GCTCACAGAAGGGTCGTCCAAAAAAAGCTAAGTCATTGTTGTCTGCCAAGCAAAAGACATTGCCTGAGGCAATTAAGAAAAAAATCTTAAAGAAGAAGATGAGCAATGCCTAAGTATCAGTTTCGGGATGGCACACCGTATGACGGGCCAACAATCAAAACACCAGATGGACGTATCTTGTCTGGTGCTACTTACACTAAACACTCTAAGAGGCTAGAGGAGATTAAAGATGGCGGTGAACGCGGCGGGAAACTACACGAAGCCAGCCCTGCGAAAGAGGTTGTTCAACCAAGTAAAGCGGGAAGCAAAGGGCGGAGCAAGCGGTCAGTGGTCAGCAAGAAAAGCCCAAAGACTAGCACTGCTTTATAAGAAAGCTGGCGGAGGTTACACATCATGAACAAATCACTTATCAAAGTATCAAGCGGTGATGTTAGGGCTATGGCTGGTGATGCTGGCTTTAAGAGTTATGCCAATAACAAGAACATCAACATTGACAAGCTACCGACGATAAAGATGCACAGTCTTTACATGCAGTACCTAAAGTCTAAAGGTCAGTAATGAAAGCCCCACAGAAGTCATTACGCGCATGGACTAGACAGAAATGGCGCACTAAGTCTGGCAAGCCTAGCACACAAGGTAGCGAGGCTACAGGTGAGCGTTACCTCCCAGAATCGGCTATAAAATCTTTATCGGCCTCTGAGTATTCTAGGTCTACCCGCGCTAAGAGGGCGGCCCTGCGTAAGGGCAAGCAGTTCTCTAAGCAACCTAAAGACGTTGCCAAGAAAACAAAGGCACATCGCACATGAGTTTTATGCATACAATTACCAAAGATGACAGACATCTTCTTAGAACCATTGTTAAGAAAGTTCATCTTGCTCATCACCCAGAGCAGTTCTGCACAGACAGAGAAGCCGACAAAGTTATTTCTACCATAGGGCCAGAAGTTGTTGAGCGAATGATTAAGTTTGGAGTAGACCACAAAGTTGACCAACTTTAGTTACAAGCCTGATGGCACAACATTAAAAGAGTTTATGAAGGACGAGACGTTCTTCCGTGGAATCCGTGGGCCTGTTGGTTCTGGCAAATCTGTTGGCTGTTGCATCGAAGTGTTTCGCAGAGCCTTAATGCAGGAGAAAAATAAAGAAGGTGTTAGGCGTAGTCGTTGGGCGATTATTAGAAATACAAACCCACAGCTTAGAACAACCACAATCAAAACGTGGCTCGACTGGTTTCCAGAAGACCAGTGGGGTAAGTTTCATTGGTCAGTTCCGTTTACACATCACATCAAGCAAGCAGATTTGGACCTCGAGGTTTTATTTTTGGCACTTGATAGGCCAGAAGATGTTAAGAAACTCCTTTCATTAGAACTTACTGGTATCTGGATTAACGAAGCCAGAGAGGTTCCGAATTCTATTATCGATGCGTGTACTATGCGTGTCGGAAGATTCCCGTCCATGCGGGAAGGTGGGCCATCATGGTCAGGCGTAATAGCCGATACTAATGCCCCCGAAGAAGACCACTGGTGGCCCATCATGTCTGGCGAAGTTCCTATTCCTGACCACATTCCAAGAGAACAAGCAAAGATGCTTGTTAAGCCTGATAACTGGTCTTTCTACACACAGCCCCCTGCAATGATTGAGCAGACTGATAAAGAAGGCAGTGTGCTTGATTACAAAGATAATAAAGACGCTGAGAATCAAAAGCACATGCTCAAGTCTTATTATTCTAATCTTATTAGAGGCAAGACTAAAAGCTGGATTGATGTTTATGTAATGAACAGGCTAGGCTCAATCCAAGATGGTAAGCCTGTGTATCCTAGCTTTGTGCCTGAGATGCATGTTGCAAAAGAAGAAATACCTATTGCAGAAGGTGTGCCAGTATATATCGGCATTGACTTTGGGCTTACACCAGCGGCTGTGTTCGGGCAAAAGGTTCGGGGTAGATGGCTCATACAGTCTGAGATTGTTGCTATTGATATGGGCATTGTTAGGTTTTCAGAACTACTGCGGCAAGAAATTGCTACAAGGTTTCCTCATGTAGATGTTCATATATTTGGCGACCCCGCTGGTGACTTTCGCGCACAAACAGATGAGACTACACCATTCCAAATTATGCGCGGTGCAGGACTACGAGCATTGCCAGCACCATCTAATTCTGTTGACCTAAGACTGGAATCTGTGTCACAAGCGTTAAATAAAATGGCAGATGGTAAGTCTGCTTTCTTAGTTGATAGGCGTTGTCCTAGCTTGATTAAAGGCTTTGAGGGCGGGTATCAGTATAAGCGTATGGAAGTGTCTGGTGAGAGATATGCTGACAAACCAGAAAAAAATATGTACTCTCATATCCATGACGCTCTTCAGTACCTTATGTTGGGTGCCGGAGAGGGAAGGCAGTTGATTTCTAACCACAAACCATTGCAGTCTTTCAATGCCAAGAAAGAGTATGATGTGTTTGCAAGAAAGCCCAAAGCCAGAAACCGCCAAGGTTTATGGTCAAGAATGTAGGAGTTTGTTATGTGTGTAGGCCCAATGAAGCCAAAAAGACCAGCGGCACCAACGCCTGACCCAGCGATTGAGGCTGAACAAAAAGAACAAAGAGAACAAGCTACTGATGAAGCAAAGTCACGAAAAATGGAAGCTGTAGATGAGGCGTTCCGTAGACTTCGCGGTGGCAGGGGCAGACGCTCTTTGATAACAAGTAGCCGTGGCGGTGCTGGTTACTACAATGAGTACCTTAAGTAATGATTTATAATTCACCCAACATGATTGCAAGCGGCGCAGATAAAATTGCTAAATCATATTTAAAGAAATATGAAACAGCAAAAAATCATCGTCAAAACTTTGTTGATTTATTTGAAGAGTGTTATGAATATGCCCTCCCTCAAAGAGAGTCTTTCTATTATGAAGCGGCTGGTCAAAGACGCGATGACAAAATATTTGACGAAACAGCAGTTGTTGGCGTTCAAGAGTTTGCTTCTAGGTTACAGCAAGGGCTTGTTCCAAACTTTGCTAGGTGGGCTGACTTTACGGCTGGCTCTGAAGTACCAGCTGAAAACCGCGATGAAATCAATAATGAGTTGGATGAAGTAACTGATTACGTCTTTGAGGTAATACAGAACTCTAACTTTGGGCAGGAAGTGCATGAATCCTTTATGGATTTAGCTGTTGGTACTGGCGTATTGTCAGTGTCAGAAGGTGACGCAATACATCCTGTAATGTTTTCTGCAATACCGTTGCCACAGGTAGTATTGGATAGTGGCCCTGATGACCGCATTGACCATGTGTATCGTGAGCGTCAGGTTCGTAACTCTGATATATCTATTCTTTATAAGAAGGCTAATATCTCTAGCAAGCTTGCTGATAAGATATCTCGTGCGCCAGAAGAAAAGACAAAGATACTTGAGGTAGTGTGCAGAGATTACACCAAGGTAAACGAAGAAGCATATTTCTTTTATGCTATTGAGTGTGGGATTGGTGAAACAATTGTATCTGAATCATATACTGGCGTTGGCTCTAACCCTTTTATATGTTTTCGGTGGTCTAAGTGTAGTGGAGAAATCTATGGCAGAGGCCCACTAATCAATGCTTTGAGTGCAATTAAAACAACTAATCTTACTATTGAGTTGATATTAGAAAACGCTCAGATGGCTATCTCTGGCATCTATCAAATGGACGATGATGGCGTTGTAAACCCCGATACAATCAATCTCGTTCCGGGGACTGTAATTCCAAAAGCGGCTGGTTCTGCTGGTCTGCAACCTGTTCGTGCCGCTGGTAGCTTTGATGTTGCTAACCTTGTGTTAAGCGATATGCGTTTAAATATTAAACGTGCATTGTATAATGATATGCTTGGTAATCCTGATAGAACTCCTGCATCTGCAACAGAAATTGCAGAACGCATGGCTGACTTATCAAGACGCATCGGCTCTGCTTTTGGCAGATTGCAAGCTGAGTTAGTGCAACCTGTTTTACAGCGTGTAGTTTACATACTGAAGAAACAAGGGCGTATTGAGTTGCCTACTATTAACGGCAGAGAAGTTAAAGTTCGTTCTGTTTCTCCTCTTGCTCAAGCACAAGCAAACTCAGATATTACATCTGTGTCTCGCTTCCTTGAGTTGGTACAGGGTCGCTTTGGCCCAGAGCTAACAAACATACTGATTAACTCAGAAGAAACTGCTGTGTATCTAGCAAAGAAGTTTGGTGTTCCTGATAATTTAATAAGAGATTTGAATGAGCGACAACAGCTTGTTCAAATGGCGCAACAAATGGCGCAACAGCAACAACAGCAACAAATGATGATGCAACAGCAAATGACTCAACCACCACCACAGGAGTAGCTTAGTGGCTAAACATCTCAGTCTTGATGGATATGAGAGGTCAGTAACTGTAGACAATAAAATATCTTTAGATGTTGCCGCCTTGTTCAAAACAGAACTAGGTCGAGAAGTTCTAAAATACTTACGCTCAATCACAATAGAATCAGTTAATGGTGCTGGTGTTTCTGATGCACACCTACGCCACATGGAAGGTCAGCGATATATCGTTGGCGTTATAGAACAACGCATCAATCACGCACATAAGGTAAAAGATAATGAATGAAGAATCTCAAGCCGAAGGTGTTGAACCAACAGAAGCAGTCCAGAGTGAGACTGCGGTTGAGCGTCCTGAGTGGCTACCAGAAAAGTTTACTAAAGCAGAAGATTTAGCAAGCGCATACTCTTCTCTTGAAAGCAAGTTAGGGCAAAAAGAAGAAGACATTCGCGCTAACTTTATGGAAGAAATGGAAAAAGAAGCATATGCTAATCGTCCAGATTCAGTAGGTGATTATGAATTGCCAGAAGGAATAGACGATGAACTAGCCGCTGATAACGAACTATTGCAGTGGTGGGCTAATCATTCTTTTGAAAATGGGTTTAATCAAGAAGAGTTTTCTGAAGGCATTAAAATGTACACTGAAGCTCTTAATGCTGATGTCCCTGATTATGATGCGGAAGTTGGAAAGCTGGGTGACAATGCATCTGCAAGAACAGAGGCTGTGTCTTTGTTTGCTAATCAATTTTTCCCAGAAGAACAGTTAGGCGCAATTGAGCGTATGTGTGAAACGGCAGATGGTGTTATGGCATTGGAAACAATGATGGGTGCCGTAAAACAATCAGGGCCATCTTCAGACCAGATGCCATCTTCGCAAACAAATGAAGCTGAATTAAAGCAAATGATGCTTGATGACAGGTATCACAACCCTGCAAAGCGTGACCAAAACTATGTGCGCCAAGTAGAAGAAGGCTTCAAGCGCATCTATGGAAACTGAACTAATGAAAAAAGACCGACTCTCTTTAGTGGAGGGTCGGCTTGAACATGCTGATTATCTTAAAGACAACCTTAGAATTGAAGATATTAGAGAGTGTTACATACATGGGATGACCCCTGAGTATGCTCTTACAGACCCATTTGATACATTTAACGCAGTCACATACACCTTAAAGTTTGATGATGAAGTAATAGCAATGTGCGGCACTGTGCCTGTAGATTCTAAAACTGCTAGGGTTTGGATGCTCGGCTCGTCATTGATTGAAGATAATTTCATGGGCTTTTTACGGGGGTGTAAAAGGGTTATAAATCTTTTACAAGCACAGTATGAAAGCATAGAAAACTATGTGCCAGTTGACCATGAGCATACAATAATGTGGCTTCAGTGGTGTGGATTCCAAGTTGATACTAATATGTATGAAGTGTCTGGTCACACCATGGTTAGATTTGTTCGTTGCATTAATTCAGAAAATAATGTTTACTATCTAACAAAACGGCCTGTAACGCACTGAGCGACCCGCAAGGATACTCGCAGTGAGGATGCCAAGCAGACAACCGCAGAAACTTTAACTTTTTCAGAAAGACTGTAAAATGGCAAATACAATTGATACCGCCTTTATTAAACAGTTTGAATCTGAAGTACACATGGCTTATCAGCGCATGGGTTCTAAACTGCGGAACACTGTGCGTATGGCAAACAATGTGACAGGTTCGACTGTTCGTTTCCAAAAAATTGGTACAGGCACTGCCTCTACTAAATCTCGTAACGGTAATGTGACTCCAATGGAATTGAATCACTCAACCGTTGAAGCAACAATGGCTGACTTTTATGCCGCTGAGTACATCGATAAGTTAGATGAACTGAAGATTAACATCAACGAACGTCAAGCTGTGGCTCAGTCATCTGCCGCCGCACTTGGTCGTAAGACTGATGAAATCCTCTACACAGCAATGGACGCTGGTGCCAACTCAACACAGATTCATGATGCTAGTTCTGCTCTTGAAAAAGCTGACCTATTATCACTGTTTGAAACATTTGGTTCAGCAGACATTCCAGAAGACGGTCAGCGTTACTTAGCAATGCATCCTAAAGGATATGCAGATTTGTTCTCAATTACAGAGTTTGCTTCTAGCGACTTTGTTGGTGAACAGAACTTGCCATATGCTGGCGGCATGAGCATGAAAGAGTTTCTAGGCTTCAAGATTTTCTCAACATCAGCGATTACTGCTGGTAAGAATATTGCTTACCACACATCGTCTATTGGTCTTGGTGTCAACTCTGACGTTTCAACTGAACTCAACTATGTACCAGAAAAAGTAGCACACCTTGCGACATCAATGATGTCTATGGGTGCTGTCGTTATCGATGATAACGGCATCTACGAAGTTCTGGACAACAACTAGGAGGGTTAAGAAATGGCTTATGGAGCTTCTGGTCTTACTCGCATGGCGGGTGGTGGCGGTTACAACATTTGGTTTTACTCATCAGTAGATGCCCTTTCTGTTGTTCGCGCTTCTGGATACTTTAACGATGCGGCTGGCATGATGAATGTTGGCGATGTTGTTTTTGTTTATGACAACAACGCACCTACTTTAGCTATCTCTACTGTATTGTCTAACACTGGCTCTGTCGTTGACATTGCCGATGGTACGGCAATTACAGTTACAGACTCAGACTAAAGGAGTAGGGGAGGTCAAGGTATTAACTTACCTCCCCTAACCGCATATGGCAGTTAGTAGCACACACGCTAATACACCGATTGATATATGTTCTCGCGCACTGATACTTATAGGCGCGGAACCAATCACATCTTTTGATGATGGAACAACCGAGGCTCTTGTCTCGGTAAATATGTATGAGGACGTTGCTAGAACTTCTTTGGTTAATACCAGATGGAGATTTGCAACTAATCAGGCTGTATTAAACTTATTAACAGACGCACCTACAGGACGTTATGAACGAGCATATCAGCTACCATCTGGGTATCTTATGGTTCATGCGGCAACTGTAAATGATGCGTTTATAGATTACCAAATTTACGGAGATAAATTGTATTCAGACACAGATACGTCTGACCAAGTTGTTCTCGATTTTTCTTACAGGGCTAACGAAGTAGACTGGCCTTCTTATTTTACTATATCTGTTGAGTATGCGTTAGCTATGGTGTTTGCTACATCAATTGCAAGAGATGCAACTCTTGCGGCCCTAATGGAAAAGCAAGCTATATCTGCTATGGCAAAGGCAAGAAGTCTTGATTCGCAACAGCAGACAGCTAGAAAGCTATCAACATCGAGGTTTATTAGTAATAGGCGCAGTTAATGGCTAGGATTAGAGTCCCCTTATCTAACTTTCAGTACGGTGAAGTCAGTCCTTCTATGTTGTCTAGGACTGATACTAAGGTGTACGCTAACGCCGCAAAAAAATTAGAAAACTTTTTCATAAGAAATGAAGGTGGAATCCTCAAAAGGTTTGGCACAGAAAAGATATATGAGTTTGACACAACTGTAGATACATCAAAGAGACAGCAAATAAGGCTTGTTCCTTTTATATTTTCTGATGATGAAAGATATGTAATATCATTAGAAAACGCTAAGATACGGTGTTTTAAAATGGACCCATCTACAGGCGATATATCTTTAGTAGAAACCATTACTCAAGACACAAGCTCTGCGGCACTGCCAATTACAGACAGCATACTTGATGAGATTACCTTTGCTCAATCTGGCGATGTAATGTTTTTAGCTCATCAGTCATTTATGATTAGAAAGCTAACTCGCACTAGCCTTAATGATTTTGAAGTTAGCACGTTTTCTTTTATCTCAGACACGGATGATAACTATATTTTCCAGCCATACTATTCCTTTCATGGTACGGATGTAACTCTTGACCCATCAAAGACAAGTGGAACAGGCGCAACATTAACAACATCATCGGCGTATTGGGATATAACAGGCAGTGCTGACGGGAGTGGTAACTATACAAGCTCTTTGCATGTGGGTGTTGTAATACGATATCACGGACAAGAAATACTTATAACATCTGTTCAGTCTGCTACCCAAGCTACAGGAAATATTTCTGATAAACTGGAAGTTCATCTTGATTCTGATGCAATAGAAACAACTGATGGCATTGCTGATATAGAAATAACTATGGTTGGTCATGGATTAAGCACTGGCGACTCTGTTATTATAAGTCATGCTGGGGGTGTTGGAGGCATTTCTGCAAATCAAATTAATGGCACAGAGTCAGTTCAAGATGTGGTTAGTGAAAATGTATTTGTTGTAACTGCTGGCTCAAATGCAAATAGCTCTACTGTTGGTGGCGGTACTCCTAAGATTGAAACGCACGCACCCACAACTCAATGGGAAGAGCAGTCATATAGCGCACTTAGAGGGTTTCCTGCGGCTGTAACTTTTCATGAGAATCGTTTGTGGTTTGGCGGCACCCCTACTCAGCCTGATGGTATATGGGCAAGTAGAACAGGTGATTACTTTAACTTTGATGTTGGCAAAGCAGAAGATGATGACGCTCTTGATTTAACAGCAAGTATTGGTGAGATTAATAGCATTAAACATATTGTCTCAAACAGAGACTTGCAAATCTTTACAAGCACTTCAGAGCTATATATCCCTGCATTTAGCGAAAAGCCAATCACTGCAACAAATGCACAAATCAAAAGACAAACACCTTATGGTTCTAGCTTTGCAAAGCCGGAGTCATTAGATGGTGCGACTATATACGCACAGAAGAATGGCTCTGTTATTAGAGAGTACATTTATTCAGACGCAGAAGCGGCGTATGTGTCTACCGCAATTAGCCAGCTTTCTGCTCATTTAATAAATGACCCAGTTCAAATGACCATTCTGCGTGGTGCAATTAATCGTCCAGAGTCCTATGCGTTTATTTTAAACAAGGACGGTACGATAGCTTTGTTTACCTCCAACAGAACTGAGCAACGTGCAGGATGGTCACAGTTTACAACTAACGGTAAGTTTCATTCTATTTGTACAGTAGACGATAGAGTGTTTCTTGTAGGTCAGTATGATAAAGGCGATGGCACTCAGAAGTTTATTCTTACTGAGTTTAACTCATCTCTTAATTTAGACTTTTCAAATACATTTGATGGAAGTCTTGGCGCGGCATCTACCTGTACAATTACTGTAACCGATTATGCAAACATAGCTGTTGGCACTACGATTACATTTACTAAAAGTAATGGTGCAACTGTAGTCTTTACTTCTGAGGCTATTAGTGGGAGTGCACCTTCTGGCGCACTAAACTGGCGACCTAATGAAAGCAACGATACAACAGCGGATAATATATTTACAGCTGTTAATGCACATGCTGACTTTACTGTGTCTAATCCTGCGGCAAATGTAGTTACAATTACAGAAACATCACCTACTGCTGGTGGCGCATTGTCTGTTGCAACATCTGACGCAACAAGGCTTGCTAAAACAAATCAAAGTAAGGTAGGTGTATTTGATGTGTCTGCTCATTTTGCAAATGGTGCTGTTGTATCGGTTGTGAATGGAGATAACTTTTTAGGTGCGTTTACTGTTGCCGCTGGATTAGTGGATGTTTCTGCTGTTCAACAAATAACGTCTGGTGAAATAGGTTATTCATTTAATGTAGAAGCTGAGACTCTTCCTGTTGATGCACAGGTTGTTGGTGGCCCATTAACAGGAAACCCAAGAAGAGTAAATCGTGTTATACTAGATTTGGTTAATACTTTGTCAGCATCTGTTAATGCTAAAAACCTTGTCATTAGACAGGTAACAGACGATTTAAGTTTAGGAAGAAATGCTGTAACAGGCAAACATGAGTTCAGATTGTTGGGTTATAGCAAGGACCCTACAGTAAAAATAACTCAGACAGCACCCTTGTCATTACAGGTTAATGGATTGATTGCGGAGGTATCCTTCTAATGATGCAATATTTGCAAATGGCTGGTACTGCACTCAGCATTTACTCTTCATTATCAGAAGGTAGAGATGAAGTTGGTCAGGAAAAGTTTCAACAACAACAGCTTACGCAAAAAATGGAGCAAGACAAAATCAATGCTCGTAAAGAATCTAATGCTAGGCTTAGAACATTAGATTCGCATGAAAGCATGAACAGAGCGTTTGTTCTTGGAAAGCTAAATAGAGATGTATCGGATAGAAGTTTAAAGGCTTTCTTGCAGAGACAAAGAGATATTGGCAATCAGGACGTTCAAGAAATACAAACTCAAAGCATTTTAACTCAAGGGCAAGATAACGCTAGGATGCAATACTCATCTCTACGGGCACAAAACGCATATACAGGTGCGTTACTTGGTGCTGGGTCTGCTGTTGCATCTGGTATGTTTAGATATCAGCAATACAAAGTTGATGGTTATTTTGATTAGGAAAAGTAAATGGCTGTTATAAGAGAAAAGAGAAGATTTTCTACACAAGGAATTGGTGTTGTTAGAGAGTCTACTGGCAGTGAAGGCTCTGCTAAACGCATTAGAGAGTTTGCTGATAGCCTTATTTCTGGCTCTTATAAAGAACTAGCATCTCGTGCAGAGGTAGCTGGTCAGGAGGCCGCACAAGCCGCTTCAGCAGAAAACATTAGAACAATTGACCCTGAGACTGGCAAGCCAGAAGCATTTGAAATGCCAGCGCAGTTTGGCGGCATTGCTGGCAGAGCGTATCAAAATGTTATCGAAAGCAGATATGTAAAAGAAACTGAGACTCATTTACAAGCATATGCAACAAAACTGTTTGAAGAAACTAAGTTGCAAGAAGATGGCTTCAAACAATTCTCAAATCGTTTAACACAATATGCTGGTGAGCTTACAGATAATGCGGCTCCTAGATTTAAAAACATTGTAGGCGGTCTTGCTTCTACTTTGGTTGCAAGCAACGAAGCTACATATATTAAAATAAAAACTCAAAGAGAGGCTGAAGAAAATCTACTTCACCTTAATACAGTATCTGAAGAAGCATCTGGCAACATAACTAATGTTATTGCATCTTTAGATTTGTCAGATACAGATTCTGTAGAAGAAGTTAATGCAGTGGTGCAGGCATCTCTGGACATTCAAAACGAAGGGCTTGTTGCTAATGTGCATAATTCTACATCAGCACAAAAAGTCGAGACACAAATAATTGAAGCCCTGTCTAACGGCGTTGCACAAAATATGCAAAGAGCAATGTTAGCATCTCAAACAGATAAAGTTCCATTAAAGTCTGACGATTTAAATATAGCCCGTGCTGTTCTTTTATCAGGCGATTCAGATTCAATAGACAAGGTTGACGCCAGACTTCAGCCAGCATTGCGTTTAGCATTTAACTTTAAATATAAAGGCTTTGGCAAAGAAGAAGATAGGCAAATTATAAATGCGCGTACTCAAATTATTGAGGGTATAAAAGCGCCTCTCACTAACATGATTAACAATGCCGCTGGTATAGAGTCTGATGCAAAAACCGCTAGAAGCGAACAAGAAGCTAACAATCAACGAATAAATAACGCTGGTCTTCAGCCAGCACAAGAAACTGCTATCAATAAATTTAGCGAACTTTCTTCAAGTGGCGATATGCAAGGCGCAATTAAAGCTGGCATGGATAGAATTAATGTTCTTGAAGGCATGATTGCCAATGATACTGTCGGCTTTGCGGCGGCCCGTTCTTCTCAAGCTGAGATTAGAAGAGCAATGGGAGCCGCTATAGTTAATAATATGTATTCTACGGGCGTTCAGAAGCTACCTAACGGCGATACTGTTAAGAGAAGGCTAAATGCATCAGAGGGAAGAGAGTTGGACGCTTACCTAACGTCCAATGGCCTTGATGGAAAGCTACCAGAAGGGGCTAAAGAACTTTATAAGCAATACAAATCAATAATAAAGTCAGATGATAATGACTATCTTAATAGAAAATCTGGTGAGTTTTTTGAAATAGTAAACAGAGATGCATCAGCAGATGCCGCTCATGTTAAATCTGTTAATACAAAAGCCAATATTCTTGCTGGCACCGCCGCAAATACTACAAAAAACCAAGGAGAGATGGATAGCAGTATTCTTGCAACGGCAGATGGGAGTCCTGTTCCGTCTGGATATTATCTTACAAGTGAGGCCTTTGAAGCGTTTCCGTTTCATGCTCAAGTAATGATGAAAACTGGAATTGTAGGTGCTGAATTTAAAAGAACACTTACCGCTGTTAGAGAAGGGCGTCAGGGCATAACAGAAGAGCAGATGGTTATGGCTGTTCAAATGTATGACGTTCTTAGAAATACTAAGACACAGCAACTGGTAACAGTAAACCCTCTTGATAGGGATGGCGGCTTATCTTCTGAAACCAATGCTTTCTATGATGCAGTTCTTAGTGCTGTAGAAATTGAGGGAAGCGGCGCAATTGGTAGAGTTGTTGGTGAAATGCAAAGCGCATTTAGTGATACACAATCCTTTAGCAAAAGAATGACAGCAACTGTTGGAGACACTACTGGGTTTAATATTGTTGGGGAAACATTCCCTGACTTGGGATACACAGCTACTGAAGAATTGGCTAGTGTTGTTCCGTACTTTGTTGCCGCTGGCGGCTCAAAAGATAATGTAGTAAGGCTTTTAAATAATCACTATAAAAGAAATTACTATCCGACAGAAGGTTATGTCATTGACCCTGCAAGTTATACTCCGCCAGAAGGCCCGTTTGACGAAGACAATGTTCATGTATCTAAACATGCAATGGCTAAACACTTCCCAGACACAATGCAAAGAATAAGATTATTTGAAAATCTTTCTAGGCATATTAAAGGACTGGGCAATGATGCTCGTTTCTTTAGGCAAGAAAAAACCTTTAGAGAAGGTGCGGGATTTATTACAGATACAATTGGCGGTTACACAGAAGAAACTTTAGATAAGTTATATTCTATTGGTGATGAGTTTGATACTGCGCTTTACTTAACGCATCAAGGTAAAATAGGTGCTGAAGATGTTTATACAGTTATGCAGTTTGATAAGAGTGGCAACCTAATTCCATACCTAGCAAAATCTAACGAGTTAGGGGATAGGAACTTATTAAGTTACACAGTTAGTGAACTAAGAAAGTTTGCACCAGAACAACCCGCACCATTTGAAAGCCCTGTTCAAGAGTTAAAGGCTTTCATTGGTCTTCCACAAGATATTTAGATATGGCAGATATATTTAGCGCAAGTTACAAATACTACGACAAAGCTGATTTGAGTGATGAGCCTACTTTCTTTAATACTGTTGGCGCACAGTTAGGATATCAGTATCAGCCATTATTAGATAAAATTGGAAACTCTATTAGATTTGCTGGCGAAGCAGACCCAAACTATGTGTCTACATCTGACCTTAGTGGTTATGAAAACTATAAATCAGAGCTAATTGGCGCTGTAAACGCGACGCATATGAAGGTTATGAAGCGTCAGTTAGATGAAAATCTTTCAAGACGCAGAACTCTTGCTGAAGCTAGTTTTACTAAACAGTTTATGGCTGGTTTGTTTGACCCAATTAATGCAGTGGCTCTGCCATTTGGCGGCCCTATGGTAGGTCTTGGGCGTTCTTTTGCTAGAACAGGCTTATCTGTAGGTGCTTTGCAAGTAGGGCTTGAGGTGGCTCGTGCGCCATTTGACCCTTTAAATACAGTTCAAGAATCAGCATTAAACGTGGGTTCTGCTTTTATTATGGGTGGTCTTATTGGCACTGCTTTTTCTGTTCCTGCGACAAGAAGAGCAAAAGTATATGAGCAAAGCAATAAAGTATTAAACGAAATGGGTATGGATATAAATCCTCTTTATAACCCTACAAGAAAATCAGCCACAGCCGAAAGACCGTTTCAGCAATTTGCTGACGAACAAGTTGAAGCTATAATTGAGATAGCTCCTAAAAAATTAAAAGCCAATGAAGATATTAAAAGAAGATTGCTTGATGAGCAAGAGATGGCTCGTCAAACAAACGATACAGAAACTGTTAAAAAGAACGCTAAAATTATAGACAAGGTTGATGAGTCAACAGCCAAGCTAAATGAAGAAATAAGATTTGCTAATGATGAGCGTATCAATAGAGCAAAAGAAGATATGGATAAGACTATTTCTGACCCATCTTCTATAGCATCAAGCGCATGGACAGATAGTTTTGCTTATAAATTTGTAACAACTCCAATGAAACGAGTGTTGCAAAACAAAAGAGTTCCTGATTTTGTAAAAAGAGTAATGTTAGATTTGGCGCATGACTCAGGTATTTCATTACATATGCACAAGCATGGTGTAGCATTAGACCCATCTGCTTATCAAATGGCTCAGATGCGTAATGGTGAGTGGGTATCTGTGCATGATGGTTTAACAGCCTTGTATGAAAAAGAATACAAAATTGGCAGTCAAACATTTGCAGATGTAGATATTAGAAGCAAAGCACAAAACGTACAAAACTTTTTTGGTGGTCAAAATAAAACTTATTATGACTGGATTACAGAAGTTAATCGCAAAAGAATAAAAGGCGAAAAGCCAAAAACAGATGCTGAATCAGAAGCAATAAAATTAATTGATGACTACTACTCTACTTGGTCTAAAAGGCTAGAAGAGACTGGTATGCTTGGTGGTTTGGCTAATGCACAAAATCGTCTTTCGTATATTGAATTGCAAATGGATAGGCTTAGTGCAGATATAGATGCTGGACTCAAGCGTAAAGGTGGGCAAGCCCTTCTTAACGCCCAAGAAAGCCGTATGGCTAAGTTAGATAAAGAACGTAAGTTGCTTGAGTCTGAGGTGCAATACCTCAAAGACAAAGACTTTATGCCCCCTAATGAGCAAACATTTAATCCGCGCTATTGGGATTTAGATGCTATTGAAAAAAATATAGACGGGCTAAAAGGAATATTATTCCAATGGTATAAAAAGAATCCGACTGTATATGTATTTGATGAAGCTCAGAATAGGTATGTTAAGAAAGTATTATCTACAAAAGCTGGTGATATCCAAAAGCGTGTAGACAAAACAGTTGATACTATTCTTGGACGTAAAGACGCTACACAAGAAGAGCAATCTTTCTATGGTGCTGGTAAGTCAAAGCATTTGCGTCACAGAGAAATTGACATACCCAATCATCTAGTTGTTGATTTTATTGAGAATAATCCAATCAATGTAATGAAAACTTACAATGCTCGTATTGCCCCTATGTATGAGTTTAATGCTAAGTTTGGCAGAAGCATTGATGATGTATCCGATGAAATAGAATTAGAAATGTTAGTAGAGGGTTTATCTACAGCAGAGATAAATGCCGTGCGGCGCGACATCTTGCATATGTATGACAGAGTTACAGGTCGTGTCCTAAAAGACCCGCACTCACTAGACCAACAAGCCGCTACAGTATTAAAAGACTTAGCTATGCTTAACTATCTAGGTTCAGCAGGGTTCTCGACCCTTCCTGACTTTGCCAAGATAATTATGGAACACGAAATGGGTACAGTGTTCAAAGGTTTGTTTGGCGTTATGAACGACAACAGAGTTAGGTTGTCTTCTCGTGAAGCTCGTATTGCTGGTGAAGCAATAGAGATATTGCAAGGCGATGCTCACCTAAGACTTACTGAATATATGAATAACAATCCGTTAAATAATGGATTTATGAATAAACTTCGTAGTGGCTTCTTTCTTTTAAACGGCTTGGCTCCTATGACCAATATGTTTAAAAGGCTTGATGCAATTATGCGTGGTCATACCCTTATTGATTATTCTGTAAAGTTAAAAGAAGGAAAAGCCACAGCAGAAGAAATAGAATATTTAGCTAGGTATAATATCGATTCTGTTAAAGCTCGTAAAATTGCTGAGTCTTCATGGGAACAAACAGAAAATGGTTTGTATCTGCCTAACACAGAAAAATGGGCAGATGTTGGTATTACAGAAAACTTTAGAGTCGCTATGAACTCTGGGATTATGAATACTATTCTTATGGGAACACCGGCAGATAAGCCGATTGCTGTTGATGGTGTGTTTTACATACCAATGCATATCGCTCAAAAGTTTGGTATGAAGCAAGACACAAGAATAAAAGGTTATGCTCGTGTTGAAAACGGGTTATTAGGTTTACCATTCCAGTTTATGTCTTACAGCTTTGCGGCGGCAAACAAGATTACTGCGTCTTTAGCGCAAGGGCAGATTAAGAATAGAAGTGTTGCTGTTCTTGCTTCTATGGGCCTTGGCTATATGTCTATGGAGCTAAAGTATAAAGATTACCAAATGGAGCAAATGACTTTAGCAGATAAAATTGCTAGGTCTTTTGATGCTTCTGGTATTGCGGCCCTTTATAGTGACCTTGGTTATACGGCTATGAATACAAGTCTTGCTATGGGCGGCCCTAATATTGGTATGGGCTTTATTAATCCTAAGTTTCCACAAGAACAAAACTATGTTGATGCATTTACTAGCTTGGCTGGCGCAGGCCCATCTTGGGCTGTAGATACAGGAAGAGCAGTCGGTGAATTTGTTCAAGGTAATTTTGGTGAGGGTGCTTATCAGATGATGGGGCAGATGCCAGCGGCTAATATGTGGCTATGGAAAGATGATTTAAATCAAATGGGTAGAGCGTTAAGAACATCACGTTATTAATTGTGCGTTGAGGAAATCTTTAATTTAAGTTAGGATGCGGCATGACTATCAATATAGCAGACAACACACCACGGGTGTCATATACGGTTAATCAAGGGGCTACGCAAACTAGCTTCACGGTAAACTATGAGTTTTTTGATGATGCTGATTTAAATGTTTATGTTGATGGCACGTTAAAAACTATTAACACACACTACACCGTATCAGGTGGTGATGGCTCTACTGGCACTGTTACAATGTCTGTAACAGGTGCGTCTGGCGGTAGCACAGTAGTTATAACGAGAAGCATAGCATTAGAAAGAACTACAGATTTTCCTGCTTCTGGTGCTTTTCAAATTGGCTCACTAAACACAGAGTTAGATAGATTTACAGCTATTGCCGCTGATTTAAATGATGAGATTGGTCGCTCTCTACGTCTTACAGATTATGATATTGCGGCAACTCTTGTGTTGCCTGATGTTGACGCTCGTAAGGGACGCACATTA
>Ga0181389_1000426_pt1 | contig 17374 bp, 17 predicted proteins | sample 12SPOviralmetaG_FD_130121 | JGI IMG/M metagenome (GOLD analysis project Ga0181389, IMG submission 130121) | Marine viral communities from the oligotrophic San Pedro Time Series (SPOT) site, San Pedro Channel, CA, USA - 12 SPOT_SRF_2010-06-29 | ecosystem: Environmental > Aquatic > Marine > Strait...
CACCGATTTGTTTTCTTATTTCAAAAGCAGCTGCCGTAGGTGTAAAAATACCAGGCATAGCGTCTACAGTACCTCCAAAACCATTTGGCCAGTTACTATTATTTAATCCAAAATCAACACTACCACCAGTACTGGTTCCACTATATCCACCTCTAAATAAATTACAACTTTGTGAAACATCATATTTATTAGCGTTTGAAGAAGCCGCGCCATCATTACCCGCGCCAGATACTAAGTAACTTATATTACTCATGTCAGAGTTTGCACGTGGTTGCATTGCGGCTACGTAACAAGCGTCTATAAAAAATCCTGTAGAGTCCGCTGCTGATGCGCCATCAAATAATAAATTACCATCAGTAGTATTATTCCATTTAGCAGGTGTGTTACTTATAGATCCAGCACCATTAGGATGTGTTGAGTTACCACTTGTTTGACCAGCTAAACTTTGATTACCACTAGAATTTGTATATTGTAAAACACCTCCAACACTAGCAGCTGAATCATCAGCCAAATTAAATATATCAATACTAGTGGCAACGGAATATTGTTGAAGAGTACCTATTTGCCCCTCTAAATATTGACTAGTAACAACACTTGATAATATTTTTACAAAAAATCTTCCTTGAAACTCTTCCCATTGTTCTTGTTCTTCTAAATATAAATTTGTTTTTAATGTAGTTTCTAAAGTTTTGTTAGTTATACTACTTTCTACCCAACCATCGTTCTCAACGATTGGCTCGTTTAAAACAATTTTATAAAGTTCAGGTGCATTACTTTCTGTTTTTAAACTTATTATTCTATATCTTTTAGAAACATACTTAACATTAGCACTAGGCGTCGCTTCAAAGTTTATATATATTTTTTTGTCGTTATCAAAAAGATTTTGTATTTCTGTACCCGATTCTAATTGTATTTGATCTTTACTAATAGTTAAAGATTTAATACTTTTAGAAGGTTGGTTTGCTTGTTCTGTATATAAATCAGTTAAAGTACCATTGCCATCAAATTGTCCTAAACTTATATATTTTTTACGTATAAATTCTGGCGCCTCGTTTTTTATATCTATTACTTTAAATTTATTTTCAATATCAATCTGATAATCACTGTCTATGGCTTTTTTAAGTATAATATAATCATCTTCTTGTATTTTATTTCTATCAGAAGATGGGAACGAAATCCATAAATTACCATCTTCTTCTGCTCTATAAACTCTGTCCATTATAAGATTGTAATACTCTGAAGAAGTTTCTTTTATAAATACCTTAAAGTAATAAGGCTCGTAATTTATTGTAGTGCTATCATCATTTGATTTTATTTTTAAGCCACTAGTGTAAGCTCTAAAATAAAGTCTATTTGAAGCGCTAGCGTTACCGTAAAAAGTACCATCAGTATTAGCGTTATAAGGTATTGTTTTAGAAGCGTTTTTATAAGTGAAAATAGGTGTTTCTCTTCCGTATTCGTCTCCGTAAACAATACCAGCTTGATATGTTCTTTGTGATTTTATTGATTCTTTACCTACGTCAAAACCAACTGTTTGGCCAGCAAAAGTTCTTTCTTCGTACTTCAAATACATGTTAGGAATAAAATCAGGACCTAAATCTAAGTTTTGAGTGTAATTACCATATATCAACCTACCAGCTGTAAAGTCTTGCGCTTTAGCTTTTTTAGGTACGTTATCAAAAGGTCTTAGAAGTTGATTTGAAGGTAAGGCAGCGTATATATTTTCTGATTTTATTTTGTAAAAACCAGTATTGCTAGGTGTTATTCCTGAAGAAGATGGTAAATCTATAGTTGAATTTGCCCCATCAACAGTCGTCCACGTTTTGTTAGTTGAGCTGTATATAACAGTGTCTATAGCGTAAACTACAGTTGAGTCATCTGGTTTATAAAGTAAGTCTATTTCTATAACGCCATCTGGTATGTCGTGCGTAACAAATTCTTTTAATTTAATTTCTTTAATTCTTGTTTCCATACCAGAATTATAAGGCTCTCTAGTTGGGTGCATGCTAAATTGTCCTGGCGCAAAAATAATATCAGTGAAAGGACCAAAAGCAGAGTATTCACCGTCTTTATATTTGTACCTGTAAGAAAATCTAGGAAAAGTTTTATTAAATAACAAGTCTTCTAAATCTTCTACAGCAAAATCATAAGACAAAGTAGTTGTTGGAATATTTGATTGTATTGATAGTATTGTACACGTAAAAGTTTGTTCAAATATTGTGTTTCCACCTGCGTTTACTGCTTGCCCAGCAGTTGCAGCTGTTTCAACAAATAATCTTACTTGAGCATTATTAGGTAAAACACCTTGAGCAGCTGGATCAGATAGTAATAAAACGTCATTAGCTTCTATATTTAAAGCTATGGCATCAATAAAAGGAGTTGTTAATGTAGTGCCAGCTGGATAAATGTTGCCAAGTACATCTATGTAAGGTGTAGAAAGATCTACTGTTGTTATTGATGGTCCCGATGAAGGAAACGCTACAAAAGTTTCTAAAATAACCTTTATACTTATAGTGTCACCAACACTATATGTAGACATATTAATACTTTGACTCACCCCACTTGTTAAAGCAGAACCAGCGGTTACTAACTCTACAATTGGAGCTTGTGTTGGTTTTTTCTTTATTAAAGTAATGTGCTCTTCTTTTATATCGCCAGATGTTACACCTCCAGTAAATTGAGTTTGTGTTGTAAAATTAGTGCTTCCACTTCTACAATCATCTATATTAACGCACTTAGGCTCGTTAACACCATCTGTCCACATTAAAAGATTGTCAACTATATTTATACCTGTTATAAATTGATCTTCTTCAAATTTTAATACGTTTTTATTTACATCTACTAAAATTAAGTTTATTTCAGGCGTTGCTGGATTTGTATCATACTCAAATATGGCGTCTTTAGTATTATTCCATCCAAACCAATAAAGTTTATTATTTTTTTCATCAGCTATAGAACCTACACACTCCCAACTACCACCAATAGATCCTCCACCTTGAATACTATTAATACTATTTATTATAGTATTACCTAAAACATTTTGAACGGTTCCAATGTCTGAATCATCAGAGGTAGAAACCTGTATATTCATAGCGTGCTTATATTGTCCTTTTGGAATTATTCTTTCGTCAAGGCTTTTATTCATCTTACCTTGAGTAAAAGTACTTTTAATATCTGGCATGTATTAATGTTTTATCCACTTAGATTTGTCTCTAAGTATTTGAGTTAATTCTTCTAGTTTTATATTTGATAATCTTAACTTAGCCTTTCTTGTTGCTGCAAATTTTTCTTTTTGATACCTTCTTACTACATATTCTGGAACATTAGCCCTTGTAGAAAGCACAGCGTGCATTATATACTTGTACATAGCGTCTTCTGCAAATTTATGTACTTGCATTTCGTCTGCCGTACCTAAACTATCACTTATATAATCTAATATCACAGTTTTTCCAGAAATATTAGAACTAAAATGTACTAAACCTTTAAGCTCATCAATATAAAAAGATCCGTTTGTTTGAGCGTGTGATGGTTGTAGTCCATATCTTTCTCTATGAAAAGGTAAATCTAAAGACTCTCTATAATCTTGTTGTATTAACTCAGATGAATCTTGAGACTTGTAATTACTCAAGTTGTAGAATCTCCATCTCTAACTAAACTTGGTGAAACGCCTTCAAAAGTAACAGATATATCATCTACAGTATTTGTACTTATAGCGGCATCATCAGACAAAAAAGGCGTGTAACTAGTTATTAGTATATATACTTTATTGTAACCTGACACGTTGATATTGTTTAATGATTTTATAATATCTGTTTCTCCAGCAGTAGCATTCCATTCTAAAACTTCACTGTTAGTGTTTGCATTTGTAGTGCTGCTAGATGTTCCTGGTAAAAAATTAGGACCAGATTGAGTGTTTCCAGTTACTATTTGATCGTTTAAACTAGGTACGTTTTTTTGTAAATTAGTATCCGCCCAACCAGGCGTAATACTAATACCAACTCTTAATATACCTCCTTCAGATTTTCCTGATTCAGCCGCTGCTGACGTACCTGTAGCTGTTATACTAAGTTCACTAATATTAGAAACGTTTATTTCTTGCCAACAAGCGTAAGCTCTACCCGTTAAAACACCACTAGGATTAGCGTTGTTTATCATTGTAAATGGATTAGTGGATATTTGTAATTTACCACCTATTGTATTTACAATATCAGATTGTGAACTTGACGTAGAAACATTACCTGATAATGTAGAATTATCAACTGCTGAATTAAAAGCCCAAGGCATAACTAATGCAGATTCAAAATCTAAATTTTCACCAATATCTCCTGTTAAAGCTTGAAAATCATAATTACCATCAGTATCTTGTTTTATTTTAAAAGGATTTGAAGTGTGTCTTGTAGGGTACAAAGGATGTTTTATACCAGAGCTATCGCTCCACGATAACTTTGTATAGTTTACATAGTCACGTGGTAAAATCATTGTAAGTGAAGGTGGTAATTCTATTTCTTGTGATTTTATAGATTTTAAAGTATCAAAAGATAATTCTGCTAAAGCTCTTTGTGCGTGAAAAGCCACGTCAACTCTTCTGGCCTTACTTATAATTTTTTCTTCACCTACGTAAGCTATCATAAATTGATTAATAATATCTCTAATAGAAACTAATTGGTAATTACCATAATCACTTCCTTCATAATAATTTTGATCTGTTCCAGTTAATAGCGCCATTTATTTATCGTTTTTCTTGTTGTATGTTTTTATTATCTTCAGTTGATCCTATTTGATATAAATTATTATCTTTCATAGCTACACCAGCTAATTGTAATATTTTAAAAACTAATTTAGTTTCTTCTGAAGGGTGTAACTCAAAATCTGTAGTTACGCTACTGTCGTATTGAGCCTCGTCGTTTATAACATTGTAGCCCCACTCTGGAGAAGCTGGTTTTCTTATATAGTTAACTGTTATTCTTTCTTGAAGACTTGAAGGATATAAAAATAATCTATTAGACCTTTTTATTTCGTACATAGGATTGTAAGAAGTAGGTCTGCATAATTTTGAACTTAACATATTTCGTATTTGATTAGAATTAACTTGTTCACAAGTATAAATACTATATATTACACTGTCAATTTTATATAAATCACTTATAGCAGCACCAACGTTATAAAATTCATTAGTGTTGTTTATATTTATGTTTCTTTCTTCTTTAAAATAATCTATTTTTTCTTCTAAATAATCAAGCATATCAGAACCACTAGTACTATTACCTGGTAGTCTGCCAAATTGATTTATATCATAAAAGTATTGTTCAAATATATCTAACTGTGCTTGCTCTGCAAATAGATTAAACTCAAGTGGAGTTATATAACCTCTTTGTTCTTTATTGGCTAACACTAAAACTTGTTGATATACTGTATTTATTTCTACCATTACTTTTGTTTTTTATAAGGAAATACTTTGTTAAGTACTTGTTTTCTTTTTTTACAACCACAATCATCACCTGCAATTTTATGCACAAACTTTTTTATTCCTGTGGTTGTTGTTATTTTTTCTATTGTGTCGCCTAAACCTTTTGATTCCATAATTGTATTTGTAGTTTACGATCGCCCCGTAGGGCGACCGCTCTACAGTTAGATTAATTTAATCTTTTTTCTATATTTGCATATATTTCCATACCTTCATCAGTTTTAAACCAAGCGGCTAAAGCCGAGTAAGGATGTTCGTCAAAAGGAACGTTCATTAATTTTCTATCATTAGAACCCCATGAAAAAGTTCTTTGATCAGGAGATAATTTTAATATTCCCATTTCAGTTGCTTTAATACCAAAATTTCTAAGCACTATATTCTCATCACTAACTAAATCTAAAAACAAAGCTGGGTTTTTCTTAGCGAATAGTAATAAATCTCTTTTAAGTTCCTTAGAACTCATTTCTGATACCTTAGAACCAATCTCTACACGCATGATCGCTTCTGCTGTGTCAATATCTAGATTTTTAGCAGTCATTAACGCTTCAACTTCTACTTCTAATATTTCCATTTGAGTAATAGCGTTTTTAATTGGTGTGTATTCTTGGTAAAGTTTGTTTTTATGAGGGTGGTATAAAGAAAGTAATTTTTGTAACACAACCTTTTCTTTTGGAACCAATAAGTTTCCTCCTCTAAAAATAATATGTTCTAACCTTTGGTCTCCTTTCATTTCATCAACGAAACAAGTTTTTTGATTTTCACAATATTTTAACTCTCTTTCAAAACCTTTTTCTTCATCAAACCAATATATATTAGCAGTTTTAATTTTATAAGACAAAGGTTTCTGATTGTTTTTTAAAAAATAAGTTCTATCTTTTATTTCCCACCCGTCTTCTGCTTTTTTATAACTTGGTTCTTTTCTTGTTACTTTTTTTTGTTCTACAACTTCAACAGTTTCTATTGTTGTTGTTTCTTTTTTTGTTTCTTGTTTTTTTGCCATAATATAATATATAATAAAATTAATAAAAATAAAAGGGAGTGGAGACTAAGCTCCACCCTCTTTTAATATAATAAATGCTTATTTCATTAACATGAAATTGTTAGCACCTTGAGTAATTAAACATCTTTCAGATAGCATGTGTATTTCCATTGCATCTAAAGCAGATGTAGCAGCTCCAACAGAACCAGTAACCCAAGTTTTTAACTTTCTGTTATCAGTTTGTGAAGCTCTATATCTAACGTGTAAGAAAGGACGTCTCATGTTTTTACCTAATTGTTGGTCATAAACAGTTGAAGTTCCAGCTGGCACAATAACACCTCTAACAGCGTTAACTGTATCTCTAGAATTAATACCACCTCTAGTTGCTTTATCATTTAAGTATCTAAAGTCAGATTTGTAGAAATCGTAAGAACCTCTTCTGAAACCAGAGAAACCTAAGTTTAATGCCATATCTTCTGAGTTGTTAAATACTCCGTAAGAAGTACCACCAGCCCCGTAAGAATTCATAGAAGCTAACATATCATCCATTGCTAGAGACGTGCCTCTATTTACGAACATCATGTTTTCTTCAATAGCACCTTGAGAGTCAAACTCAGCTAAAATAGCGTCAAATTCAGCTAAATCAGTAGCAGCATTAACACCAGTAACACCAGTAGTTATATTACCTCTGTCAGATATAGCGTCAAATAAACCTTGAGTTCCCCAACTACCATCGTCAGCAGTATCAGTACCACCTAAGAAGTTATCAACTTCAGAGTTAGCGTTAGTTACTTTAATAGATTCAAGCATTGCCATTTCTAATTGATCAGTAAATCTCATTCTCGTTTCAGACTCAGCTTTTAAGTACCACAAGTACCCAGAAGTTCCATCTTCTTGAGAAATCTCAACCCAACCAACTCTAGAAGCATCAGAGCCAGAAACACTATAGTAGTCTTTCATTATAATTGGCTTATTGCTAAAAGATTTAAACTGAGGCTCGTTTGATTGACGGAATCCTACTTGATCAACAAGTCTAGAGTGAGTGTTTCCAGTAGCTAAGTCATCTTTTAAGTAAGACATACCTTTACCATACTCAGAACCTACAACTAAAACAGTACAAGTTCCAGTTCCAAAACCTACATCAGTTAATCTACCACCAGAAGCAGTAGCGTTATAAGGAGCCACGTCTATGTCGTCAGCTGTTACACCGGTAACTAAACACATTGCCGTAGTCCCAGCTTCAGCAACTAAAAGTAAGTCATTAACTCTAATACCGTGATCAATAGCAGAAGTAGAAGTTGCAACGCCATCAATATTACTATCGATTTCAATCACACCACCTGGCTCTGTACCATTCACAGCTTGAGCTGTATTACTTTTAATGTTTCCTATATAAGATAGATGTAATCTACCTTGTTCAGACCAAACTACTTGATCAGCAGTCATAGCCTCTTCGGCACTTACTTGAGCAAGAAAACCTGAAATTGTTCTGTTTCCAAAAACTTCAGCTTCTTTCTCCATTAAGTCCGGTACATATTGTTGCGCCCAGTCCGTAGACCCTGACGCTAAATCTAGATAATTTGAAGCAAACGTTGCCTTAGTTGGTGCTGGTACGCTATTCAAATTACCTCCTGGATTTGATATTGCCATTTTTTTTAATTTTTAAATTGTTAATTTTTGTTTTTAATTTTAAATTTAAAATCATTAGAGTTATCACCAAGCACTTTTACTTTTATACCACCAGCTTCAACAACACCAGAGTGTTCTTGACGTGGATCCATATTTACATTTTTAGACTTAGCTATACTATTTTTTAAAGCATCGGTCTTACCTTGTTCGTAAAAATGTTTTGCAATAGCATCAGGATTCATAGCTGTAAATAAAGATTTATGATAACCTTTAGCATCTTCCATTTCATTGTTTTTGTTCAAAAACTTTTTGACAAAATTATTAATGTCGCTTTGGGTTTCTTTTAAACCGTTCGTATCTTTTACATTATATCTAAATCTTTTCTCTCCAACATTATATTCAAAACCTTTGAAATTTTTATTGAATAATTGATTAGTTTTATTTAAAAAAGTACGAGTTTGCTGCTCAACAACTTCCTGCTGTTCTTCTGATTCTTTGTTGTATCTATTGAAAAAATCAATAGCTTTCTGTTGATCATTTGTCAACTTACTTCCAGCTTTAATTTCTTCGTAATATTTGGACTTTGCACCGTCCAGGTGTTGCTTTGCTTGAGCAACTTGCTCTTTCAAAGCTAATTTTTTTCTTCTAATATCTTTATCTTCATCAACATCCTCATCATAAGAAAAATAGTCGTCCATCATAAAGTCTATTTCTTCTTCGTTTAAATGAGGTTTTGATTGTTTGTAATATTCTTTTAGTAACGATAAATTATCTAATTCAGAATAATCTTTGTTTAACTTAACATAATCTTCTAAGCTACCACCAGTATCCTCCATGAAGTCAACAAGTTTTTGTATGTTTTCTGGTAACGCTTTTCCAGTTTCTATAGATTCAGCTATAGCATCTTCAGCTTTTTCAGTTAAATCTTCAACTTGTTCTTTTACTTCTTCTTCAGTTATTTCCTCTACAACTGGAGTCTCTTGTGCTTCTGTTTCCGGTTGTACTTCTTCTTGTTCTTGTGCGGTTCCGGTGTCTTCAACGACCTCAACCACTCTTTCGTCGTCAGTGTTATCGTTTGTAACTTCTTCTTTGGTTTCATCTTCTGGTTTTTTATTTAAGTCAACTTTAGTAACATTGTCGTCTTCTTTACTTTTAAAATCACCAAAATCGACCTTAGTTGTATTGTCATCTTGTTTTTGTTCCACAACCTCTTCAGTTGTAGTTTCTTTTTTCTTTGCCATAATAAAATATTATATAATTAATAAAATTGTTTACTTAGGTTCAAACATACCTAATCCAAACCCACCTCCCATTATATCATTACCTGCTGACTCAAAGTTTTTAGGTGGTTTTTCATTTTTTCTCTGATCTATAAGTTCAGATTGTTGAGACGCTTGAATCCTTGTTCTTTGATCTTTACGATCTTCTTTTTCTGTGTCTTTACGATTTAAAGATTCTGAATCCACTTGCCTTAACTGCATATTGTATTCAAATTCTTTTTGCATTAAAGCCATTTTTAATTCTCCTTCAGCTTGCATTTTTTGCATTTCTAATTGAGCCTCTACTTGAGCTAGTTGAGATTTTGACTCTGTAATAGCTTGGTTTTTTTGCATCTCTGTTTGTGCTGCTACCTGTTGAGCTTGCGCGTTAGCCTGTGCTTGCACTTGTATATTTTCTTGTTGCATTCTTTGGTCTCTTGCTATTTTTTCTTTTCTTCTTACTTTTAGTAATTGATTAGCAAGTTTTAAACTTCTTATTTCTCTAATGTCAATAGCATCTTCAAGCTCTATATTTTGTTGCGCTAGCGCCACTTGTATATTGTTTTCTAATAACGCTTTTTCTTCTTCGTCAGGTGTTAATTCTATAAATATACCAAAATCATAAAGATGTAAATGTTGCAGCTCTTCTAACGTAGCAACATTATGCGCTCCCACTGATTGTATAAAAGCTTCTTTTGTAGGTGAGTATTCTATAATATCAGATATTCTAAGTGATAATTGTTCAGCTGTTTCAGAGGTTAAAAATAAACCAGCTTGTAATATATGCCTTGTAGCTGTATTACTATTTGCCGCGGCCATTTTCTGTATACCAACTAAAGCGTTTTTGTCTGGTGTAGAACCGTCTCTAGCTTCATTTAACCCCGTTACATCTCTAATCATTTGTAGATAGTAATTGTAATTACCAATAAGAGCTTGCATCTTTTGACCCCCTGCTCCAGATGTTATTTCTTGAATAGGTACTTTACCAGGGTTCATATCACCTTCACTTGTAAAGCTTCTACCAATTACAGATCCAGTTTGGAAGAACATGTTTAATGCTTCCTGTGGATTATAATTTGTGCCATTACCTAAATCTACTTCGGCTAAACCATCTGCATCTAAATAAACACCGTCTGGAACCATACGTGACATTACTTGTTGCAGTTTTAAATGTGTTAATTGTATCATGTCTGCAAAACCTGTAATACGTTTTACTAATGAGTCAATTTTACCTTTATACATTCTAGGAGCTACTATACTGTAATTCATTTTTACTTTAGTATAGTCACTTTTAGGTCGCATCATGTTTTTTGCCATGCCCCAATCTAAAAGCTTATTTGTACCTACAACCATTGCTCCTTCGTATAAAACCTCTATAACCCTGTCTAATCTGGAAAAACCTCCCTCCATATTTTCTGGTGGATTAAAACTATCATCTTTCTCTATAGCTTTATCAGCTCCAGTAGAAGTTTCTTTTATTTTATAAACTTCGTTCATGTATGTTTTATAATTAAAATATAAAACTTGAACTTTGTTTTGATCGTGTTCTTTATGATTATAGTTGTAGTTGCCCTTTGTATAAGATGATGACGTTTGTTTTATTTCTTCTAGATCTGATTGATCTAAATGGGGAAATTGTTTTGCTAGCTCGTTAATAGGTATTGTTTTTATTTCTCCAACATAATATATGTCGTCAAAATAAGGAGAGTCTGTATAAGAATATACTAATTTAGCTGGATCAACGTAATCTATAGTTACGCCTTCTGATGTTGTAAAGTTTGTTTTAGTTGCACCTATACCTAAAACAGTAAGATCTTGATAAAATCTTTTTCTAATTAACTCGTAGTTATTACCATCCATCAAAACATTTAACGCTTGTTCTTCTGCTAATTCAACAGACTGCTTATAAGACAACTGCATGTGTAACGCCAGTTCTTCTTCGTTTCCAGGTAAGGTATCTGGTTCGTTTTGAGCTAAGTTTATACCAAAACTTTCGTTTGTAAACTCATCAAAGCTTTTCATTCTCATGTCTTCTATTATAGACTCCATGTATGCAGTTCTTTTAGAAACCCCATAAGGATCTTGAGAATATGCTTTTACACTATAAGTTCTTTCAGATATACCATTAACAACTATATCCACAAACTTAGATATAATAGGTACTGGTTTCCAGTCTAAATTAAGATAAGATAAATCTCCGTTTATAGATAGTTCGTCTTTATATTTTTTTATTGATTGTTCTCCACGCGCGTACAATCTTAACTCGTGAAAATTTCTATAATTATTATCGTAACGCGTGTGACTCATATCATTGCCAAACCACTCAAACTCTATAGCTTTTGCTACTTTTAAACCATAGTCGTAACTCAATTTCTCTGCATCACTTACAACTTGACTAGGAAAATAATTATTTACCGCGGTGTATGTCATATTATTTTATTAATTTTGAAGCGCTACCAGTATTAGAATACTTAGCGATATTTATATTAAGTTTTGGTTTTTCTACCTTTGCGTTTGGAGCATATAAATGTCTATTACAAGCCATTATTGCTAAACCACTACTAATAGTGGCGTCAAACTTTGTTCTTTTGTTTATATCAAATCTAGACCAATCATTTAAAGTTTTGTTAAAATATATGTTTCCATAATTTCCATCACCTAAATGACCAACATGTTGTTGAATGTACATTTCAACCGCGGCCGCATGAGCCTGTTTTATATCCTCGCTAGAGTTTGGTATGCCACCTATTTCTTTTTCTGAAACCGATAACTTATTCCAATATTTATCAGGCCTAGCCATAGAATAACCTCTATATCCTCTTCTTTTTAAATGATACAATAATCTCGGTTTGTTATTCTCTGCAAGTATCGGCATACCATAAAACACTAAAGCCATTAGCACGTCTTCAAAAAATATCTCAGCTGTTTGTGGTCTAGCTATATACTCTAAAAACATGTGGTTTGGCGGGCAGTTTTCCATGCTAAACTTTGTTAAACCGTGCAACGCCCCATTTGATCCTCTACCATCTACCGTTCCTGATATATCATAACTATCACAGCCAAACGCGCCCATGTGTATATTAGCCGGATGTTTAATTCCTTTTTTTACTATTATTTTGTTTTGCAAATGCTGCTCTGGAAACCAACTGACATTAAACCTACCTTTTGGATCTGGATAAAAGATAACCTGTGTATCTTTAACGCCGTTAACCCACTGAAAGTTACCGGTAGAATAAGTAGATAAGTTTCTTGTCCCGTCGTTATAATCTATTTGTTCGTATATTTTTACTAAGTTAAATATACTATTTTTAGCCTCGTCTCTAAAAGCATGTTCTTCAGTTCGTGGAAATTGCCTGTAAAACTCGTTTAAAGCATCTTGATCACTTTTCAAACCATCGGCTTCGTTATTCCAATGGTCAATTATACCATAATCTATTAATTCACCATCTGGTCCGAAGACATCATTATCTGGGATATGAAATACTGGTTGTCCAAATTCATCAATAAATCCTTCGTAGTTCCATTCCATTGGGATAAAAAGAGAATATAAACCAGACTTTGTCTGTCCATTACGATTTCTTTTTGTAACGTCTGAATCATAGTATAACTTTTTAAAATTATTACCACCTTTATCTAGAGCGTTGCTAGTACTACCCATCATACACTTACCTACTATTCTAGCACCTAGTCTTAGACAGGTTTTTGTAACTCTCCAATTGTTTAATATATTGTCTGGTCTTTCCCACTTGCCGCTTTCGTCGTGTACCAACAAATTAAGTTTTTCACCATCATAACTATTATCACCTGTATTTTTCCAGTCTATAGTAGTATCTAATCCTTTTAATTCTTCCAGCTTTTCGTTAGCTGTTATTTTTTTTCTTGTAAACTTACTAGCTGGTACTCTATACGCTAACTCTGTTTTAGGTCTATCCATACCATCTTGAATCGGCTTAAAGAAAAATGGATAGTTTATACTAATTGGCACTACTTTATCAGTAAACATTTTTTTAGCATCAGCACCTGTTTTAGATAGTATACCATATCTAGCATCACCTGTTAATGTGGCTAAATTAACTGTTTCAGCTGATGACATAAAAGAAAAACCAGAACGACGGTTTTTAAGATAACATATTCCATAACATCTTTTATCTGCCTTGCAAGCCTCCCAGAATATATAGAACAATCTGTTTGCTTCTCTAAAATCTGGAGCCCCAACATCAATTTTACTCCATTGTAAATACATATAGTGCGTACCAGTTATCCAGGTTGGTTTACCATTATTTATGAACCAAAAGCCTTCTTCTCTTCGTTTGAACTCTTCGTCTATGTAATCGTACCATTTTTCTTTATTGTCTTCCGGATAACTCCTCCAGTCGAATATATTCTTAATCCTTTGTAACTCTTTGGGGTAATCTTGTTTCGCCCACTTGTTGCTCGGGTGTTTGTATACTTCTTTAGGTGGTTTAGGTAGCGCTATAATTAAATTTTGTATCTGTACAATCTCACCTATAACTCCATTATGAGATAATACTATTAAATCGTGTTCTTTGTTATAACCATACTTCCACTTCTTACCCCTGTTCATTCTGGTAATAGTGGTTTTTTTTATTGGTTCAACTGTGTTAACTAAACTTTGACCGTACATTACTTAGATCTACCTTCTGCGAATCCTTTAAAAGCTTTTTTCTCTGCCTTTTCAGGTGTTTTGCCCTCAAGCATGTTTTCTTCTTCTTGTATTCTTGTGAGTATTTCAAATGCGTCAAATATAGCTAGTTTTTTAGTAGCCGCGGCGTTTTTTAATCTATCTGCTGATATATCGTCATCTGAATCTACAATAGGTTCTTTAGCGACCTTAATCAGTTCTTCTACTGCTTTCTGCCCAGCTTGGATTATACTCTTCTTCGTTTCCTTCGTATTCATATTTAATTGTAATAAATTGTGTCATAACTCTATATAGTCTCTTTCCATCAACTACAAACTCGTAAGTTGAAAAAGGTGTAAAGCCTACTAAATCTCCTTTGCTATACACACCATCCGTATGCTTAACAATGCCTATACAAGACTCTTCTTCATCAACACCAAATTTAGTTCTATCTTTAATCGGTTGAACAAAGCAATATCCTTTAGGAGCTTTCCACTCACCGTTTCTTTTGTATAAAAAAACTTGATCTTGTTTTACAAAATAAGTATTCTCATCAAAATAGCTTCTACTATTCTTTTCGTTACCTCTAACATCATGCCATCTTCTAAATATATTATGATGCGTTATAATAGTATCTCCAGGTTTTATTTCTGTTTCAAAAGCTGTAGGAACAGATTTAACAATAGCCTCTCTATTTACAAACTGATGGTTATAAACCTCTGTGTTTAATATAAGATCTTTATTACCAACTTTAGTAGTGTTGTTATATCTGTTTCCTTTTGGCTCTATAACAAAGTCAAAAGGCGCTTTCATTAATACTCTAAATTATACTCTACAGATACCGCCATGTTTTTGTTAAAGTCTTTCCAAGGTAGCACGTCTTTGTTTTTCTTGATATAAATAGAATATTTATCTTTCTCTTCTATAATATCACATATAGTATGCCCGCCATATACTTCTTGGCCCACAGCATAGTGCATAGCGTTTTCCTTGTAATCTTTACCTACGGTAATTTTTCTAATTAGCTTGCTCATTGTTTTCATGGTTTATAGTACCGTCTTGAATATTAATGTCTGATGTACCATAAGCTTTTTCAAACTCAATTTGCATTTTATTTAATTCTTCTTGCAACAATGACACGTGGTGTAAAAAATTATGTTTTTTACTTTCTAGAGTACCTACTTCTAACTGTGCTCTATTTATATTGTTAACAATTGATTGTACTTTATTTAATTCTTCGTTTGTAATTTTAGTAGCCTTTTCTACTTTCTTTGTTTTTCTTTTTGCCATTTTATTTAATTTAAGTTAATTTATTTATTTATCTTCCACCTCCTTCTCTTCCACCTCCTTCTCTTCCGCCTCTATCACCTTCGTCTCTAGCGGCTACACGTTCTTTTTCTTTTTTCACTTTTATAGCCACGTTTTTTCCACGAGACTGCGCTGATGTGTTTGCGTTACCTAGTGCCATTAAGCTCTATCTCTATAATCTGGCCTTGGAGCTACGTAACATATAACGTCTCCAGAGTGTAACTCAACGTAGTCATACATACCGTATAGAGTCATACCAGCTGGAAACTCTGTTCCACTACCATCTGCAACAATAACAGCGCCATCGTTGTCACCAGCGTTTGTAGCAGCGCCCCAATCAGTGTCTAATGTTTGTGTGTCTTCAGTAGAAGCAAAATGTGTATTTCCCAACCCTAAATTAACACCACCATCTAATATTTGTAATCCTGAAGCAGCCGTTGACCCAAACTTTGTTGCACTTACCATAGTTATAGCGCAAATATAGTATTTAGCCGTTGCGCTAGTTAAGTCTAATATAGCTCCATCACCGCTTAAAAACGTAGAACCAAATTGTCCAAAGTTATAAGCTGTTGCTGTTGAATTTAATCCCATAGTTTTATTTTTTTACTTTTTCTAGTGATCTACCGCCAAAATAAGCACCGATCACTGTTATTAATACTAATTGTAATAAGTCTACCCAAGTGTCTTTTACTTCAAAAGCTAAAACACCAGCATCAATAAATATCATCAATACTGTTGCTACAACTAGAAATATAAGAACTAGTGGTCTTATGTTTTTTGATAACCATGAGTCTGAGTTCATATCTACCTTCCATCTATCTGAAACCTCTTTTTGCATTTGAGCCTCGTAACCCATTATCATGTCTTTTATTTTTTTTTCAGCTTCAAGCTTTTCTTCTTTAGAAGTATGTAGATTATCTATAACTCCACCCACGCTTTTTACTAATTCAGTAGCTCCTCCTGAAAATATCTTTCCTAATATATTCATACGTTTTGTTGTGTTCCGTTGTTAGCGTCGTCTTCCCAAGGAAAGCCAGTATCACCAGCTTCTTTAGCAACGCCATCAACTATTATTACATCTTTTCCGTTAATTGTTTTTCTTGGATATATATTGCCATTATACTTAACAAAATCATCTCCATAAGCAAGTTTACCAGTTTTCATATCGGTAGCATGTACCATCTCATGGTTTATTACTTGTCTCTCTTCGTGGCTACCAGGTATAATTTTATCACTAATAAATATACTACCGTCCATATTAGCTTCGCCTAACACTCCTTCTTCTAATGGTTTTCTAATAACAGGCGTACCGGGCACCGATGCATCTCCACCTGCCTCTTGTCCAAACCTCATTTTGTTTTTTATTTCACCGCTAATCATTGACGGTGTTTTACCTCTACCTAATTTAAATCCCATAATAACCAGTTTTTTTCTTTGGTATTTTAATCTCTGTATCTGGATCTGGACCAGGTTGTTTGGTCACAGGCTTACGCGTATTTTGTTTTGGATCGTAAGCAATATTTTTCTTTTGTTTCTTTGGTTTTTCTTCTTTTTTCTTTTTCTTTTTCTTTTTCTTAGACTTGCTTAAACCACCAGCAAATCCAGATAAAAAACTAGCTGCTACACTTTCGCCTTTTTCAATTTCTTCGTTTGCAGAACCAGCCGCAGCAACTATAGCATTACCCCCTTCTTCTTTAAAAGGAAACGATGATTTATTATGTTTTAGTTTAAACGGTCCTTTCATCTATCTTTGTCTTTTATCATATCATCTATAGATTTATTAAAAACCTTGTCAGTATATGTTTTATTATTATAAAAAGTACTTCTTTCTGATACTGGTAAATCTTCTTCACCTAACAACACTCTATATATCCTACTAATTAACTGAGAACATTTGAATGATGTTTTAAATACCGAGTACTTTATTGTTGTTCTGTTTCTTTGTCTCCAGGTTTCTATCCAACCTAACCTTCGTAGTTTCTCCCAACGATTCTTATCCCAACTCATGGTATAAGTACCATCTATAAACTCTTGTCGTGTAAATCTTCCTTTACAATCTAAATAAATTAATAATTCTAAATCTGCATCTGTTA
>Ga0181389_1000432_pt1 | contig 17214 bp, 14 predicted proteins | sample 12SPOviralmetaG_FD_130121 | JGI IMG/M metagenome (GOLD analysis project Ga0181389, IMG submission 130121) | Marine viral communities from the oligotrophic San Pedro Time Series (SPOT) site, San Pedro Channel, CA, USA - 12 SPOT_SRF_2010-06-29 | ecosystem: Environmental > Aquatic > Marine > Strait...
GTAGCGATCAAACAATTAAAAATACATTTGACTGATACTGACTTTGTTGCTATAATAGATGAGATAAGAAATACAGATATCAACGAACTGATAGTTGATGTTCAAGAAGAAGTAAAGAAGAAAAAGGTAATACATTGAACGAATACGATAAAATGAAAGCCGCACAGGCAGAACAACTAGGCTCCATAGATAAAGCACATCCAATGAAACAGGTTGCTGTAATGTCAGTGATACAAGTTTTAATGTTAGCGGGTGTAGGAATAGGAATGCTATTAATAGGATTAAACACATGAAAGAACTTTGGACAGAAAAATACAGACCCTCCAGCATAGGTACCTATGTGTTTCGAGATGAGGGTCAACGCCAGCAGGTAAGTGGCTGGGTTCAAGAAGGGGCACTTCCACACTTGCTATTTAGTGGTGCCCCTGGAACGGGTAAGACTACACTAGCAAAGGTTTTACTAAAAGAACTAGAAGTTAATGATATGGACATACTGGAAATTAATGCTAGTAACGAAAACAACGTAGAAACTATAAGAAATAAAATTACAAACTTTAGTAGCACTATGCCTTTTGGCGATTTGAAATATGTGTTACTTGATGAGGCTGATTATATTACTCCTAACGGCCAGGCGGCTTTACGTGGTGTAATGGAAATGTATCACACTAGTTGTAGATTTATATTAACATGCAACTATCCACAAAGAATTATTCCTGCATTACATAGTAGATGTCAAGGCTTTCATATTGAGAAACTAGACGTGACAGAGTTCACAGCAAGGTTGGCACAGATTTGTATTGATGAGTCTGTAGAAGTAGACTTAGAAACACTAGATACTTATGTACAAGCAAGTTATCCTGACTTGCGTAAAAGTATTAACTTAGTACAACAGAACGTCGTAGACGGCGTCTTACAACGTCCACAGGACGGTGACAGTTCTACAAGTGACTGGATGTTAAATGCTATTGAGTTATTCAAAGCAGGACAATACAAAGACGCAAGAACACTAATCTGTAGCCAAGCAAGGCCAGAAGAGTATGAGGACGTCTATAAGTTTATGTATCGTAACTTATCTCTATGGGGAGATACAGAATTGAAACAAGATCAAGCAATCGTTATTATCCGTAATGGTCTAGTCAAAAGTGTCTCATGTGCTGACCCAGAAATTAATCTAGCGGCCACACTTATTGAATTAGAGATGAATAACTCTTAAGATTCGTTATATAGTCTTAATACTTCTGTTACTACTGGATGTCTTTCAATATCCGTATTTTCAAATTGAACTACTTTAATTCTATTAGAGCCTAATTTAGTTAAACGTTCAGTAAAACATTTTAAACCGTTACTTTCATAACCTCGTTCGTGTTGTGCTAAGTCTCCCGTAACAATCAATTTACTATTGTCGCCTATTCTCGTCAGCAACATTTTCATTTGATTGTCCGTTGCATTTTGCATTTCATCTGCAATTATATAAGAGTTTTTAAACGTTCGTCCTCTCATATAGGCTAACGGCGCCACTTCTATTTTATTGTCGTTCAACATAAAATCTATTTGATCTGGTGAATAGTATTCCTCAAAGACATCCATAATAGGACGAGTCCACGGCGCCATTTTCTCTTGTAGTGTACCAGGCAAAAAGCCATGTTGTTCATCTACTGATACTGCTGGTCTCGTTATAACGAACTTGTCTATCTTATTGTTTTTAAGTGATTTGATTCCTGCTAATGTTGATATGAATGTCTTGCCCGTCCCTGCTGGTCCTGTGGCAAACACTATGTTGATATTTTTATCCTCTATTAAACCAAGTAAATCATCTTGGTGGAAGTTACGAGGTACAATGTTTACTTCCTTTTGTCTTTGACGTTGTAAGACGCCCCCTTGTATTAATTTCAAATAGTCTCCTCCTTTTTGTTTTCTATATTTGTTTGCATTCTGTTTTCTAGCCTTTCTTGACATTTCAGCCTCCTTTTAGCCATAAAAAAACCGTGACAGGGAGAATGCCCTACACGGTTGAACAATGTGTTAGTGTTCCAACTTTTTATATGGTTGTTTATCATATTACATATATTACTTACAACAAAACTCATGGTGATTATAATATGTGTTATCATTTAGATAAATAGTTGTATGACTATAGAACTTAAAGTATTAAATGATAAAATTGTAGAAGTGTCTAATGATAATACTCTTTTAGATATGCTCATGGAGTTTGAAAAAACTTTTGACGAGTTAAATATTTTTGCCTTCAAGAATTGGAGAAAGGGAGAAGTACTAGAAGGCCCGTCACTAAATAGACACAGAGCAACAGTTAAATTAATGTACATGGGCGAAGACATGCCTGATCCAGATGCAGTAAAAAGATTACTTGCAAGAGATATGTTAGTTAAATACAAAAAAGATACATTAATAAGACCAGTCAAAGTAAAGACTTATGATGACGTTGAAGTAGATATGAAGCCTGATGGCGGAACTAGATACAAAGCAAAAACAACATCTAGTCCTGTTTGGGTAGTTGAAATAGATATACCTAGAAAGTATGTTGATAAATTATATGATGTTAAACCACATCACAACGAACAAGAAAATCAAACTGATCCTGATACAGTAGACACACAGGCACAGTTAGATGTTGCAGATGTAAAAAGCAATAACTTTGGAGCAATATAATGCCATTAGCAGAAGGCGATCTTAAAAATACTGTACTTAAAAGATTAAGTATAGATGAGTACGAGCCTAAGACAGGTGATTCACAAGACGTCATGGTTCTAGGATTTCATATAAACGATAGTAAGCCTGGTAAAGATCTATATAAGTTTTTAAATACAAGTGTTGTAGAAGTTAGAGATGTAGAAGTTTCTCCTAACCCTAATACAGATAATTTTTATATGGTCTTTGTTGAATTAGATAGAAACGAAAATTCTATAAGCAATATAAAAGAGTTAGTAGAAGAAGTTGAAAGGCTTACAGGCAAATTAAATTGGGAAGTCAGTACAGTTTTTAATGAAGAGAATATTCCATTAAACGATGATAGCCTACTAGGTTATGTACAATTAGACAATACAAATTATTTAAGTTCAGAAGAATTTATGTCTCAACAAAAAGAAGCCAAAGAACAAGAAGAGCAAACAAGATTAGAAGAAGAAGCAAAAGATAACAGTAATAGAATATTAGAATTCCTTAAAGACAGCAATATACTAGAAGCAGGAATAAATGATAATAAATTACATATCAGAGGTTCTAGGGACATAGCAACTTTAGACGTAGTAAACTTTGGACATGGTCCAGATGTAATGACAGCATTAGGTATATCTGAATCTGCAATACAATTAGAGCATGACAAAATTGCATTTGCTAAACTAAACGCAATGCTTGGAGAAATGAAAGCATTACCTATAGATGAGTATGTTGTAATTTATAATCCAAAACATAAGGACGTACTTGTAACAAAGGCGAGATAGACACAGATGAATCAATTTTACATAGGCATAATTTTATTGTTAAGTATTGGTGGGTATTATCTTTACCAAGATAACACAACATTGAGAGCCAATAATGCAATTCAAGAAGCCGCAATGAAAGAGCAACAAGAAGCAATGGTTGCCTTACAAGAAAACTTTGAAAAGCAGGGTAAAGCCTTGCAAAATATGAGTAGAAAAAACGCACAAATAGAACAAGAGAAAGCAGAGTATTTAAAAATATTCGCAAAACACAATCTAAATAGTTTAGCAGAAGCAAAGCCTGGACTAATAGAAAACAGATTTAACAAGGCTTCGGAAGCCGTATTTGAGGGATTAGAAGATGACACACAGCAAATTTTTGAGCTTGACACTCCTGTTATTCCTGACTAGTGGGTGTTCAACATTCGGCACAAAGCCTGTCGAAATAATATCTAAACCTTTACAGATAGACATAATGCAACCTGCATTACCACGTCCATTAGAACTTACCGCACCTAGTTGGTATGTTGTATCAGAAGCAGTAATTACAAATCCATGTAAAAAGTCTTTATCGTTTGAACCTAAGAAGTTTAACGATGAGGGAGTAGAACAATTAAAACGACCTAAGGTATGTGATAAGTCAGAAAGAGAAAATCCAGATTGGCCAGAAGGCTACACATATCTAGATAGATTTTTAGATGATATGAAAAAACAAAATAATGGCTCTATTGTTTTTGTTGCAACCTCAATAGGTGACTATGAGGTTATGGCAGAGGATATGCAGGAAATCAAACGTTACATTAAACAAATGGGCGAAGTTATTGTTTATTATAGAGAAGTAACATTACCTAACGGAGAGAAAGGTGTTGGTGCTGAAATTAAAGTAAATGATAATAAGGCTATCACAAAACTCACACCAAAGATATTTGGTAAAGAAGACGAGTAATAAAATAAATTTTTTCAAGGGAGTTTCGGCTCCCTTTTTGTTGACTTCTGATTATACCGGTGTTATAATTAATTTATGGATCACTACGAAACACTAGGCATTTCTCGAGATGCCTCGGAACAGGATATAAAGAAAGCATTTCGCAAACTTGCGAGTAAGCATCATCCTGATAAAGGTGGTGATCAAGAACAGTTTAAAAGGATACAAGGAGCATACGAAGTTCTAAGTGATCCAGACAAAAGGGCTCAATATGATAATCCTAATCCTTTTAATCAGTTCGAAGGCTTTGGGGGAAGTAGCAATCCGTTTGAGTCTATTTTTGGCGACATTTTTGCAACCAGAAGACAGCCTGAACGCAATCCAGACGGTGTAGTAGATATAACAATTACTCTACTTCAAGCATACACCGGAACTAATATGATTGTTAATACAGGCTACACCCAATTAGATGTAAGCATACCGCAAGGGTCTGAAGAAGGTGATAGACTTAGGATATCTGGAAAGGGACCTGTTAGAATTAGGGAACTTCCTCCTGGCGATTTGTATGTGAGAATACATGTTGATTCTCCTACAAATTGGGGTCGTAAAGGGCCAGAGCTGTTCATGAGGCAGAATATAAATGTGTTTGATGCTATTACAGGCTGTAATATAAATGTTGCACATTTAGATGGAAAGCAGTACCAATTAAGAGTACCAGCAGGTACACAATCTGGTACAAAGATGAGAATGAGCGGATTAGGTATGTTTTTACCTAATAGAGGTGTGCAGGGAAATTTGAACGTCATAATAGAACTAGACGTACCCAAAGTAACTGCTACAGAAGACATAGAACTTTTAAATACAATTAAACAGAAATATGATGAATAGTAAACCAGTAGACGAAATTTTTAATAGAGCAATTGACTTTGCCAGAGACTCTGATCACGAATATGTTACTTGTGAGCATGTGTTGTTACATCTTTTAGAAGAAGAAGATGTTACTAGTATTATTAAAGAATTAAGTGTTGATGTTGGTAACATCAAAGAAGACGTAACGCAATACCTAGCAGACAATGAATGGTCAGGACTATCTAACAGCAAAGTTGCAAAAGGTCAACCTAAAAAAACAATGGCAATAGAAAGAATTATTCAACGTGCGGTGGCACAAGTAATTTTTTCAGGTAGAGATGAAATAGAACCTATAGATTTATTTGTTAGTATTTTAAGTGAGGACAATTCTCCAGCACAATATTATCTAAATTTAAACGGTATAGATAAAAATGTATTTGTAGATTTTCTAGAAAATAAAGACAATAATAAAAGATCTTTAGAAATTGTAAAAGAATATACAGTAAACTTAAACCAAGAGGCAATTAATAAGAAAATAGATCCTCTTATAGGTAGAGTAGAAGAAGTCAGCGACTTAGTACATATTCTTGCAAGACGTAAGAAAAATAATTGTGTGATGGTAGGCGAACCAGGCACAGGTAAAACTGCTATTGCAGAAGGCCTAGCAAAAAGAATTGTAGATGGTGAGGTTCCAGATGCAATAAAGAATAAAATTGTTTATAGTTTAAATGTAGGCGATCTACTTGCAGGTACTAGATATAGAGGTGACTTTGAAGAAAGATTTAAAAATGTTATAGAAACATTGGAAGAAAGCCCACATGCAATTTTGTTTATAGATGAAATACATATGATAATGGGGGCCGGCTCAGCAGGTAGCAGTAGTGTTGATATTGCAAACTTAATTAAACCTGCATTAGGCAGAGGCTCTTTATTAACTGTAGGAGCAACAACACCAGATGAATTTGCAAACAGTTTTGAAAAAGACAGAGCACTTATGCGTAGGTTTGCTAGATTAGATATACAAGAAACAGATATAGAAAGTACAAAGGAAATAGTAAGAGGATTAAATGATTACTATGAAGAATTTCACAAGGTTGGATATAACGCAGATTTATTAGATAAGGCTGTTGATTTATGTGCAAAATATATAAAGAACAAATACTTTCCTGATAAAGCATTAGATGTTATAGATGCCGCAGGTGCTACAGTTAAACTAAGAGGAGACACTACAGTTAAGTTACAAGACATTATAGATGTAGTGGCAAAAATATCTAATATATCAACAGACGTAATTGATGTAGAAAGTACGGACGGATATAAAACATTAGATAGCAGAATTAAAACTAAAGTGTTTGGACAAGATGATGCAATAGATAAAATTGTAGAAGCAATAGTGTTAAGCAAGTCAGGACTAAGAGAAAAGAATAAACCAATAGGTACATTCTTATTTGTAGGACCTACAGGTACAGGTAAAACAGAAACTGCTAGAGCATTGTCCTCTGAATTAGATTGCAAACTGATAAAGTTTGACATGTCAGAGTATATGGAGAGACATAGTGTAAGTAAACTTATAGGTGCTCCTCCAGGATATGTTGGACATGCTGAAGGTAAACTAGGACAAGGTATGCTACTTGCAGAAGTAGAAGAGAATCCTAATTGTGTATTACTACTAGATGAAGTAGAGAAAGCCGCACCAGAAGTATTACAAGTATTGCTACAAGTAATGGACGATGGTAAACTTACAGGAGCAACAGGTAAAGTTGTAGACTTTACCAATGTGGTGTTACTTATGACTTCTAACTTAGGAGCCGCAAATGCAGAAACACTTAAGATTGGGTTTGGTGATCAAACAAAAGCATCAGCAGTAAGTAAAGCAGTAGAAAAATTCTTTACTCCAGAGTTTAGAAACAGAATAGATTCAGTTGTTACATTTAATAAACTATCTAAAGAACTTATGTTAATGATTGTTGATAAACTTGTAGTAGAAACAAATGAGTTGCTGTTAGAAAACGAAAGCTCAGTAACTATTGCTCTAACAGATGATTGTAAGGCGAAACTTGCAGAAGATGGATACGAGCCTAGCATGGGAGCAAGACCTCTGAAAAGAGTGTTTGAGGAACATATTAAAAAGCCTTTAAGTAAAAAAATATTATTTGAAGATATTAAAGATACAACAATTACTGTTGATATAGAAAACGAAGAGTATGTCTTTAGGTTCTAATAATTACGAGGATATGACATTCTCTTGGGAGACTACTGACCCCTTAGGATATAATTTTAAAGGATTTAATGTTAGTCCTACTAACAAAATATACTTTGATAAATTTCCTTATAAGATTGCTTTTAACGGTAATAGAAATTTTAGAGACATAGATTTCCATTCTCATCTTACAGACTGGTTATATGACAATTACGGCTGGCAATTTAATTCACAGTTTTCAAGTAAATCAAGAAATGTCTACTTAACTAGAAAATGGCAAGTAGAAGAACTTATAAACATGTTTGGTCAAGAAATAAAAGAATTACATGGTCCTCTTAATGAAGATCATTTATCTCAACTCCAAGGTACAAACTACACTATAGAGTATAGAGATAAATATTGGTATAATAAATTTGATACTAAAATAGAATTTTTTAAACCCTATAATGCAAAGTTTGAATTTAATAGAGAACACTTAAAAAGTTTTATTGCAGGATCATTTGAGGCATATCATTGGTATGACTTTGGAAGTCGTACATGGTACAACAATTATCTATACGTCAACTCTGAGGAGTTAAAAGATGTATATCCGTTTTTAAAAATGACTTACGGTGAGGTAATTAATAATATAGTTAAATGCAAACTTCTGGAGAAGTAAAATGTTTTTTAGAAAAGATACAAAATTAGATAGAGACGCAGTCTTTGAACAACTAAAAATAGATGAAGGAGTAGTAAATGAAATTTACCACGATCATCTCGGATATCCGACTTTTGGTGTGGGTCACTTGGTATTGGAGTCAGATCCTGAGTACGGAGCAGAAATTGGCACTCCGGTTTCAGAGGAAAGAGTTAAGGAATGCTTTGAAAAGGACCTCGATACAGCCATTGCAGAATGTGAATTGTTATACGAAGAAGGGGTATTTGGAGACTTGCCAGACGAAGTCCAGCAAATCCTGGTTAATATGATGTTTAATATGGGTAGAACTAGATTAAGCAAATTTAAGAAAATGCATGCCGGTATTGTTGAAAGCGATTGGAAGACTGCCGCAACAGAAGGTAGAGACTCTAGATGGTATAACCAAGTTACTAATCGTGCTGAACGTTTAATGGAAAGATTAGAACAAGTCTAAGTGATAAATAGTATTATCATTTAGAGGAATACTATGCCAATAAACAGAAGAAGTATAAACATGTTAAGTGCGTCAGGCACAGACATGAATAAATATAGCACCGAAGTAAAAGGAGACTCTTACTACGGTTATTCTGATGGCTTACATTCCTTACAAGTTATATACGATCAATTTGTAGGTAGACTTCGCATACAAGCAACTTTGGCCATTACGCCTGAGACAACAGACTGGTTTGATATAGTTCCTACCACAACTGCTGGTACAGAATTTAATGGATTAGGTTTTGTACAATTCAACAGCAATGACCCAGCCAATCTAGCAGAGTGCTATACATTTACAGGAAACTTTACACATATAAGAGTTTATATGGATAGAGAGCATGTAGGTGACGGTTCTACATACGATTCCTCATACGGGCAAATAAGACAAGTTATTCTTTCTGCATAAAGTTGATAAATAGTGTTATAACACTAATTTAGGAACAACTTGAATGGCATTTGCAAATACTTTCATAACATTAGATGACGTAGACATTTCCAGCCTTACCGCTGGTAAATTTCTTCGTGTAAGACCTAGCGGAAACGTAGAAATAGCACAATTCGATATTACTACAGATACCCTAACTGATATAGATACAACAGGTGCATATACTCCTAGTGTGGGACAAACACTAGTATATACTGCGGCAGGTAAATTTAGACCACAGACATTAGATGTATATAGTGTTACTAATGGTTTACAAAAAGACGGACTTACACTTAATGTAATAGCAGGTGTTGGCGGAGGTTTAGTAAGTAATACATCAGGTGTGTTTATATCAGACATCGCAAATGTTTCAGGCACACATGGTAACGCAACTACTATTCCGCAATTAACTGTAAACAGTAAAGGACAAATTACTGGTGTTGCAGATGTTACAGTTGTTTCCCCACAAGCAGAATCACTAACAGGTGATTATATCAACAGTATTGCAGGAACATCAGGACAAATTACAGTTTCTGGTGGTACAGGCAACAAAGCAAATGCAACATTAAATTTAGTAGCAACAGGTGTAACAGCAGGTGTATATGGTAATACAACACATGCACCACGTATAACAGTTGACACTTATGGTAGAATAAGTTCTGTTGATACAGTTGCAGTAAGTGGTAGCGGCGGTTCAGGTAACGCAAGTTTAGGCTTTGCTAATATTATTATATCTGGACAAACAACTGTTAGTGCAGAAAAATTAGAAGATGATCTTACACTTGCCGCAGGTACAGGCATGGCACTTACCACAAACGCAAACAATGATACAATATCATTTGCTATAAATCCAACAACAGCGGCGGCGGCCATGAGTCTATCAGGACTTAGTGATGTTAATGCAGATGGTATAACAAATGGACAAGTTTTAGTTTGGAACAGTAGCACAAACAAATTTGAAGCAGGAGACCAAACAGGCTCAGGTGGCGGAAGTAATGTTAGTTTAACTTCCTTTAGTATAACTACAGCATCACCAAGTGGTAATGGTAGTTTAGCATATAATAATTCAGGTGTATTTACATTTACACCAGCAGATACAAGCAGTGGCGGAGCCGCAGATCAAACATTAAGTATTGCAGGTAACGTAATCACAATTAGTGGTAACAACGATACAGTAGACTTGACTACTATGTTGGCACCATTCAGTAAAACAGATACGGATTCACAAGATTTAACAATTAGCGGAAATGTAATAAGCCTTAGCGGACAAAGTGGTAATGTAGATCTAACAAGTTTATTAGCAAGTGGCGGTATTGATACTACCGGAGTCGATGCACACTTAAACGTAAGTGGTGCAAGTTCAGGAGAGGTACTAAGTTGGAACGGAAGTGATTATGCCTGGGTAGCAGATAACGATGCACAAACTTTAAGTTGGAATGCAGGTTCAACTACATTAGGAGTTAGCAACGGTAATAATGTAAATTTATCAGCATTAGAGCAAACATTAAGTATTGCAGGTAATGTTATTACAATTAGTGGTAATGATGATACAGTAGACATAACAACAGCATTAGCACCATTCCAAACAACTACAGCGGCCAATACAGCAAATACAAATATGAAAGCCTATGTTGATGCAGAAGTCAACACATTGATAGGCGGTGCTAACGTAAACTTAGATAGTTTAGCCGAAGTGGCAAATGCATTAGCAAACAGTAATACAGAATTAAGTACAGTAGCATTCACAGGTAACTTTAGTGATGTTGCTAGTAGACCAACAATAGCACTTTCAGGGAGTGATTTAACATACGATGGAACTACAGTAGATCTATCGGGTGTAGGTGCAACAGGCCCACAAGGACCAGCAGGTTCTACGGGTAACACAGGTGCCACCGGTAACGGCATAACAACGGCACAGATTAGCGGTGACAACCTGTTACTGACGTATTCTAATACGTCAACACAAAATTTAGGCAACATTAAAGGAGCCATAGGTCCTCAAGGCCCACAGGGAGATGCAGGGATATCAGGCGTTCAAGTAAATACAGCAACAGTAAATGGTGCAGGTAATTTAATACTCACAATGAGTAATGCCTCAACTATAGACGCAGGTAATGTTAGAGGCGCCGCAGGAGCAGTAGATCAAACATTGAGTGCTGTAGGTAATGTAATTACAATTAGTGGTAATAACGACACGGTAGATTTAACATCCATGTTGGCACCATTCAGTAAAACAGATACTGATGCACAAGATCTAACGATAGCAGGTAATGTAATTAGTCTTACAGGGCAATCAGGTAATGTAGATTTAACATCACTATTAGGAACTGCTACAGCAACAAGTTTTGGTATGGCAGGCAATACTGGTACACATACTTTTGATGCAAGTACAGAAACTCTTACATTCCTTGGAACTACAAATGAAATAAATGTAGAGGTTGCTACTAACGTTTTATCATTTAAATTTGCAAATACGGCTGTTACACCTGGTACATATGGTACTTCCACAACAGTACCACAATTTACTGTTGATGCAGTAGGTAGAATTACTGGTGTTTCAAATGTAACAATATCCGGTGGTGGCGGCAGTTCAGATGTAGTAGATGATACTACTCCACAACTAGGCGGCGATTTAGATGTAAACGGAAAAGATATTGTAACAACAAGTAACGGCGATATTGAATTAAATCCAAACGGTGCTGGTACAGTAGTCTTTAAAGGTAATGCTACCAGAGGTGCAGGACAATTTAAACTTAATTGTGAAGCAAACTCACATGGTATAACAATCAAAGGACCTCCTCATAGTGCGGCGGCAAGTTATACATTAACACTACCAAATGACGATGGTAGTGCAGACCAAGTATTAAAAACAGACGGAAGTGGTGTATTAAGTTGGGTCAACCAATCAGGCGGCGGTGGTGGTTCACTGGCTGTACAAGATGAAGGCTCAGCATTATCTACATCAGCATCAACACTTAACTTTGTTGGGGCAGGTGTTACAGCAACAGGCTCAGGTGCAAGTAAAACAATTACTATCCCAGGAGGTAGTGGTGTTGCAGTTGTACAAAGATTTAGATTGAATTATAATGCCACAGGTGGCTTAGTAGACTGCACTAATTTAACAAGTTTGATATCTAGTGCTACTGTTAACGGTACAGAAGTTTCAGTAACTTTCGCAGGTGCAGTAAATTATCCCCCAGCAAGTATGATGATTTACGGTTATAATTATCCTGCAAATACATACCAAATGATAACAGCACCAGACTCTGCTATCACAAAAAGATCTATACCAGGTGGCGGAAGTGTTGGTTCACCCACATTGTTCGGTGGTAGTGCCACAGTGGTATTAACTGTAGATTTACCAGAATCAGTAACAGGCGCAAGTAGAACATTCGGACAAGGAACACATGCTTGGATAGAATTTGTTGTTTACGATTAAGGATAACTTATGGCATTAAGTAACTATAAATCCACACAGATAGAGTTAAACGTTCCTAATAAAGTTTTATCAACAAATATTTCATCAGTAACTGGACATGCATATTGGCCACATCAAAACGGCACAGGAGATATATGGTATTCAGGTTCTGGAAGTAAAAAATATTATCAATGGGAAATTGTATTCTCAGTAACAGAACAGTTACATGGTTCCCACTTAACTAGAGACGATTTTAAATTTAATGGATTAGATGTAGTAGTTGGCGATTGGATAGCACAAGCGAGTAGCGGAGATTGTTGGAAAGTTATTTCTATAACTTCAAAGTCTGCAACTAGTGTAACAGCAGTTGTTGAGGATTGGTTACGATATAATACATTTAGAACTAGTACAGGAAACGGTAATCCAAGCAATGGTACTGGTGTAGTATTTTCTTTAAACGAAAAAGGCGTACCAATGTTAGATCCACTACCAGGAACGGTAGCGGCATCTTTTTACCCTACAGTAGCAAGTAGATTTGAATATCTTAATCCTCAAACAAACTATGTGTTAGAACAAACGTCACATGGTTTAGAAAAAGGCGATATTGTTTCAGTAAGTAGTTCAGGATTTTCAAAGGCAAACTCAGCCACAATGGCAAAAATGATAGGTGTTGTAACTGAAGCAGGCCCGGGCCCAAATCAGTTTATGATATTACCTAATAATCAAATTATAGATTTTGAACCTGCTATACCTGGCAATCAGGGAGATTATATTTACGTTAGCACTGGTGGTGAATTTACGACTAGTGATACAGGCAAAATTGCTTTTTTAAAAGTACAAGATGCTATACCCACAGTACTTACAGGTTCTGTAAATGATCCTACAGTACCAGATACACATCAACTTTTACTTAATACAAAAACTATTACGTTCGCAGGCACAGGTGGTGCAAACGCAACACTATCTCAAATGGTGTCAACAATTAATGGAGTATCAGGACATAATGTTGTAGCAAGTTCTGTTCCAACTCCTAACTCAATTAATAGTGATCCTAGTAACTCTATTTACGGTCTTGTAGGCGGCTATACCCCTTTTAGTGTATACATTGACAGTGGTAGCGGAAATACATTGGTAAACTTTACAACTAATGGTTCACAGTATTCTGGTGTATCTACACCTGAAGATATGAAAACAGATTTAGATACAGCCAGTATAACAAATTTAACTATAACAGCAACAGCAACGGTTTTAACATTAACAGAAGAAAACGGTAATGCTATAACTTTTACAAATGCAAATGCTGATTCTAATGGTAACCATTTTTCAGGTGGTAGTAGTTTAACAGGGTTTTCTGGAACAAACGCAAGTCCAGGAACAAATAAATTAAAACTAACTAGATCAGACGGTGGCCCTATAGACATATATGAGGGTACTGAAAACTTTAGAATAGGTACAGGAATAGCAAGTGGACATACTGGTATGTTCCCATTAGCCTTAAATATTGAACAAGGTATTAGAACAGGCGGAACTACACTGGTTGCAAGTATTAGTGCAAGAGATAGTTTAACTTCACAAGCAGGTGATCAAGCATACGTTACAAACAAAGGTGACGGTGAGTGGGGATTATATCTTTATGATGGTAGTAGTTGGGTTGAGATCAGTAACCAAGATAGTGCTACAGTAGATGCTAAGACATTAACAACAACATTTGCAATGCCAGTAGGTGGTTTCGGAACAAGTACAACACAAAATTTAGGTAACATATCACCAGGTAGAAAAATACAAACTATATCTATAGATGTCAATACTACATTTGCAGGGCACTCAGGTGGTGAACCTAATATAGAAATAGGTACACAGGCAGATCCAGATGTGTATTGTGACTCGCCAAGTAATGACTTAACTGCTACAGCAGGAGACACTTTCATATGTAATCCTGAATATCAATATCCCGCAACTGAAACTCAAGATCAGTTAATTAGAGCAAGATGTAATCACTATGGTGCATCATCAGGAAACGTTACAATTAAACTCACATACATCTAATAGTAACAACTTCATTATATAAAAAAAAGATAAATACTTGTAACGTTCAGCGAAAGCAACGTTATCGATAACGAATTAGAACACAAGTATTAGGAGATACAAATGGCTGATATTAAAAACTTTGGTATCAAAGGTATAGCGGCTGATGTCCAAATGGGAAAATCTGGGGGTCGTTTAAAATACGATTCTGGTAATGGAAGATTTGACCTAACACAAAGTAACGGATCTACTCTTGAAGATTTAAGATTAGGAACGATTACAGCAGGTGCCTGGAACGGCACGGTCATCGGAACGCAGTACGGTGGTACTGGTCAGAATTTTTCTAGTAGCTCAGGTGTTATTAAAGTTTCAAGTGGAACTATGTCCGCAGGCTCGATTGACCTTACAGCAGATGTAACTGGTGCTTTACCAGTAGCAAATGGTGGTACAGGTGCAACTTCGGCCGCAAGTGCAAGAACTAACTTAGGCTTAGGTAATATCTCAACTCAGGCTTCCAACGCAGTAAATATAGATGGCGGTGCCATTGATGGTGCTATAATTGGAGCGAACAGTAAAGCGGCTATTGGTGGAACAACAATCACAGCAACGACTGCCTTCGTAGGTGATTTAACGGGTACGGCACAAGACGCCACAATACTCGAAACAGGCAGAACAATAGGTATGACAGGCGACGTATCTTGGACATCAGCGGCATTTGATGGTTCAGGAAATGTAACAGGCACATCAACATTAGCAACAGTAAACAGTGACGTAGGTCAAGTAGGTGGAGCAACAGTTGTTCCGGTTATTACTGTTAATGCTAAAGGTCTTGTTACAGCAGTCAGCTCTGCAAGTATTTCAACTGCATTAACAATTGGTGCAGATAGTGGAAGTAATGATACTGTAACATTAGGTTCAGATACATTAAACTTTGCAGGAACCTCAAACGAAATAGAAACAACAGTTACTAATAACCAAATACAAATTGGTTTACCAAATGATGTAACAATAGGTAATAACCTTAGTGTTACAGGTAGTTTCTTATCAGACGACATTACAGCGGCAACAGTTACTATTAACGGTAATTTAACTGTTACAGGAACACAAACGACTACAAACTCTACAGTTGTTACTATTGCTGACCCGATCTTCCAGGTTGGAGCATCAGCATCAGATGATAACTTAGATAGAGGTGTTAAGTTCCTATACAACAGCGGCGGTGCTAAGTCTGGTTTCTTTGGAATGGACGACACTGATGGTGCATTTATGTATATTGCTGACGCAACTGATACAGATTCAGTTATGTCAGGTACATTAGGTGCGGCAAAATTTGGTGCTATAACAGGTGCAAGTTTTACAGGCGCCAGTGGTGCTACAATTACAGCATTCTTAGACGAAGACGCAATGGGTTCAAACTCTGCTACAGCAGGTGCTACCCAACAATCAATTAAAGCATACGTAGATACTACAGTAGGCGCAGTTGATTTAGACTTCCAAGGGGATTCAGGTGGTGCATTATCAATAGATTTAGATAGTGAAGTACTTGACATTGCAGGTGGAACTGGTATTAGTACAGCAGGTTCAAGTAATACATTAACTGTAACACTTGATGATACTGCGGTAACACCAGCAACATATGGTACAACTACAGCGATTCCAGTATTAACAATCGACCAACAGGGTAGGGTTACAAATGCCACAACAGCGGCAATTAGTACATCATTTACTGTACAAGGTGATTCAGGTTCTCAGGTAGTAAACGGTGGTGATACACTTGATATTGCAGGTGGAACAGGAATAACATCAGCAGTTACGGCAACAGATCAGGTTACACTTAACCTAGATGCAACAGCCGTTTCAGCAGGTTCATATGGTAGTGCAACTGCTATACCAACATTTACAGTTGATGCACAAGGACGTTTAACAGCGGCCGGTACAGCATCTATTAGTTCAGACTTAACAGTTGGTGCTGATAGTGGATCTGATGATGTTGTTAGAGTAGGTACAGATACATTATTGTTTGCAGGAACATCAAACGAAACTACAACAACAGTTAGTAATAATACTATTACTGTTGGATTAGCAAGTTCAGTAAGTGGCCTAACAAGTGTTAGTGCAAGTACATTAACTGATGGTACAGCAAGTATTAATAGTGGTGCAATTACAGGCGCAACTAACGGTACGTTCTCAGGAACAGTACAGTATGGTTCATTAAGTGACGGTACAATTACTGCTACAGGTTTTGTAGATGAAGATAATATGGCATCTAATAGTGCTACACTTATCCCAACTCAACAATCTGTTAAAGCATACGTTGACTCAGTTGCTACAGCGGCTGACTTAGACTTCCAAGGTGACTCTGGTGGTGCTTTAAGTATTGACTTAGACTCAGAAACATTAGACATCGCAGGTGGTACTAATATTACTACAGCAGGTTCTGGTAATACATTGACTGTTAACCTAGACGCAACATTGTCTGGTTTAACAAGTGTTACTTCTGCAACAGTAACAGACGGTACTGCTACTTTAAATAGTGGTGCTTTAACTGGTGTTACAACAATTAATACATCAGGTGATGTAACAGTTGGCGGTAACTTAACTGTAAGTGGTACACAAACTAGTGTAAACTCTACAAATACAACAATTACAGATACATTGGTTGTTTTACAATCAGGGCTATCTGGTGCTAACCCTAACGACATTGGTCACATATACGAAAGAGGTTCCGATGGAAACAACGGATTCTTTGGTTGGGATCAATCAAC
>Ga0181389_1000436_pt1 | contig 17107 bp, 37 predicted proteins | sample 12SPOviralmetaG_FD_130121 | JGI IMG/M metagenome (GOLD analysis project Ga0181389, IMG submission 130121) | Marine viral communities from the oligotrophic San Pedro Time Series (SPOT) site, San Pedro Channel, CA, USA - 12 SPOT_SRF_2010-06-29 | ecosystem: Environmental > Aquatic > Marine > Strait...
ATTTTTTCTTACCATACCATCTTTTTTAGTTGAAGTTCTGTGATCGCCACTTCCTCCGCTAGTATCTTCTGTTACTCCACCCATACTATCCTCCTAACATTTTCTTTTTAGTTGTTAGCTCGTTATCTTCCAAGCCATCAGCGGTTGTTAATATTGTTGAGCTTCTACCTTTTCTATTTCTTCTAATAGCAGCTCTTTTTTTTTCTGCTTCTCTTGCTCTTTCTTCATCTTCAAAACTTGGTGGTTCTGGTAAAGGTTTTGGTTCTGGTATCGCTGGCATTGCTGGCGGTTTTGGCATTAAAAATCCCATAATTATTTCTCCGTGTGTATTGCGTAATCGTTTTCAGCTGTTTGTTGTTCAGCCATTTTTTGTCTTGGTAATTCCGATAAAGATATAGCCATGTATCTTGCAGCATCGCAAGCGTGTGAGCTAAAATCCTTAACGGGTTTTGCACTAAAAATTCTCATCTTGTCGTTAAACTTTCGATGATGATGTCTTAATGCAGCTATTAATGGTTTGGTAGCATCTGCATCAAACCAACATTTAGGTAACACCATTTTTAAATTGTGTATGCCATCTTCCAATGGCAGTTTTGGCAGTACCCTAAATCTTATTCCTAACTGGTAAGCAATCTCTAGTCTTGTCTTACCATTACTAAATTCTGTAACTTCTATATCGTGTGGCGCATAGTGTTCGCCATAAACATAATCTTTATCTTTTATAAATTGAACATAATGCGGCAAGCCTTCTTTGTTGTTTTCATAATAATCAATAATCATTATTTGATTACCAACTTGTTGAAAAAAAACTATGGCCGTATTATCTCCATAACCTAGATCCCAGGCGGTGTTAACTAATAAACTTGGATCGTATGCAATCCTGGTTATCTGTTTGTTATCTTCTATTTTTTGTATTATTTTTCCATAAATACTTCCCGTTACATTTGCTATCCAATCGCATTCAAACTCCTGGAGAAATTTACTTTCCCCCATCTGTGCTTTAGCAGCATCTAATTCTTCTTGTGCTATCAGCTTTGTCTCTGATGACTTGGCTGTGTAAGCTAACCACTTTGGATCTCCCAAAGCATATTGGTATAGCTCATAAAATATATTAGACATTCCAGCTGGTGTTGAAATAAAATAACAAAAGCCTTCTCTATCAGATAATGCGGGTCTTATAATTTCGTGCCAAAGTATTGGGTTCATTTGGCTACACTCATCTATGCAAACTCCGTCTGCATATATTCCTCTAATTTTATCTGGATCCTCGCTAGATAGCAGAGTAATCCTTGCGCCATTTGGCAGATCGCATCTTAATTCTGTTTCGTTAAATGTAGTACCAGGAATACAACCAGCGTATTGCTTTAGATAATCCCAGCAAACCCTTTTAATCGAAACGAATGTTGGCCCGATCAGATAATACCTGGGGTTCTTCTTATCATTGGTTAGAGCTTTTCTAATCAAATGTAATATTACCAATATAGTTTTGCCAAACCTTCTATGGCAATTTAATACTGCGAACCGATGTTTATCCAAATCCTCATGCAGCTTTGCTTGTAATGGCCGAGGTGTATAAGGTATCTAGATGTGCATTAAAATATAATAGCAATTAAAATAATAACAACAGAAATAACAATAGCTGCTTTTATATTTCTACTCCAACTATTCCATTTTTTTATTATTTTTTCCATTCTTCCTCCTAGTGTAATGTGGGTAGATCAACCATATCTAATATTGAGTTGTACTCGATCCCACTATTCTTCATTAATTTTTTGACAAAAGTATTTGCGTGCTTTGGATTATCAAATCCGTTTAAATGGATAACCATGCCGTTTGTATCTTCGGCCAGGAATACCATTGCAGTTATCATTTTATTTTTTAAATTATCCATTATGCAGTTTTCTTATTTTTGTTAGCAAAATTTTTGGCAGCGGCTACTGAACTAAACCCCCACTTTTTTAGAGCAAGAGCTTTTCTAGTTGGGTTGCCTTTATCATCTTTCATGGGGCCACGCATTCCAGCGAACCTGGCAGCAAACGATACACGCCTCCCCCCAGTACCAGAGCTAACTGGAGCTTTTAAGTTAGATCCGTCTCTGTTGTTAAAAAACTTTCTGCCTCTTTCGCTTAATCCGCCAGTTTTATTTTGATGTATTTTTTTAACCATAATGTCTGTCTGTCTGTGTCTGTGTGCTGAACTCCCATGTTACATATACTTAAAAATATGCGGCTCATTTGCGGGGATACCCCATCAAATGTTCTTGCATTGTTCTTGTTTTATATGCAGTAAACATGGGTCGTAGATCTATATCTTACCAACTATTAGCGTTAATCAACAATTCTATACTAAACCAGAGAGTAACCAGGGAGTTACCAGCCAATGTTCTTGTTTTGTTCGAACTCATACGCGCACCCGAGGATGCTGGCCGCCAGTATAGAAACACGGAAAAACCCTACAACTTGTTAACCAGGTAAGCTCGGTACAGATGTCGTTTGTACTTCCTCAACAATTTTTTTAGCTTCAACCATATCATTTGGATTTCCCCAACTCACAGTTATTGTCGTGTCTTGTTTAACGTCTTGTTGAATTTTATCGCCAAAAGTTTTAGCAGCAAGTTTACTCGCCAACCATCTAATGTGTGAATATTTCTCTCTTAAAAAATGTGTCTCTTGTGGTGTCTTTGGTACTTCCATATCTTCAGCTATTTTATCAAGCAATGTCCAAACGCCAGTTTGCCTTGCTTGCATAATTTTATCGTGTAGATCCTTGTTATCTCGACAATGCTTATAGACAGTTGAGACATCGGGAAGTTTTTTATCTTTGGTAATTTTGGATAAAGGTTCGCCAAGCTCTAAACGCTTGATGATTTCATTTGTTTGTTTTGTATCCATTGTAATAATTGTTCTTTTGTAAAATTCTTAAATTGTTTTAAATTTTTGTAAGCTATCAACTTACCTTCTATTGTTGTTGCACCAGTAGAAGCTCCACCATGAAAGCGACAACGATAATGGCCACTTTTCATTAAATACCCTTTTGCTCTACATTGCTTGCCAGATGTTCTTGCGATACTTTCGCATTGTATTTTTTTAAGTGGATGACCAGCCATAATATCTGAATACTTTTATATCCAACTGTACCTTTTCAATTACTAAATATTATCTATCTTGTCTATAAGAGTTTTATTTAACTTGCTTTCAAGAGTAAACACAGCTGCAACATATTTCTTCTTAATTGTTACACGATGACAACCAAACATCTTACCCAGAGCTACCCAGGAATATCTTTTAGATCTGGCCCAGAGTATCTTACGATCTTCAAGTTCAACCAGGGGTAACAACTCTGTTACTGTTAAATCCCAGCAATTGATCTGTTTGTTGTTTGCTCTTAATTTAAGTTTTTTTGAATTATAGTAGCCATGATCCTTTGGATCATAAGTAAATTCCAGAATATCAAACATTGAAGCTGCTTTTGGTATTTTAGGTTTAGGCATAAAGCGTTCTGCCAAGCCAGCTTCATCCAATATATCCATTATCTTTACACACCTTAACTTCAAGATGCCACCCTTTCGATGGCACTAAACTTTTTTATAGGTTCATCTTTCCATTTATGTTTGGCAATCTTAACCCCTTTTTTATTCTTATACTCAATATAATTTCCAAATTCAGCGCAATACTCATATTTCTCACCTTCATACTCTATTGTTGATTTAGAATGATTAGCGACTGGGGGGGAGATAAATTTACCTCTATGATACTTATTAACATTCCTATTATAGTTATATAAGGATGGTTTTATTAATAAATGTCTCTGTGATACATCAGTGCTATTAAATTGAGACTTCAGCCGTTTTATGCGGTTTTTCTCCAGCTCTACTTGCTGCGATAATAAGTAAAGGTTTGTCGAAGATAAGCGTTTTACTGTTATCAATTTTAGTTTGGCAAGGTGTTTAATGGATCTATTGATAGATGCTTTAGAAATACCCAGATCCCGCTTTATCGTTGCATATCGAGGATAACACTTTCCATCCTTACTACTCATAAACGACACCAAGCTAAAATAAACTAATCGATCAATCGGTGTTAATCTTTTATCCTTTAATATGTTTAGATCGCCTACAAAGAAATAACTCAACTAGCCTCCTTCTTCACGCAATGAGGATTGTGCTGCTCCTGGAGAAGTTCTAATACCTGGAACCAGCCATCTGGAAGCATGAGTGTTTCTTTACCTCGTTCTGGTGTAAGCTGCGTTACTCTTAAACTAATAACTTTACGAGCTTCGTTAGCTTCGTAGAAAACCAGGAATGAAGGTAACCCAGCTAAATTAGCCAGAGCTTCAGTAGTCGTAGTCGCCTTCCACGTTTGGCCCCGATCAAAACAAGTCTCGGCCAAGTACAACGGAGTTTTACAAACCTTGCAAATACCCACCGCATCCATATCAATCATGTAAACTTTATTCTCTCTGCACCACTCTGAATATGGATCGCCAACATTAAAATAGTTATTTTTAAGATCTCCTCTAGCCATTAACCTTCCAATCTTGCTCAACCTCAAAAGTTAGTTCCTCATCAAACTTAATTTCCTTTAAATGTGGTTTAATAGTGTTCCAATCCTCAATAGTTGGATAAGAAAAACATTGATCTTTTCTGAACCAATGCTCAATTTTAGTCTTTGGAATAGAAGTGTTTTTAACTAATTCTTTTATTGATGTATTTTGTTTTAAATAATTAATAAATTTAAATTTTTCTGGTAGCTTTGTTCTTACCATAAATGGCTTATCGTACTGATCTATTAAATGAGGATTATCTTTTAAAAATTTAATAGCAACATCTGTTGATAATGTTATTTGCACTCTACTATTAGAATTTCTATTAATTTTACCTTTTAAAATTTTAGCAGCATAAATAAAACTATCTTCGCCAGTATCCATAGCTGTTGGAGTTCTATACATTGGTTTCTGCCTCAATGATTGCTTTTCCGATTTCTCTTGCGATTTGTGGAACGATTGAGTTTCCGAGTGCTTTAATTCTGTTGGCTCGATCTTTGTCCAATTCATAGGATAACCCATCAACATTTCGCAAAATGTCGGATTGAGCTTCCCACCAACTTTCGGTTTTTCCAGAAATTCCATCGCATCTTGAAGTCTTGCTCCGTATGTCATGTGTGGCTTGTTTTTTTTCCGCAGTATGAAACCCCCAGACTTTGTTCTCTCTACTCTGCTTGATTGTGGAGTGTTGATGTTCGTTGCGTTGGGTGTTGGATACATCATGTGAACTACTTGGGTTAAAGGTGGCTTTTGACCCCCCGATGATTTCTTCCTTGGGTTTTTGAACTCGTACTGATCGAATGTTGTCGGTGTTGGAAATGTTTTTCTTATTACATCCAATGATCCAGACACGTTTTCTTTGATGCCACGCACCGACACCGCTAGCTGGAATAATAAGACTTTGCACTTCGAAACCTTCGCTTTCCAAGTCATCGTGGATCTGTCTGAACACCATGCCGTCTTGGATGTTAATAATGCCTTCAACATTTTCGCCAATGAACCATTTGGGTTTTTGCTCGGATACAATTCTAATAGTCTCATCCCAGAGGAAGCGATCATCGTCTGTTCCTCGTCTTTTTCCCGCAACGGAGAATGGTTGGCACGGGAACCCTCCAGTAATGACATCTGCTCTGTATTTTTCTCCTTTGACATTTCTTACTTCATCCTCAATGGGTATATTTGGAAAATTCTTTTGTAATACCTTTTGGCAAAATTTATCTTTTTCAACAAAAGCAATCGTTTTAAAAAATCCTGTGCTTTCCAAACCAAGACTAAAACCACCAATGCCAGAAAATAAATCAAGTACATTCACAGATCCCCATCTTTTCTTAAACCATTTAATGGATCTTTAAGTTTTTCGTTTTCTTCCTTTAATTTCTTATTTTCAATACGCAGCTCGCCATTTAACTTTTGGTGGCCATCATTTATTATTTTAAGATTATCGTAGCTTTCCTGGATACGATCTATTTCTTTTTTTAAACCTTCAATAGTTTGCTTTTGATCTTTAATAAAATTTTCTTGTCTTATATTAACTTCATTCTCGTATGTTTTATCTTCATCCTTCATACACACTCCTCTTTTTTAAACTTGTCGCCTAAATATTCTATTTTTTGTATGTCATTAGATGGGTGGTTAAAATCACAACAGCCAGCAGCAAAGTGCATTGGAAATTTGTTTACATAAACCATATAAACTTTACAAAATTTTTCAAATTCTGGTGGCCAGTTCTCATTTGCTTGTGCATTAAAACTAAACAGAACTAAAAATAAAATTATGTATTTCATTTAAAAGTTATCTCCGTTACTTCTTGCACCCAGGCAGCGGGTATAGTGTTAGTGTTACCTACTGTAATTGATTGATCTTCGGGATCGATTGTGTAATCGGCAAAGATGGTAACTTTTGATTTTGTTTGGAGGAGTTTATAACCCACCGAATAAGCGACAGCGGGTTCAAGTTTGGCTGCTTTGTCGATTGACATCCAGCTGTTATCAGCAAGACAATCAAGCCACTTAACTTCAACCAACGGGTAATCATTTATATTTCCATTCAATTTCTGTTTCTTTTTATTCATAAAAACTTGACGGCTGTACCTTGCCATTTGTTTTTTGTTTAATGATTGCCATCCAACTTCGACCAGGGATCCTAGATCCTTTACACCACCTAAAAGTAGTCGTTGCTGGAGAAACCCCAGTAATTCCAATTAAATCTGCTAGTTTTTTGTAGGATAAGCCTTTACTTATTCTAAATTTTTCTAATCCCATGCGTTGTCATTATGGAAATATAACCTTATTGGCAATAGTGTTTGCCATATATGTTGTGTTTATTCCTATATGTATCCACAAGCACCCCGAGTTGTAAAAATATGTATAAAGTTGGTAACAACGATTGACACAATATACTAATGATAATACGTTGCCATTATGGTAAATAATGTTACAGACATAAATAACAATAAAAAAACCGAAATGAATTTTTTAAAAGAAAAAATGAACCAGGTTGGCGTAACTCAAAAAGAGTTAGCTAATAAATTAGATAGAAATGTTGTAACAATCAATCGTTGGTTTAATGAAGAAAGACAGATTACACCAGAGAACGCTATAAAAATTTCTAAAATATTAAAATGTGATCCAGCTGCAATATTGTTTCCAGCTAAAAAAATAAATAAAATAGAATTGCATTCATATACCGATGATAGTTTCATGGTTAAAGATTTAACACCAAAATATTATGTTGATGTAATTATACCAGATGGTTTTTACACTCCAGAAACCAAAGCAGTTAAGTTTTATAAAATCGGTAGTCAACATCATGGAGAAATATATTTGTTTGAAAGAATTAAAGTTGGTAAACATTATGAGGGTTTTCACGAAGATAGTATAAATAAAATTTGTTATTTAGAACCAATATCAAAAAAATCAAAAGTTGGCTGCACGCCTATTATTGCACTTGTTAAAGTAAATGAAACAACATCTAATTACACATTAAATTTATTAAATCCTAAAACACAAGAACCATTAAATAAAATGTCTATTGGTATTGATCCAGATTTTATTAAAGTATCAGCTCCAAAAAAAATGTCTTTTTTTCCTAAATTTAATCTTAATACCTAATTATCCCCACTCTCCACAACCAGAGGTTAAACATATTTGGTAATAATGTTTGCCAATAAGACTATTTTTGTTCTAAAATCGTTCCAATAAAGTTTAGTTGATATGGATAATGATAATTTTTTAGACGATATAAAAGATCTACCAGAGTGGGTAGAGCTATATAAATTAAATCATTGGTCGCCATCGCAGCTTAATGCAGCAGATGATATTTGGAGTTATAAATATTTATATTTAACACAAGAACAACGTAGAGCTTTACCAATAAATTCTAAAATGTTTTCTGGTGTTTGTATTGGAGATCTAGCTCAATTAGTATTTGGTAATTTTTTATGGCAGCATGAAGTAGGTAAAGGATTAGTTAAAAAAGAGATCCCACCACAAAGAAAAGTTTTTGATAAAATTATTGATAAGTTTAATTTATATGAAGCAGTAGATGATAATGATGCAGCTCAACACGATGTTAATCGATTAGGTTTAGCCAAAGCATTCCAAACATTAAAAACTGGATTAAAAGAAATTAATTTAACTTCCCCTATTGAATGTGAAAGATCTGTGGCTTTAACTTTAGATGGCTGCATACTTCCAACGATAGGTAGAATAGATCTGGAAAATGAAAAAAATTTTGTAGAACTTAAAACTAAATGGCGTAAAAAAAATAGACCCAGAAAAGATGGTACATCTAATTATTCTTTACCCAAGATAGATGAAGGTTATTTAGGATTTGATGAGCATTTAAGTCAAGTTGCTTTTTATTATTTTGCTTGTGAAGAAAAAAAGAAACCTCATTTGTTTGTAATGAATGAAGAAGAATATAGAATTTATAGTCCAGATAATTGCGATGATTTAAAACCAGAAAATTTAAAAAAACATCTTAATAGATTAACCATGGTAGCCAGGCGTAGAGAAAGAGTAATGGAAAATCACGCTGGTAAAACTACCTGGCATCAAGATATAGCTCCAGACTTTAACCATTTCTTTTGGAAAGGTATGGGAGAACACAGAGATATTGCAATGAAACTATGGGGGTTAGCATGAAAGAAATTAAACCAGATCCATTAGTTATGAATTTACAGCCATGGCTGCTGAACCGACATTTAGCGAAACCAAAAAAAAACTATTTGAAACATCGATTGCTCCTTGTAGGAATAGTTTTAGCTCTCTCTTTAGCGTTAGTTAGTTTCGTTAAATATAGCCAGAGGGATCGTGTAGCGATGCACGACAAAGGTTTTAATACAGCAGTATTCTTTTACCTTCATTCAAACTCTGGCTATGCGAAAGAGAATAAAAATGGGTAAAGTTATTAATCTAAACGCACTTGAAGGTTATTTAGAAAAATTAAAAAAAAATGGTGGAATGTGGGAGCATAAACCAAACAAATGGATTATTAAACATTTAGAGGTAGAAAAATTAGCTCAACTTTACAACATTGAAACTAATATTGATTTAGTTAATTGTAATTTAGAAAAAGATGTAGCCGTAGTTAAAGCAGCAGCTCTATACAATCAAAAGAAATTTTATTCATTAGGAGAAGTATCTCCAAAAAATAATCAGTTTGAGTATCCAATAGCTGTTGCAGAAAAACGAGCTGTGGATCGTGTCATACTAAAAGCATTAGGTATTCACGGCAACGTGTATTCAGATCAAGAAATGCCAAATGAAAAATTTAACAACAATGAGAACACGGGTATTAAATTAGATCATGCAGATATTATTGAACAAAGAATTAAAACTTGTACGCACCAAGCAAATTTAGAGCAGTTAAAAAGTCAAAATAAAAAATTTTTAACAGAGCTTAAAACACAAGATTTACCTAGGTTTGAAAAATTAAAAAAAGCCTTTGTAGATAGAAAACAGCAATTTACGAAAGGATAAACATATATGGCTGATTTTAAAAAACCACTAGATCCAAACTGGGTGGCAACATTTAGTTTGAAAAGAAACGGAGATAAAAATCCGCAAGATCCATCTACTAAAAATAGACCAGATCTTATCTTAACAGATAGTGAAAGTGTTAATAAAAAAACGGGTAAGCCGTACAGAAAAAACTTTACTATTGATGGAGTATGGATGGAAGCATCTGCTTATATCCAAGAAGATAAATCTTTAAAGATTACTATCAAGAAAACGGGTACTGGAAATGGCGCACCAGCGCAACCAGCAGCTCCAGTTCTTGAAGATGCTCCTTGGTAATACAGAATGGATCAATATGGTTTAACTGCAAAGCAACTTAAACTTTTTAAGTTTATTAAAAACTATATTGCAAAGAAAAACATATCGCCATCTTACGAAGAAATGAAGATGGCGGTAGGTTTAAAATCAAAAAATTCAATTAACAAAAGAGTAAGCCAATTAGAAGATAGAAAATGGATAAAAAGATTACCAGGCAAAGCAAGAAGCATTCAGATAATAAAGCAATGACGCACCCAGATATATTTAAAGAATTTAATTATGAATGTCTGCAAGAACAAGTTGGAGGATCTCATTATAAAGATCTAAAAGTATCTCCAGCATATTTTATATGTGAAAATAAACTCTTGTTTGCTGAAGGAAATGTTGTAAAATTAGTGTGCCGACATCAAAATAAAAATAAATCTGAAGATATTAAAAAGGCAATCCACTATTTAAAAATAATTTTAGAACGTGATTATCCAAATGAACAAGAAGATTGAAAAATTCTGGAATGGAAGCGCAAACTTTACAGCAAGTGAAGTTTTTAATTCTGTTTCTGATGCTGCAAAACAAACCATACCTAGCGATGCAGCTAAATATGAAGTTGATGGTAAAACTGTTAGCTTTGAGTTCGCTAGAATAAAAGAGGTAAGTAATGATAAATCATTACCAACATCTGACACAACAAATAAGTCAGATCGAGAAGGAAAGAAAGTCTCTGAACGCAAAGATAACGAGACTTAAAGCAAAAAACGGGGGAATGTATCCTCCAGGGATTGCGGCTATAAGTAAAACAGCTCATTCAAAATTGATTGCTGTTATAAGTCTGCAAGACCAATTAAGTAAAATAGAAGCCTAGATATTTTACTTTATAACTATTCTAAACTGATTAAATTCGGATACCCTTTCTACGCCTTAATAAACTTACCAGATTGGCAAATCTATATATTGACTATTGCCAGATAGGTAACTATATATATTGTATGGTTAAAAACTTTAGAAAAAAAAAGTTCACTACCTACTCTGCATTAGAGAAATACTTTACACAAAAAATCCTTCCACAAAAAAACAAGTCATCCAAAGTTATCGGTAAGACTTTGCTTGTGTGGGATAAACCAAAAAAGGAGGCTGCTTGATAGTTACATTTCAAAAAAATCTTAATACTGGTTACAGCAATCACAAAAAAGATTGCGAGTACAAAGTACCAAAGATCTCTAACAATACCGACAAGGGTAAATGGTTAAATTCTTTTGTTGGTAAATTTTTTACTGGATCTCATAACTATAACTTTGTTGGCAAGATCCACTTAAAATTAAAAACTACAACTTACAAAATGAATAATGATTTGTCTGTTATGATTGCTTGGTTTAAGAATTTAAAAAAATTAAAGCAACATCATTTTGTTGGAGAAGTATTTAATGCACAATTATACAGAGAAAATTTAAAGGAGGCTGCTTAATGGGTAAAAAGTTTAATGTTAAATTCCAAATGACTTGGGGTTTTAATAAAAATCAATATTTTAGATCTTTGGTAGCCAAAGATAAAGATACTTTAAAAAAAGATCTTGAAGCATCAATCAAAAAAGAAAAACATCCAATTAAAATAATATCAATAATGGAGGCTGCTTAATGTCAAATCAAGATCTATTAAATGTTGCTAATACAATTAGATCACAAATCCACCCAACAGTTTTAATGTGCGCTGCTGCTAGAAATTATGGAGCATACGAAGATGAAAAAGGTTTGTATGGATTGCAATTTACAATCAGTAATACTTCTGCTGTAAAATATGGAACTGTTAGAATTACTCTTAATGGTTCAGATCTTTACAACATAACTATTAAAAATAAAAATGGTAAATTGTTAAATACTAAAAGTGATATTTACTGTGACCAATTAAATGATGTGTTAGAAAGTATGTGGGAAAAAAAAGAATTATTAAAAAAATATAATCCACAAATACCTACAATCCAATTCACAAATGTTGTTCCTAAATTAAATAATGGAGGTGCTTAATATATGAAAGTTCAAGTTGTTACTGTTGACAGAGCTGGCGGTAAAAAACTATGCGTTCAAGTTGTTTACCAGGTAAACGGCAAAACTAAAAAGCAAAACAAAGAAACTTTTGGTTTGAATGAAAAAAGAAAAGCTGAAGCGTTAAGATCTAAACTAGAAAATTCAGACAAAATAGATGTCATCGACCAAAAAATAGATTTTAATTTTGCTTTTGATGAATACTTTAAAGTTATTAATAGCGATCCAGACACAACATCTAAATATAAAGATATGCAGATTGCATACATTAACAATCATGTTAGACCCCATATCAATAAGCAATATCTAGCAGACTACTTACTATCAGATTTTAGAGAAGTAACTTTACTTGGTATTAAAAATAGCAAAGCTCTACAATGGGTTAAAAAAGGTGGGTTCGGTAGTTATAAGAAAAAAACTGAAACCATTGGTAGAGTAACTATTAGAGCTGCGGTATTAGAATTTAAAAAATTTGTAAATTTTTGTGCCAGCAGACAATGGAAGATTGACTATACCATTGCTAATTTTAAATTCGGGCCAAAATATTTTAAAGATTACAATACTCAAATCAAATGGATGCCTACTACTCCAGAGCTGTTAGCTGTTGTAAATAAGGAACCAGATATACAGTTAAAAACTTTATACAAATGTGCTGCTGAAACTGGAGCCAGATTAAGTGAGCTGCTTGGGATCTGTTATGAGAATGTAGATTTTAATGCTGGTGGTGTGTTTTTAGATCACTCAATCAATGAAGAAAATAACTTTAGACCCTACCAGGTAAAGACCCAAAGACGATTTGTAGAAGTATCGGATCAATGTTTAGAGCTGTTTAGTATATGGATGAAGGCGCAGATGTTTCCAATTACACATAGAAACGTAACTTTTAATAATCCAGATATAAATAAAATGGAACGGAGAACATTTAAGAGAGTGTTTAATGTACCTATCCACGGAGCTAGAAAAAGAGTTAAAGTTTCTGCTAAAAGATTAGGGATCCATTGGCCAAATGGGATGTCTCCTTTTAGAAAGTGGAGCATATCTCGTATGGAAGAACTTAAAATTTTAACTGATAAGCAAATGGATAATAGATTTGGTAACTCTAAAGATATTAGACAAGCTAATTACATCAGAGATTTGAATTTGAATGAGAAACAAAGAAAAGCTGCTATTAATCAAATAACTAAAGGATGATAAATGCCAGCACTACAAGAGAAGGAACGAATAGCAAAAATGATGTTTGTTTTAAGAACTATTAGCGGTAAGACACAAGCTAAAATTTCTAAATCTTTAAATCTTACACATCAACAAATTCAGAAATACGAAAAAGCTCAAAATGGAATTGGCTCTGATCGGCTATTTTTATTAGCTAAAACTGAAGGTTGGGATATTAACTTATTATACAATGGAGATCCAGAACTGGTGCTGCAACAGATACCTTTATTTAAGCAAGATATGGTGGCTAAAAAGTTTCGTGATATAGAAGCTAACATTATGGAAGAACGCAAGCTACAACGTCTCTATGCGCCTCTAATGCCTAAATTAAACCGAGAGCTAGCTGGCGAGAATACATTCCAAGATAAAGAGCTGCCACTTGCTGCTCCAATAAATAAAATTGCGTAAATAATTGAGGGAGCTAGCAACTCCCTCGTTACTTTTTCCCCTCAAAAAATACAAAAAAAATAGCAAACATCTTTGGTTTACTCTCTTGTTTACTCTCTGATGGTTTAAAATTGTTGTGTGCCAATGACTATTGGTAATATTCGAACCTACCAATCATTTTGTAAATTATCGTTGTTATATAACACTTACAACCACGATTAGACAAATTTTATTTACCAAAAAGGTTATAAAATAAGGCTTGTTTTTCCTAGCTGTTATCACGTTGATACATCATTTACTCCCCGATAACTCTCTGATACAAGTCTCGAAAAAATAGAAGTCTGGGTGTAGCGTAGCCTGGTAACGCACTAGCTTTGGGAGCTAGGGATCGCTGGTTCAAATCCAGCCACCCAGACCAGATTATCCGTTAACAGCAAATACAGCTGTACCTAAAATTATAATAAGCCAAAGAATACCTAAAAAAGTATAAGCAACTCCTTTAATCCATTTCATTTCTTTTTCTTACATTTACATCGTGGAGCAAATAACCATTCAGTAAAGTTATCTATTGCTCCTAAAAATTTTATTATATATTTGTCAATCATTTTCTTATTCTAAAATTAATTTTTTAATTGATAATGAGCCATCAATATTAGTTTCAAGTTCAGCTTTTGTACGGATACAAGAATAGACAATGTTATCATTTTTAACTTCTCTCATAGCTAGCCTCTTACCTTTTAAGCAGCTGCTTAAATCAGTTTGTATTCTTGCCTCCTTGATCTCATTATTAACTAGGAGAAGTAAAGCTATAACCATCTGTTCCATCAATGGCTCCCGTTAGCTCTTACTTTATCTTTTATTTTTTCAAGACTTTCCTTTATCTTCTCTATATCTTTCATAGCGTAGGTAATATTTACATTGTTGTTTCTCATCAACTCCATTTCTCCTTGGATACTCTCTACCTGGGATGCAATATGCTCTAGGAGCATAAATTGTTCTTGATCTGTTGGGAGTTGCTCTGATTTTTTTAAAAGATCAGCTTGGTGTAATTCTCTACTTGTCTCTAGGCTAGTTAATCTAGCAGTTAATTCGGTATAACCAATAATTCCTAAACCAACGGCAACGCATAAAGCAATTAAATTCCTTAACGGGAGAGAAATATTAGTGTTGTCATTTATTTTCATCTGCCACCACCCTTGTATCTTGTAAGTTTCTTCTGTCTTTTTTCTGATTTATTTAAAGATTTTTTATGTACGCCTGGCCGCTTCTTTGGTTTATCCCTTGGTACAAAATGGGTAAACTTAATACGAGCCATTATTTTTTCTTTCGGTTCATCAACTTGTCAGAAACTCTAGATCCAAAACTTGCTGTAAAGACGATGATTACGAGATACCATACGCTATCTGGGAGATCATTTATGATTGCTACCCATTCTCTAAAGTTTTCTCTAGTACCTGGAAACCAACCAGTAGTTAGCATTCCAATTAGCCAGAGCATTAATATCTCATCCTTGTATGATTGATCCTGGCTTTTGATCCTAGTTATATCTACATCTTTAGCTGCTTCTATTTCAGCAGCTCTAATTACTTTTTGTTTTTCAGCCTTGTGTTTAAAATGTTCTGTTGCTTTATTAAACACCATTTTAGTTAATGGGTTTTTTATTATGCTTAAAAATTGTATCATGCGCAGCTCCTAACTAGCTCCGCCAGGCTTTCACATCTTGACGTAGTTTGCTTATGCCAATTACTGTCAATCATTTCATCCGCACTTTTATTGTAATCTCCAGCTTCTAAACCTTCCCACATTTTTTTAAATTTCATAACTCTTGGTTTTCCAAGTTGGAAACACATTTCACAAATGACACCTTTAATAGTTTTTGGTACTTCTATTTCTTCCAAAAGTTCTTCAGCAGATGTGAGAGCAATCTGAAAGTCATTGTCAAAAACAGTTTCAAGCTGCTCTTTAGGATACGCCACACCTTCAACAAAGTCATCGGTAGGTAAAACCAGATGGCCATAACCAATTGTAGCGAAACCCAGGCTATCGGAGTACACAGTATCCCTAAACCCTTCGTGTTCCTTAATTCGTAATTTAACTTCTTCCATGTTTCATTTACTTTCTGGATCAAAATTAATAATTTTGACACCTAATCTCTTTTGTTCGCCAGTTCTAGCTCTAGCAATTTTGTAACCATTCTTGCGGTAGTTTCTTGTTTTGACATCATAAGCCGTGTACTCTCCCGTCTTTATGTTAAGAACTAATATATCTACTGGCCCCGCACCAATGGGTGTAAAGACTATTAAGTTTGGATCCTTGGCAAACTTTGCAGCAGCTAGTAGTTCGTTTGATAAACCTTTAGCGTTGGTTATTCTATTTCGTGAAGTAGTAGAAGATTGAGCCAAGTAAACCACCTATGAGTATTATTATAGTAGCAGCTCCTTTACCTCTATTCATGTCAGCTTTTAATGATTTAATATCTCCTCGCATTTCATCGATTGCTTTGAACAAAGTTTTCATTCGTTCTGCGCAAACCTTTTCATGGTAAGATATTCTAATTCCATTAGCATCTTCTATGTTAGAGTTTGTAGTTTTCTTTTTTGCCATCACGTTTCCTCTATTGCTTCACAACTAAATTTAGTTGCAAGGCGATATTTGTTTATAGTTTTTTCATCTTCTAAATCTAAATATTTTTGGCTGGTATCTAACGCAGCCATTGCGCATTCTTTCCAAGTATTGAATTGTAAATTAAATTCTACTGGATCTTTGCAAGTATTTTCTAAAAAAGAGCATACTGATATTAACAGTATAAACTTCATTGCTTATGGTTTAGTTGGCCATGTAGCATCTTCACATTTAGCAACAGTATCTTTACCAGCTGGTAGATCTCTTAATTGCTGTCTGTAAGTTCTCATATTATCAGTAAGTGTTGCATCTGATAAAGCTAGGTAATCTGTTTCAGCAAGTAATCTATTTCTTTTAGATCTTAATTCAGCTAATGCTCTTGCTGGAGCAGCGGCTAATACAGCTGCTTCTTCATTGTCTCTAGCAGTTTCTTCTTCAGCTGTGAACTGAACAGACACTCCATTTATATTATGAAATCTTGGCATAATTTATTCCTTGTTTGTTGTTGTTGTTAATTGTTAAGCGATACCATAAAGGCAAATATCTCCAGAAGCTATGTCGCCAGAATTAAAATTTACTCTAAATCCTGTTATTGCAGAAGTAGTGTTGCAATATCCAGCACCAAAATCATTTGTTGCTCCAACTACTCCACCCCAATCAGTTGACATAACACTTATAAAATGTTTTACAAATGTTGTTGATGATGGATTAAACAAATGTAAATAGCCACCTATACAAGCCTCATTTTCATTTCCTACACTTTGACTAATTACAAAATCAGAAGTTGATTGTGCTAAATCTCTGCCTGTACTATATCCTAAACCTGTATAATTTTGATCTTGGTCTTGAACTGCACCAAACCAAGTAGTAGTTTTTGTGACATTAAAATTAGTTCCATCAGTTGTAAAATTACCTTTTAATGGCACATCATTATTAGCTGGGTGCATATTGTTAAATGTAAATAAATATTCTTTATAGGTAGAATCTAAAACTACACTACTAGCTCCATCAACAAAAGATAAAGTTGCACTA
>Ga0181389_1000440_pt1 | contig 17002 bp, 15 predicted proteins | sample 12SPOviralmetaG_FD_130121 | JGI IMG/M metagenome (GOLD analysis project Ga0181389, IMG submission 130121) | Marine viral communities from the oligotrophic San Pedro Time Series (SPOT) site, San Pedro Channel, CA, USA - 12 SPOT_SRF_2010-06-29 | ecosystem: Environmental > Aquatic > Marine > Strait...
CATAAATGCTAAGGTAAAATAATTAGTTAATTGAATAATATTTTGTTACTGAAAACTAATAAAATATTTTTTGTATTTTTATTATGGTAATAATTATGATGATAAACAAAAACTCAAAAGTTTCTATATAAATTTTTTTTTTCTAATAATGTATAACTTTACAATTGTATTAATATTACTAATGTTGTAAATGTTGTAAATACAATATTATTACAACTGTAATTACAAATTTTACAACTGTATTAATATTAACACAATTGTATTTTACAATAATTAATATTTAAAGACAATCATTTATAATTGATAATGGAAGAACTTATTATAAAAAATAAGAAAATAGTAAACTTCTATAAAAATAACAAGGATTTGGACATTGAGACAGTTAATTTGATAATAATAGATTTGTTAGAACAGTTATTAGATGGAATGAATACAAAAGTAAACGCAGGAATAAATTCGCAAATTTTATCAAATGTAGGAGAACTCAATAGTAAAGTAACAAATTTATCAAAATCTATGTCAAAATTATATGAAGATATAAATAATTCATTTTATATAAAATTACAAGAAACAAAAAAGGAGTATATGGATGAATGTAAAAGTATTATGTATAATAATTTTTCTCAAAGTAATGAAAAATTAACTTCTTTACTTCATCAAAACAATTCTCATTTAATTGACAAAACTACTATTTTATTAAATGAAATTTTACCAAAAAATAGTGATAATATTCAAAAAAATACAAAAGAAATAGTTGAGAACTTTCAAAAAAATATTGCAGAAGATTCCAAGAAAATTTTAAATTCATTAAATAAAGATGATACATTAGAAAGTTTTTTGAAAAATTTTGATATTAAGTATAGTCAATTATTTCAACCATTCCAAGGATTAATCAATTCTTCTGAAGAACGTATTCAAAGAGAACTAGAAACTGTAAAAAAGAATTTATTTTCAGAACCATTGATGAAAGATATAAGTGATTTTTTTGGTAAATATAAGAACTCAAGTTATAAAGGTCAATTAGGAGAGATTCAACTTGAAAGTGTTCTCAATCAAATTTTTCCATCTAGTGAAATAATAAAAACTACATCAGTAAAAGCTGCTGGAGATTTTAGAATTAATCGTGAAAATAAAAGTTCTCTAATTATTGAAACAAAAGATTATGATAGAAATGTTACATTAGATGAAGTTAAAAAATTTATGCGAGATATTGAAGAACAAAAATGTCACGGAGTTTTTCTTTCTCAAAATAGTGGAATAACATCAAAGCAAAATTTTCAAATAGATATGGTTGGAAATTACATTTTAATTTATATACATAATGTTAAATATGACTCTACAGTAATAAAAATGGCTATTGATGTTATAGATAACTTATTTGAAAAACTGGATATTATTGATAATGAAGATGATATTGATTATTCTATAACAGAAGAGAACTTGAAAGAAATTAAAACTGAATATACTAATTTCATTACAACAAAATTAAACTTAATTGAAAACATAAAAGAATCAAATAAAAAAATGTTGACTCAAATAGATGAAATAAAATTTCCATGTTTATCAAAATTTCTAACACAAAAATGTGGAAATATTTTAAACAATGAAAATCAAACAATATTATGTTCAATATGTAATAAATTTACAGCACAAAATAATAAATCACTTGCAGCTCATCAACGAGGTTGTAAAAGAAGAATGCAAACAAAAAACGAAGATAAAATTATAGTTAATACAAATAATGCTTAAAAAATAATACTTTTATATATATATATTATGTCAAATGAATTTTCAATTATAAGTGGTGAAAAATTTCAATATTTATGTGACTGTTATCTTGCAGACGAGTGGACATTCTCACCATTATCTCATATATATAATAATACGTTATATAAAGATAAAATATTAAATGAAAAAAATTTTGAAAATGATGAATTATTTTTAAAGAGTAATATTATTTTTGTTTATACATGGTGGTTTTATCGAAATGAAAGTAATGTAAATAATAGAGTTAGTATTAAAAAATATAGTCAAGATGAAACTATTAATGCTATTAATTTATTTATAAATAATTTAAAAAAAAAAACAGAACCATTTAAATTAGTTTTTCATAACTCTGATAGTACAGTAGATGAAAAATTTTTTTCAATATTTAAAGAAACAAAATGTACAAAAATTTTTGCGCAAAATGTTAATGTAGTTGATTCTAGAATTCAATATATACCTATTGGATTAGCTAATTCTAAATGGCCACATGGTAATAAGAAACTATTTAATAGTATTATATCAAATAATATAGAAAAGACAAATGAAATTTTTTTAAATTTTTCAATACAAACAAATCGATCTAAACGAGAACCTTGTTTTAATAAATTAAAGAATAAAATAACAGTTTTTAAAAACTCTAACCAAAAAATTTATTGGGAGAAGTTAGCATCTTGTAAATTTTGTATTTGTCCAGAAGGAAACGGTTTTGATACTCATAGATTATGGGAATGTCTCTATTTAAAAACGATTCCAATATGTATCGAAAATACTTTTAGTAGAATCATTTCTAATGATTTTCCATTATTTTTAATAAAAGATTGGGATGAATTAAATATTGATGATATTTATGAAAAATATGATAGTTATATTAATCAATTAGACTCATCAAAATTAGATTTTTCATATTGGAAAAATATTATTCTAGAGGCTTAGATAATCCACTCAATAAATCTTTTGAATGAACATGCAAATTATTTATTAATATGTGTTCATTATTATGTATAAAATATGGTTTTCTTAGACCATTAGAATCACTTTTCCAAATAAACATATCATTTTTTAAATCTGTTATAACTCCCCATTTGTTGATTTGACCAGTAACAATTTTTCCATTAGTATGATGTTTATCATAACCTAGTAAAAATATACCGTATGTGAGAGGATCAAATAATGAATTATATTTTGGAAAATTACTAGTAATTATATCTATATATTTATTATTTACATAACTAGGTAATACAAAACATTTTTCACTATACTTTTCTTGATAGATTCCAATTGCATTCATTTCAGATGGACAAGAATGTTTGTTATTAGTTAAATAAAAATCCAAAAATTCTATTAAATGGTTTAATGAGTGAATATTCCTTATAAAACATAATCCTGTAGAAGCTCTATGTTCTTTATGTATTGATTTTTCAGGTATATTATCAATCATAAAAGCTATGTCTTTATCAATAATATTTGTCCATATTGATGGATCTTGATAAATTAAATTATCAATTTCAATAAAGACAACATCTGTTAAATTTTTTTGTTCCATTAAAGAATAAAGTAAATAAAATCTTTCAAATGATCTATAAAATAAGAGTTTTCTATCATGTAATCCATTTACAACTGCAAATATTCTAGAATGTTTTTTTAATTTTTCACAATTACTCGTTAATATGTTATATTCTACTATGTTAATATTTCCATATGATTTTATTTTATTTATATGAGGCGAATCTAAATCATCAATAATTAAAAAAATTTCAACATCGGTATATAAACGTATTTGATGTAGACAACTTATTGTATATTCTGGTAATTTTCCTATAAAAGATAATGCAATATATTTCATATATATATGCAATAAATTAAAATATTTATATTAATAAATTTGTATTAATATAAATAATCATATTAATTTAAAATATTGGTTGACCAGTAACCAATTCTTGAGCAATAAATCCAGCAACACCAATCATCGCTAGTCTTCCATTATTTAATTCTTTATTTTGTTTTTCTTCTGGGTATTCTTTAGTTGTAAAATATTGTCCCGGAACAGCATCAGGCTTTAACTTAAATTGAGTTTTCTCATTAAAAGGTGAGTCATACACTGACAAAATTCTATTGCCTTCATACATTGCAAAAAGCCACAAAGTAAAAAGCTGTGTATTAGTATCAGATAAACGAAGAGCATTAATTGCTGGTTGATTAGTAGAAATATCCAAAAAAGGCAAAAATAATGATGCAACCATAGCAATTCTACCATGTTGAATTTCTGCCTCTCTAAAACGCTTTACTGTTGTTTCATCAGCTCTTGATACAAATCCAATTGGATCAAAAAAACCCAAAGGTGGTGTATTGCCAACTAATTTAAAAGTATCTTTTGATATTTCTTCAGTTTGATCAGACATCAATAAATTTGTTCTAAATGTTGGCTTAATTTTAAATGTAAAACCTGATACATAAGCAAAGAATGATAGCAAAATAACAAAAGATCCCTTCATTATAATATAATATAATAGCAACCTTTAAATGTTTTTATGAAATAGATTAATATAAGTGAATGCAAATTATATAATAAATTTTATAAATTATATAATTATTTAAGGATTACCAGTTGATTGTTGAGCAACTGGAGCATTTTGAGCTTGTTGATTCATTAATTCTTCAGAAGAAACGATTTCTTCAGAAATAGATTTAATGCGACTCAAACATCTTCCAGAGAACTTTTCGTTCATTTCTAAAAACTTACCTAACCTTGTAATATATCCATCAAATTCTAATGTTAATTTTTGTTTTTGAGATTCTAAATTCATAATTAAATTACCAACATTGAAACCTCGTTTTTCTTTTTCGGTCGCGCCAGCAATGCGAGTATCGAATGTTCCAATATCGTCAGCAAGCTCTCTTAAATTAGCAGTTACACAGTTAATCAATGCAAAAATTTCATTCATATCATAACGAGCAGTTGGATCTGGAATTTCAGCTGGTTCTCCTTCAACTGGATTACCATCTGCGTCTAAATATGCAGGGTTCTCAATAGTAGGAGGAGGATATGGGCGCATATTTCTGAACTTGCGTTGCTTAATTTGATCACGTGTAAAATTAGCAGGAATATCTTCAATAGATAAAGCATCTTCAATTATACCATCACAATATTGATGTAAGTCACCGTAAAGCTTCTTAATATAAACTGCTTTCATATGAACGAAAAAGTCCAAATCAATTTGTAAAGAATCCTTTTGAAATCCAAGAGTATCTAGAGAACTTCCTACATCGTAACCACGCGCTTTATCAGCTAACATTTCACCTTCAAAATCTTTGATAGAAAGTATATCACTCTCTAAGTTTGTAATGTATTTATCCATTTCTGTATACTTGGCGTTGGTATTATTCAATATTTCATTGTACGTATCTGCGGCAATTTTGTCGCGAAGTGCAGAATCAGTAGGACGAATAGCCGTCATTATACTTAATCATATCATTTTTTTTTTATATAAAAAAATAATTCAAAATATTTTGCAACAACAACAATATTTTTTTTCTTCATAAATAATACGCAATTGCAAATAAAAAAATAATTCTAGTGTAGATAATGTAGTATATAAATCTAAAATTGCTGGACTCGCAGTCCAGCGCCGTCTAAAAAATGCAATATATCATTTTTTAATGATTTTATTTTACGCATCTTTTCAGCTAGTTCGCAACATTCTTCAGATTTTACTAATTCTTCATATTCTGTTGTTTCCATTTCCAACTTCTTATTTTCATCACATAGTTTTTTTAAATCAGTTGTTATTTCTTCTAAAGCTGAAAGTTCACTGTTTATCTTATCATTATTATCTTTTACAAAATCTTTAACTTTTTGTGATTGTTGTTCTATGTTTTCATCTTTTAATAATTTATTTAATGATAATTGTTCTTGATATTCTAGATTTAATGTATCAATAAAAACATTTGTTTCATATGAATTATATGATGGTAACTGATCTAAAATGTTAGCGGGTTGTTCTTTAGTGTGAGTAGCGTCTTTAATATATTTATCGCGTAGTGAAGTAAAGGACATTATAATATATAATAGATTTTATTGAAAAATATATTAATATTTATATTACTCCATAATAATATTTTTCCAAAGATCTACTGTATTCTTTAATGACTCATTTGGATTTCCTATGTTTGGATTTAATTCACATAAATCTAAATTTACTACTTGATCATCTACAATATTTTCTAAAACATGTTTTGTTTCTTCTAGTAATAATCCATTTTCAACAGGAGTACCAGTTGAAGAAATAAAACTTGGATCCATTACATCTACATCAAATGATAAATGTATTGGATCATCTTTTACAAAGTCTTTAATTTTCTTTATTGCTAATTCTGGATTTGTATTTAATTCATTAACGCTAATTATAGGAACATTTAAAGATTTTATTAAAATACTCTCATATGGATCTAAATCTCGTATTCCAATATACATCAAATTATCAAAAGTTAAAAATGTTTTTATAAAATCTGGCTTATTATGTGATAAACCAGATAAATATGATAAAACCATGCCATGATAATTTTTTGTAGGCGAACTTGTATAACTATTTATATCCCCATGAGCATCAAACCATAAAAATTTTGGATTTTTATATGTGTTTAATGTGTAAGCACCAGTTGCAATTGTTGTTGAATGATCTCCTCCTATATTTATTCTAGAGCCTTTAACGTTCGCATTTTCTTGATATATTGAATTTAAATTATTCAATAAACTATCTTCCTCTTTTAGTTCAAATATTGGTATATCTTTATTTAAAAACATTTTTAATTGAGTTGGTCCTTTTTCAACACCAATTTTTTGTTGACCTAATCGATTGTGTGAAATTATAGCATTTTTGAATAATGAATTGCGAAACATTTTTATTATAATAATATATTTTAATTATATCATGAACTCAGTTGTTATAGTTATGGCAGGAGGTCTTGGTAAAAGAATGGAATCGAAAATACCTAAAGTATTACATATGGTAAATGATAAACCTATGATAGTTCATATTATTGAAAAAGCAATAAGAGTAAGTCCAGAAAAGATATTTGTTGTTGGTGGAAAATTTTTACCTATCATTGAGTATGCTATTTATATTTATAAATTAACTAATTATGTAACATTTGTAAAACAAGAACAACCTCTAGGAACTGGTCATGCAATTCAATGTTGTAAACCATTTTTAGAAAAATATCCTAATACAAATACATTAATTTTATCTGGAGATGTACCTTTGATTGAAATTAATACTCTAAAAATATTATTAAATGTAAACAAATGTGTAAAAGTTCTCACTACTGAATTAGAAAATCCATTTGGATATGGAAGAATTATTGAAAATAATGATGTTTTTGAAAAAATACTAGAAGAAAAAGACTGTAACAATGAAGAAAAAAACATTAAAAAAATAAATTCGGGTATATATTGTTTTAAAACACCTATTTTATGTAAATACATAATGGACATTAAAAATGAAAATCAACAAAAAGAATATTATTTAACCGATATTATAGAAATTATTAAAAATAATGAAAATACTCATATTGAACAATATGTACTCCCTCATTACAGGAGTAATCAAATACTTGGAGTTAATACAAAAGAACAATTGTTAGAGATTAGTAAGTTGATCTAATTCTTTTTTTGTTTAAATACTAATCATAATAACAAGAAATATATCTTAAATTTTTATTATTATTTATGGATGCTGTTGATTGAAATATTTATTTGCAATAATAACAATAATTAACGATATAAAAGGATTAAATTTCCAAAATTCTCTACAAAATATAAATATTAAAATTGACCCAATAATTCTTTCGAGAATTATCATTCTTTCGATGGTATCTTCATGACTGTTCATAATGCTTATTTTTATATATTGTATATTGTTGCAAATAAATTATTCAATTTTTATGGTTATCATCATGTTAATATAATAAAATTGATTTAAAAATTATTTGTAAAATATAATGTATATGAACTCAATTAATATAGAATCATCAAATTACCAAGAGATCAAAAAATATTATGATGAAACTTTAAATACTGATAAAAGTACTTATAAATCTTCAAATGATGAACCAACACCTATTGATTGTGTTTATGAAATGATAAGTAAAATACCTAGTGAGTTTTGGAAAAAAGAGTTATGTATATTAGACCCATGTTGCGGTAATGGTAATTTTTATGTTCCTATTATATTTGAATTACTTAAACATCACTCAAAAGAAAAGGTTTTGGAAGAAATGTTGGAATTCAATGATATAAATGAAACTAGATTAAACAATGTTAAGAATGTGTTTTGTAATAATAAGTATAATCTCAAAATAACTAATAATGACTTTCTAAATTTTGAGAACAGCAAAAAATATGATTTAATTGTTGCAAATCCTCCTTATGCAAAAATACTCGAAAACGGAAAAAGAGCAGCAAAAAACCATAATCTTATAAAAGATTTTATTGAAAAATCACTAGAACAATTAAAACCCGACGGACTGTTATTATTTATTACACCTGATAATTGGATGTCATTTGCAGATAGAAATACAGTTGTTAGTAAATTAACTTCTTTGCAGATTTTACATTTAGATATACACACATCAAAGAAATATTTTAAAAATATAGGTTCAACATTTACATGGTATCTAGTACAAAATTGTCCATATTACAAAAATATTGAAATATCAGGAATTTATAATAAAAAATGTTATAATAGCAGTGTCGAATCTATACAAAGATATTATATTCCATTGTTTTATAATAATGTTGTTTATAATATTTTAAAAAAAACCATTGATAATACAGAATTAGTTAAATTTAAGGTAGAAACAAGCAGTGATCTCCATAAATATACAAAAAGAGACTATATTCAAGTAGATAATGATGAAACATATAAATATAAACTTATTCATACACCAAAACAAACTGTATATGCATCAAGACCTCATAAATATCAAAACGGATACAAAGTATTTATATCAACTACCGATAAATATAAAGTATTTGTAGATAACTGTGGAATGACCCAGTCAATTGCATTTATTAGATGTGAAAACGAAAATCAAGCAAATCAATATAAAAAAATACTAGAACATCCAGTATATGTTTTTATAAATAATATTTGTAGATGGGGTAATTTTAATAATGTACGAATATTGCAAAGATTTCCTATTGCAATTGATTATGATAACATATATGAATATTTTAACATAACATTAGATGAAATTAATTGTATAAATGATAATTTAAAAAGTTAAGTCACTTGTCTTAGAAACCATTTCATAGTTTAAACATTTTAAATCTTTGTTTATCAACTATGTATAATTAATCTATTTATTTTGGAATAAATACTGAATCATATCCTTTGCTTTTTAATTTAAATCCTACTGTGTCTAAGTAATCACTCATTTCTTTAAAAGTTATTTTTCTTTTTAACATAAAACCATGGTCGCATTCTATTTCAATCATGCATTTTTTATGTGTGCTACACAATGACAAAAATTGTTTTCCACCTTTTAATATATCAAATTCTGCACCTTGTGTATCTATTTTTATTAGTTGTATATCTTCTAATTTCACATTTTTTTTATTTTTTTCATACCATGTATCCAGTTTAATGCAAGGATATTTCTTTTCAATTATTCCAGTTGGACATACATTTCCACCAGAACATGCTCTACTTATTGATGAATTATCTTCACGATTTATATTTGAAAAAAAAGATATTTCACCATCATAATCACATACTACTTTATCTTCAATATGCATGTTTTCAAAATTATTATATTTTTTTATTTGTTTTAACATTTCCAAGTTTATTTTTTCTGGTTCAAAACAGTATACTATATGACCTTTTGAAAGAACTGGACAACTAGATAAACCTAAATTTGCACCTATATCCAACATTATACTTTTACTTTTTACATTTTTGAAATAATCTCTGTAATTTAAATAATTACCTATTTTTTTTATATTAGGTAACCAATCTATATTTTCATTTAAATTTTCTGGTTTGTTACGAATCAAAGCTAACTTATAATTGTCTTGAGGATATAAATAGAATTTACGAAATATCATTATTTTGAATTCTTCCGGTATTTTGAATTCACTTGTAAATCGATTTGAATATTCTTCATCATAAATATATTTTATATTTTCCATAAAATCTTTTTGTTCTTTTAACTTGATATTTTTAGTTAAAATCATTATACCATTTTTTGTTAATGAATCTAATAAATTTATATTTTCAAAATTAGGGTCTTCACATATAACCCAATCTTTTTTATCCCCTAATTCTACAATTGTGTCGTTTTTTTTTACTAATAAAAAAGATTTACATTTATTTTCTTTTAAAAAATTATTTAATATTTCACTTGGCAATTTAAAAGACATAGTAAAATAAAATTGATTTCTTTATATATATATAATATATTTTTTTTTAGTTTTAATGTATAACTTATTAATATCCTGGATCACTATTATCACAGAGTAACGGAATAAATCCTGTTTGTTGTTTAAATTTTTTTATACAAATTGATTCATATGCATGAAATGTTTGTGCAACAACATCTATTTCTTCATCCAATATATTGACTGGAATTTTTATTATTGGAAGTTCCCATGAGTAAAAGTCCCATGTTGAATCCGTTTCGAGCAAATCTTTTTCAATAGTATGATAAAGATATGCATTTGTTACAGACATCTTACCTGGATAGCATGTACCATCTTTTTTTGTTCGTTGCGGAACATAGTAACCGCAACCATAAGAACACCAACGACCAGCCATACCGTCACGTGTTCCTCCTATTTTCATAATTATATTATTACGTGTAATAATATAAATATGTTCTCTTTTTTCAGTCCATGATTTTTTATCCACTGCTTCAACAGTTAAAGTAGACTGACGTTTTACACTGTCATCTAACTTAATAGAAGCAATTTTTTTGAATTGACCTCCACAAATAGTATTGTAGTCATCAATTGATAAACTGTTATCAATTGATATTTGTTTAGACCATGCAGATCTAGCAGATTCTCCTTTGGTAAATTTATCGCATTCTTTGTTCATATTCATTGTTTTGAAAGTTTATGTATTCTAAAAAAATAAGAGATTTTAATTCAATTTTTCATTTTTTCGATATAAAATTACTCATTTTTTTCTTTCATTAAAAAGTAAGGCAATGCTTCATATACAGTACTTATCATAACTACTTTAAAATTTTCATCTTCTGGATTTTTTCCTTCTTGATCTAATAACTTGTAATGAAATTCATTTTCTTTTGGAATTAAAGCTGTCTTTATTCCTGCCTTTTTTGCTCCAACTAATTTGGCATCTAATCCACCAATTGGTAATATGTTACCTAACAAATCAATTTCACCTGTTATTGCTATTTCCTGATTTATATATTTATTGCACAAAAAACTATAAATAGCAATACATATTGCTCCACCAGCAGAAGGTCCATCTTTTGGCATTCCTGTACTAGGACAATGAATATGTAATCCGTATTTTAAATCTTCTTTATTGAAATCGGGTATTTCTTTTGAAACCAAATTGATTGCTATTGTTTCTGCACATCTCATTGATTCTTTCATTGTATCACCTTGAGTTCCTGTTAATACAAGTGTTTTACTAGTATAAGATTTTTCTACCTGAATTGGTAATATTCCACCCAGACCATATGAATTGGCATACATTCCATTAATTTGACCAATAATGGCCTCCAAAGAAATAGATTCTCTACGTACTTTGTCTTTATGCTTAAAAACGTCTTTTATTAAAAAATGATCTATTATTAATTGAGTATCTGGGTTGCACAATCTGCGCAAATTTAATTCTTGTATTAATGCTTCTAATAATTTTTTTAATTGACGAGCTCCCGCTTCAAAAGTATAATCACATATTAAACTATCTAACTCGTCATCACCTATTTTAATTTCATGTGGTTCTAAATCAACTAATTCAGTAATTTGAGGTATTAAATGCTTCATTGTTACACATTTTTTGTCTTCTATTGACAATGGTTTTGTTTCTATTATTGTCATTCTATCTAATAAAATTGGATCTATTTTTGATCTATCATTAAATGTAAAAACCATTAGGGCCTTAGATATATCTAATGGAACTCCATCAAAATATTTATCATAAAACTCATTATTTTGACTTGTATCTGTTAAATGTGTTAAAATACTTGAGACTTCCGTACCATGCTCAGTTCTACTTACTTTATCTAATTCGTCAAATAAAAATATTGGATTCATACATTGACAATCCATTAAAACGTCTACAATTCTACCCCAGGTAGACCCTTGATAAGTAAATCCATGTCCTACTAATGAAGATGCATTGGATGATCCACCCAAAGGAATAAATCCTACCGGTCTAGGTTTACCTTGATGATCCACCAAGCAATTTGCTAGTCCGCTTTTTATTAATGTTGTTTTTCCATTTCCAGGTGGACCTTCTAATCCCAATACTATACCCGATTGGCCACCAGATATCCATTGAGCTAATAAACGTTTTAATTGTGTTTTTACAAGTTCATGTCCATGTACATATTTTTCAAATATTTCCTGAACTTTTTCCAAATATCTTTGCTGTTTTTCACGAGCTTTTAATATTTTATTCATTGCGCCTTCGCAAAACTCTTTCTCCTTTTCGTTTGATAAAGCTTGTTCAAATATTTTTATATAATTGTGTCCATTGTCTTTTTTATTATTTGGAAATAATTTACAATATTCTTCATATAGTTTTTTTCCTGGATCATCTAAATCTAATTCACTTTTTACAACTCCAAATGGTATTTTTAATATTCCATCTAAATATTTTTGAGCTTTAGGTGCACTATCACTTGAATTATTGAATGTTTTTAATTTCTCATAAGCTCGTGTTTTTATTTTTTCACTTGCTTTCATACCAGATATTCTAAATTCATAAGGTAATTTTTCTACTTCGATTTTAGATTTAGGTGACGGACATCTAAAAACGTTTATTTTTTTTTGTAATACCCAGTCTAAATATTTTTCAGGAAATGATTTCTTTTTATATAAATAGTTAGCTAAATCAATCATTTCTATTTCTAATAAAAAACTTATGAAATCAACTTTCATATATTCATTCAAAAAATCATATTCTCCTAATACAAGAGAATAATCTGCTGATTTATAAAAATCATGCTTTTCTTTAAAATGTTTTATTCTATTTGTCAATTGTCTTACATCATATATTAAAAAATCCCTATAACTTACTGAATGTATATAAGGTTCTGCATCTTGTTTTGACATATTATATTTTTTTTTTAAATCATTATATAATACTTGTAAAGGTAATTGCTTTCTATAAATACGTAATGAGTCTGGATCTACTAAACCATAAATTCTTATTAAACAATTCTTTTGTTCAATCTCTATTGATAATCCATATAATTTGCCATATAATTCTGGTAATGTAGGTCGTATTGGAATAATATTTAATGTATTTTCTCTATTTTTTTTATCTGTAATTTGGCAATTTAATGGTTTTATATTGTAAAGATAAATGGAATTATAGTCACATAATTGAACAAAATTTTCTTCGTCATCTGCCTTTTTTATTCTATCTATTTTTATATATAACTTTAATTCTTTTAAAGTTTCGTAAATGTTTATATATCCATTTTCTTGAACTATTATTTCCCAAAGATTATCTAAAAAATCTAATAAAATTCCATGTAATTTTAATGGTAAACTCTTTATTTCATCTAACATTTTCAACATATGTCGTATTTTATGTATTTTCTTTATTTGTAATAATTGTTCAATTGAATTTTCTAATACATATGAAGTCATGCGTGCTAATTTTATTTTAAATTCTTTTTTTCTTATATAACTTTGTACTAACGGTTTCATCAAAGTTATAATATCTTTATATTGATCCATATAGGTTATAATATATTATTTATTCACATTATTTATTTAAAAAATAAATTTAATATTTATTAATAGAATGTATAAATCTATTTTTAATAAAATTAAAAATAAAATTCCAAAAATTTCTCCTACGGAAATGATTGCATTAAGAAGCGGCAATACATCAATAGATAGAAGTATTTTAGAAGGAGAACTGAAGTACCCCAAAAGTTTTGTATTTAATAATAAAATACCTGAAAAAAAGATGAATGCATTATTTGATATTTATGACATGTCACAAATATACCCAAACGATAACAATAATAAATTTATTGATTATTTGGCAAAAAATAAATTTTTTAGTTTCTTAATTGACGAAAAATATGGAGGAATTAAACTCTCTGTTAATGAACTATCTAACGTTTTAACAAAAATTACAAGTGTTGATCCTGCTCTTGGTGTTGTTGCTATGGTTCCTAATTCATTAGGTCCTGGAGAACTTATTAGTATTTATGGTACTGAAGAAGAAAAAAAAGAATACTTACCAAAATTAGCAGACGGTACCTATATTCCTTGTTTTGGATTAACTGGACCAAATAATGGTTCTGATGCTACTGGTTCTATTGATGAAGGAGAAGTTTTATTCAAAGACGGTAAAAAAATTATTAATGTAAAAATAAATAAACGATATATCACTTTAGGTCCAGTTGCTAATCTTATTGGTGTTGCTTTTAAATTAAATGATCCATATGAATTGTTAGATAAAGGTAGTGAAGGAGTTACAGTAGCATTAGTAAAAGCAAATACATGTGGTTTAAAACAAGAAACCTATCATAATCCTTTAAATGCTGGATTTCCAAATGGTACTTTAAAAGGAACTCTTGAAATACCGATTGAAGATATCATTGGTGGAGAAAAAAATGCTGGTAATGGATGGAAAATGCTTATGGAATGTTTATCAGCTGGAAGAGGTATTTGTTTACCTGCAACAGCAAATGCTAGTAGTAAAGTTGCTAGTTTTGGAATTTACCATTATATTAAAATTAGAGAACAATTTAAAATGCCACTTGAAAAAATGGAAGCTATTCAAGAAAAATTTAATAGAATTATATTAAACACATGGATCATACAATCTTCTGTATTAATGACAAATGATATTTTAGATGGCGGAGAATCTCCTGCAGTAATTAGTGCTATTATGAAGCAACAAACTACTGAACGAGCACGTGTTGTATTAAGTGATGCAATGGATATACATGCTGGTGCTAGTATTTGTTTGGGATATAGTAATTTTTTAGAAAAATATTATAGGTCTGCACCTATTGGAGTAACTGTTGAAGGTTCAAATACATTAACACGATCTCTAATTATTTTTGGTCAAGGATTAAATAAAAGTCATCCATATATTTTTCCTGTTCTAGATAATATTTTGAATAATGATTTTGATAGCTTTAAAGAGAACTTTGGTGAAATATTTAATCATAGTATACTTTTATATTTTAAATCTTTTACTATTTCATTTTCAAGTAGTCTTCAACAACAAATAATCAATTTTGCTTGCTTAACAAATTTTGTTGCATTAAAAGGTGGTGCTATCAAAAAAGAACAAATGTTATCTGGAACTATGGCTGATATTTTTTCTAATTTATATTTAGCACAGAGTGTTATTTATTACGGTTGTAATAAGAATGCTAGTGGTAAATTAACTGAATATGTAGTTAAACACTTGATAAATGAAAATCAAAAACTCATTAATCAAGTGATCGATAATTTAGGTTTTGAAAAATATTTATTATTGCATTTGAAAAGACCAATCAAAAGTATTAATTATCAAGAAGAAAGAAAAATATTTAATGAAATAATGAATAATCCAAAAATATTGGAGTGTATTAAAGAAAATATTCATATTAGTGGAATATTAAAAGATATGGAAGATGCAATAAGATTAGATAAAAGTACAAAAGAATATGAATTATTAAAAGATAAAATTATTAACGTTGGTGAATATAATAAATAATAATTATCTAATATCCAAGTCAAATAAATACAATGAAAATTCATAAATAAATTATTTTATTATAATATATAATTATTAATATGTCATATATCAATCATAAAACAAAAACTATTTTTCTACATAATCCAAAATGCGGTGGTACATACATAAAAAATATTTTGTTAGATCTTTGTGGATTTGAAATACTATATATTGAAAAATATAAAAGCAATAATTGTAATTTAATACTTGAAAAGTGTGAACATATTTATAATTATTTTCCTTTATTCAATAATTATCTTGATAATTATTTTTCATTCACTTTTGTTCGCAATCCGTATACAAAACTGTTTGCAGCATATAGTGACTATAAAGATAAATGTCAAAACTATTATCCTTATAATGAATTATTAGTTTCCTTTAATTCTTTTGTTAAAAATTATGATAAATTTAACAAAGACATTACATTTCATGCTTTTGTTCCTCAATATAAACATTTTTTAATTAATGGCATATCAAAAATAAAATACATTGCTAAATTTGAATTTATTAACACTGAACTATTAAATATTATGAACATTGTGGGAATCGATGAAAATATGTATAAAGAATATACATATTCTATTAAATATAGTGATAGTTACCGTTATAGTATTATTCATAATTATGATAATGATATTATATCTTTTGTAAATGATACCTTTAAAAAAGACTTTGAATTATTCAATTATAAAATGTATTCTAATATGGATGATTTTTCTAGTAATTTTATCAAAGATAACTTTGCAAATATCACCTGTGATGATAGTCGCATTTGTAATAATGTATTTATCAATAATTTTGAAATTTACAAATATAATAGTGAAAATAGTTTACTATTTTACAAACATATATATAATAAAGATATCCATATTTCATGTATTAAACAAAAATTTATATTAATACAAGAATATTGTAATATTCATATACATAAAAATATTATATTTGTATGTAAAAGTTGTAAAAACATTTTTTTTAATATACATGCAATAACATATCACTTAAAATATTGCAAATAACTAAAAAGATTTAAAAAAACATATTATATTATGATATAATAACAATAATGGAACGCATTCATGTATATGATAATTTTTTTTCAGAAAATGAATTAAATATCATTGACAATATAATAAAATCTAAAGAATGGAAATGGGGTCATGTATCTAATAATAAAAATGAAAAATCTATATATTCATCTCCATTCTGGCATATGGATTTAACTAATGAAACTTATTTTTCAGAACACTTAAAAAATATTTTTGAAAAACATTTTTCTAAAA
>Ga0181389_1000441_pt1 | contig 16993 bp, 24 predicted proteins | sample 12SPOviralmetaG_FD_130121 | JGI IMG/M metagenome (GOLD analysis project Ga0181389, IMG submission 130121) | Marine viral communities from the oligotrophic San Pedro Time Series (SPOT) site, San Pedro Channel, CA, USA - 12 SPOT_SRF_2010-06-29 | ecosystem: Environmental > Aquatic > Marine > Strait...
CTGCAACTCATGGTGGCAAAGGACTACTGGACAACAGAGGACATGACCGCCGCTAACGCTGCAATCGCAGCAAACACTTAACTCAAACCTAAAGGAGACTTGTTATGGGAAAAAATGAAAAGAGCCTCATCACAATCAACGACGTAGAATACAACATTGAGGACTTTACTGATGAGCAAAAGACTATGCTTAATCATGTGAATGATCTTGGACGTAAGCTGGACAACGCTAGGTTTAATGTAGACCAGCTTTCAGTGGGTCGTGAGAAGTTTATCGAAATGTTAGCTAGTAGTTTAGAAACTGAAGCGGAGTAAATCGTATGTCCAGAGACCTGTCTGCGATAACAATAGAGGCAATTAACGAAGATACAGTACATCCGTTTTTCGCTGTAGAGCTAATGTTTGACGGTAACAATGTACTCCGTATGTGGACAGGTCAAGGCACTCTTACTCTTTCGGCTGACGGGAGTGAGTGGGCAGGGGCTGGGACACTACTCAACATTTCCACTGTAGAGGAGACTTCTGAGTTAGCCGTTAAAGGTGCTACTATAACCTTGACTGGTATTCCCTCAGAGGTCATTTCCTTAGCTCTCAGTCAGCCTTATCAGGGCCGTGTGTGCAATATATACTTCGGTACATTTACTTCGGGTCATGTGTTGCAAGAGAATAGCGACTACATTCTGCTACAGGATGGTACTAGGATTGAGGTGCAAAGCACATCTCAAGGGTTTAACAGTATCTTCTCAGGTTACATGGATCAGATGAATATATCTGAGAATGCTGAAACAGCTAGTATTGAACTTTCTGTAGAGAACAAACTGATTGACCTAGAGAGAGCTAGAGTTGCTCGATTTACCTCTGGTTATCAAAAGTCAATATATCCTGGCGACCTTGGTTTAGACTTTGTAGAGGACTTGCAGGACAAGAACGTATCTTGGGGTCGTAAGAGTGGTTAAGTATCAGCAAGAGTTCCTTCAGCAAGTTGAAGGTGAGTTATCTGAACTACTTAAACGAGACTGGGAAGAAGTACAACACAACAGTGACACAGAAGAACTAGATATAGACTGGGACTTTTATAAGTTACTTGAGGAGAGGAAAGCCCTACTTATTTTTACTTGTCGTGACGAAGGTAAACTTTTTGGGTACTTCAGTGTGTTCATTAGCCCCAACCTACACTCCAAAGGTAAAGTCCTTCTTAGTAATGATGCAATATTTATAGATAAGCCTTATCGCAAAGGTTTCGTTGGCATCAAGTTAATTAAGTTTGCTGAGGAGTGCTTAAGGCAAGATGGCTACGACAACCTACAGATAACTACAACTGAGCTTAACCCTATAGACAGTCTTATGCTGAGGCTCGGATACACTAAGATTTCTACTTCGTTTAGGAAGGACTTGTGACATGGCTGCTACTTTAATAGCTGGTATAGCTTCTGCGGCAATGGCATATGGCACTGCTGTTGCTACTGGCACTGCTTTTACGTTTTTTACTCTTACTGGTTTTCAAGCCTTTTTAGGCTATGCTTTAGCTTCAACAGCTATGGGTCTCGCTCTAAACGCCTTAGCCCCTAAACCTAGGGTGTCAGGAGCCAACCGTGGTTATCAAGTAAACTCAAAAGGGGCAGCATTAGATCATCAGATCATCTACGGTAAGATGAAAACTGGTGGTGCTATAATATACGATGAAGCCACAGGCACTAACAACAAACACCTTCACAGGATCATTGCTGTTGCTGGACATGAGGTATACTCGTTTGAAGAGTATTACATAGACGATGAACTTGTGACTGTTAACAGTGATGGCAATGTAACATCCCCAGCAAAATACGTTAAGACAACAACTAAAACTGTACAGACTGGTGTGGATGGTAACGGAAATCCAACATACGAAACTCAGACCACTACAGACTATCTAGTTAGAATATTACCATACACTGGAAACGCAGATCAACCAGCCGCCTTCGATCTTGTTGAAGAGTCTGCTGGTAAATGGACAAGTCAACATAGGCTTCGTGGCATTGCATATATGTACGTTAGACTGAAGTTTAACGCTGATGTTTTCCCCAATGGTGTACCTTCGATAACTGCCGTAGTAAAAGGTAAGAAAGTCTTTAACCCTGCCAATGGAACAACAGACTGGTCGGACAACCCTGCGCTATGCCTACGTGACTACTTAACTTCTAAGTATGGGCTTAACGAGGAAGCTGTTAACATAGATGACGATTTAGTTACCAGTGCTGCTGCTGTATGTAACCAGACAAACACACTCGCTAGTACGACACGTTATACTTGTAATGGTGCTTTCACTACTTCGTTAACGCCCTATGACCTTCTGTCTGACCTACTGACCTGTATGGGTGGGTCTCTGTGGTATGCTCAAGGTAAGTGGCGTATGAAACCTGCCTACTGGACAGACCCAGTGATGGACTTGACAGACGATGACCTACGCTCTGGAATAAATGTGAGTACACGACATTCTCGTCGTAACAACTTCAATACTGTAAAAGGTACTTTCCGAGGGTTAGAGTCTAACTGGCAAGTTACTGACTACCCAGAAGTTACTAACTCAGCTTTTCGTACCGCTGACAATGACCAAGAGTCTGTTGCCGACGTAGACCTACCGTTCACTGACAACTCTATTGAGGCTAGGCGTATAGCTCTAATCAGCCTAGAATCTAACAGACAGCAGTTAACGGTCAATGCAGCCTTTGGTCTGAGAACGCTAGAGCTACAAGTTGGCGACAACGTAAGGATTACTAACACACGTTTTGGTTGGACTAACAAAGAGTTTCAAGTAATAGCTTGGTCGTTTGGTCTATCAGATGGACTAGACCTACAGATCAACATGACCCTACGGGAGACTGCTGAATCTGTCTTTGATGAAGTTAGTGATGGTATCGTCTACGAAAGAGACAACACTAACCTACTGTCACCTTTTGATGTACCAGAGGTCGGTCTTGCCGTATCCGCTGAAGCTAAAGTCAGCAATCAGAAGGTCTCTAATATTGCTGTTGCTACAATAACATCAGGCAGGGAAGAGGCTATTGATTACGTAGAGGTTGAGTACAAACTAGCAAGTGAAGTATTCTTCTCTACATTTGGTCAGGGGCCACTTGGGGAGTTTAAAGTAAGAGACTTAGAGGTAGACTTCTATGACTTTAGAGCTAGGGCTATCAACACCTTTGGGATTAAAGGTCAGTTTACACTATTAGAGAACCAAGAGATTAACGCATTTATTGGTGACCCTTCTGATGTAGGTAGCTTACTTGCAGAGATTTCTGGTGGCACTCTGTTTTTAACTTGGCCCCCTATCCCTGACCCTGACTTAAGCCACTACCAGATTAAACACAACTCTAACACAACTGGTGCTACTTGGGGCAACTCCTCCACTATCATTGAAAAGGTCGCTAGACCATCTACCTCTGCATCTGTGCCAGCTAGATCAGGAACCTTCTTGATCAGAGCTTACGACAAAGAGGGTAACTTTAGTGAGAATGTAACGACGGTTGTAATTACCCCTGCACAAATTCCAGCGTTGGGTCAAACAGACACTTTAACAGAGAACCCAAATTTCACTGGTGCTAAAACAAACGTCATCAAGGTTGGTAGTGCAATAGAGATAGACAACACAAGTGCAGCAGAACCAACTGGCGAGTATTTCTTTAGTGCTTACATCGACACAGGGTCGGCTCGTAACGCTAGAATAACAGGCGCACGTACCTTCACCAGAAAGTTTGATGGTGGCACTTTGTTGTGGGATAACATCCCTCAGAATTGGGACACTTGGCCTGACAACTGGGATACGTGGACAAATGAAACTGCTCAGTTTGGTGACGTATCTATTATCGTGTATGTTTCAGCTACAAACGACGATCCCGCTGGCTCCCCTACATGGGGTTCTTATGAACTAGCAAACGGTGGTTTCTTAACAGGTCGTGCCTTTAGGTTTAAGGCCGTATTAAGCAGCGAGAACAGTACATATACACCAACCGTTACAGCACTCAGTGTTGACGTAGAGTATTAACAGAAAGGGCTTAACATGAGCCAACACGATTTTGATATTGCAAACCAGACATCCTCGAATGCAAGAGCCGACATCAATAATGCTTTAAAGGCTTTGGCTAGTACGTCGTCTGGAACTACAGCACCTAGCACCACATATGCCAATATGCTCTGGTATGATACAGGTAACAATCAATTAAAGATGAGGGCCGAAGCTGACGACGCTTGGATCAAAATTGGATACCTAGACCAGAGTGCTGATGCCTTTAGGATACTAGATAATACACAGGTCGTTAGTACCGCTGGAAGTCAAACAGGTCTGTTAGGTGGACAATCAACAGGCACTTGGCAAACTGGTACTGGTACTACAGAAAGTCTAGTTAGTCCAGCGCAGGTCAAGGCTTCTGTTCTTGCTAACGCAGCATTAACGCCAGTAAAGGCGTGGGTAAATTTTAATGGTGCTAATGCGTCGATTAGGAGTAGCAGTGGTATTTCTAGCGTTACTAGAAATGGAACAGGTGACTATACTATAACTTTCACAGGCAGTTTGATGCCAGATGCTAACTATGCTGTCGTAGGATCGGCTGGGCTTACTGCAACAGACAATAGGGCTAATGTTGATATATATAGCATGGCTACATCATCATGCAGAATAACAGTGACTAACCACGGTAACGGCTTTAGAAGAGATGCCACTTTCGTTTGTGCATCATTTATGAGATAGACGCAAAGTAAAGGATAAAACATGACTTATAAATTAGGAACACGTAGTCTACAGAACTTATCAGGGGTAAACCCAGACATGGTTGCTGTAGTTAGCAAAGCAATAGAGATAACTGAAGTTGACTTCACAGTCATTGAAGGTATCCGTAATATCAATCGTCAGAGAGAGCTAGTAAAGGCTGGAAAGTCTACTACACTTAACTCCCGTCACCTTACAGGTCATGCTGTAGACATGGTTCCTTACCCTGTTGATTGGGAAGACATTGATCGTTTTGAATTGATGGCTGAGGCTATGAAAGAGGCAGCAGAAGAACTCGATATTCCTATCGTATGGGGTGGCGACTGGAAAAGTTTTTATGATGCTCCCCACTTTGAATTGGACAGAAAGACATACCCATGACACCTGAGTGGTTAGACAAGTGGCGTATATGGCCCCGTCTGATTATCACTCTGTATGGCATAGCTTTCTACCAAACAACTAACTGGTTTATGAACCTTCCAGACCCTACTAACGCACAAGCTGGATTTGTCTCAGTTATCGTTGGTGCTGGTGCTGGCTTCTTTGGGATATATGTCAATGGTAAGAGTAACAATAGCACTCCTGTCGATACTCCTTCTAAGTAATTGTACCAGTCTTAATCCCCTCAGTTTTCTATCGGGGGGAGGAACTAACGTAGCTGCAAACACTCAGATAGGTAAAACTAACACTCAGACAATCGGTACTACAAAGAACACTGAACAAAAGATAGTAGTAGAGACCTTAACTGGTGAGATTGAACAGTCTAACGACGACAACAAAGTTAGCACTAAGTCAGTGGACAACTTAACAATCAATGAAATCCCACCTTGGGTCATCTTACTATTAGTTCTTGGTTGGATGCTGCCTACTCCTCAAGAGATGGGCAAAGGTCTTTTGAAAATAATAACGCTAGGAAGATACCGTGGAAAACCAAACTGAATGGCATTTGTCTAAATCTGTCCCTCTAACCTTTGTCGTAGCTATTTTCATCCAGACCGTATCGTTAGTATGGTATGTGTCATCAATGGATAACGCTATCAAGAACAACGAGAAAGACCTGCTAAGACAAGATGTACGTATTAGTACACTAGAAGGTGTGGTGCAAGCTCAGGCTCTTACCCTAGCTCGTATAGATGAGAACATAAAGTCTATCAGGGTTATGATGGAGAGAGTAGCCTACAAAGACGAAGCTCGGTAATGGACCCCCTTAGCTGTATAGCAGCCGCCAGTACAGCATACACGGCCCTCAAGAAAGGCTTTGCTGTAGGCAAGGAGCTATCCTCAATGGGTTCCCAGTTGCAGCAATGGTCAAAGGCTCTGAGTGATCTTGACTTTGCACATGAGAAAGCATCTAAGCCACCCATGTACAAGATGTTTTCTGACACACAATCTCAGGCACTAGAGGCTTGGTCAGCTAAACAACAGGCAACTCAGATGAGGGAGGAACTCCGTAGCCATATATCTTTCGTATACGGACCCTCGGCTTGGGATGAAATAGTACGCACTGAGGCTAGGATGCGTAAGGAACAACGAGAGTTAGTCTACAAGAAGCAGGAGTTCATAGACAACTGCATCAACTGTATAGTAGGCGTACTCTTAGCCTTAGCTGGTTTAGCTGGATTAGCACTTGTATTTTATCTGGTAGGTAAACAACAAGGTAAGTGGTAGCCCACCCCAATAAATAGATACAAAAAGACCCCCAAGGAGCAATCCAAGGGGGTTTTTCTTTGTCTAGGTTTCTTCGGGCCAACGATAGCATACGTATCCTTTAACTGTGTAGCCACTGTCCTCTACGTATCGGAAGCCATCAGGCATTGTGTTGAGGCAATCTTCTTCTGAGTAGAGTACCAAGGGAAACGGCACTGTCACACAAGTTAGGTCAACCGTACAGGCGAGTATTATTGCTGAGAACATACTATGGGTCTCCTTCCATTTCCCCTATTAGCCGATCTAAGTACCATCGTGCTTTCTTGAGGTCTTCTACAGGCTTGCCCTTGTACCTGTACCTGTGTAGATACTTCTTGGCGTTACCCTCTAAGTATCCCATGAACATCATGTTATCCATGTTGTCTTTCATGTAGTCGATACATTCTATCTTACCATCACCGTAGTGTGCAGGTTTGTTTACAACATCCTCTTCTACAACTTTAGGTCCACCAAAGTATCCACCCTCTTGTATCTCACCCCATTTTGCCATTATATACCTTCCTTTAAAAATGTCCTGACCCACATTGCTGTGATGTCGCTACGTATGATGTCGTCTATTCCAAACTCAATGATTGGTACAGGCAACATATGCTTCTTAGCTAGGTGAATAACCTTGGTCAAACCATCAGCTTCCTTTAAATCAGACTGCTGTACATCACCATTAAGCACAATAGTAGTGTTCTCGCCCACTCTTGTCAACAACATCTTCAGTTCGTGGGTGGTTATGTTCTGTGTCTCATCCACGATTATAAAGGCATTATCGAAGCTACGGCCCCGCATGAGAGCAAGAGGAGCCATCTCAATGTTCCCATTCTTGATTCCTGTATCGACCGTTCCTTTACCCAAGTGCTTCTCCAGAACATCCAAGACAGGCAAAGCCCAAGGCATAGTTTTCTCATTGAGGTCTCCTTTTAAGAATCCTAGCTCCTTACCTACGGCAACGTGAGGTCTTGTGATGACGATTTTATCGACTTGTTTCGTCGTGTAGAGGTCGGAAGCGTAAGTCGCCGTAACATACGTCTTACCAGTACCCGCAGGGCCAAGAATGAAGATTTGATTGCTTTCTTTAAGCGCATCTATTAGTTCCTTTTGTTTGTTGGTACGAGCATAGAGACCTGATGTCTTCTTATTACTCGCACCTTTATAGTTAGTCTTACGTCTGGACTTCCTTGGCTTGTCGGGAAAGTCGTCCATTAGATACTACCCTCAAACTTTCCCACTAGCTCTTTTAGTTCTGCACACCCACCTATGTACGTACCATCAGATGAGAAGACTTGAGGTACAGTTTTATGACCTGCCTGTTTAAGTAGAGTTAGTACCCACTTAGAACTAGAGGTCTCTATGTTGTACTCTGTGTAGCTTTGTCCTATTCCTTTCAATAGGACTTTAGCTGTATCACAGAAGTTACATTGGTTACGAGTTATTATAGTATACATAGATGCACCTTAAGTTAAGTCCACAATCTCACAACTATCACCAGAACAAGCTAGTGTCTGACTACCTGCTGTGTTGTCCTCTTGCTCGTACTCTGATAACTTAGCCCAATCAATATTCTTAGGCATTAGTGACTTGAGCATAGTGAAGTCTGTCTTTCCTACCTCTTGATAAGGAGCCTGTTGATACGTGTGTTCGTTGTACGGCAAGAACGACACACCAGACATCTCATCGAAGTGCTTATACACAAATGCACCTACCTCAAACCATTCGTCTTTCTTGACGTTAATTGTCACGGATGGCTTGTGTTCACACCATGATCGTTGATACGCCATCCACATCTCAAGCTGGTTAATAGCAGACATATCCTCTGTAGTAACTGCACCTTTAGGAGCTTGCATAGGAAAGCTGAACACTGTCGTAGCATCAGGTTTCATTACGTCAGGTTCATTAGGGATACCTTGATCCTTCATAAACTGTGTCAGTGGGTCTTTGTTATCTCCTCGGACAGTACGTATGTAGTAACGAGAATGACGTGCGTGTATGCCTGATGCACTATCAACCAGTTGTGACACTGTACCTGATGGCTTAACGCAAGTGATAGCAGTAGACGCAGGAATACCAAGACGATTAGACCACTCAGCATTAGTACCCACGGCTATTTGCTTAAGGTGAGCAAGTGTTTTCTCTAGTCCTTTATTACTTGTTGTCATTAGTGGGTTGTCCATGATCCCTGTCAGGGAGACACCTAGTAGACGTTCCTCTTCTGTGTTGTTCTGCCACACCTTACGCAAGTATGGAAACTTGGTGTAGGACGACTGGATCGTACCCAAGATGGTAGCTAGGCGTACCTTCTTCTCAAGTGTCCCTAAAGTATCTGTAGCACGTACCACACACTCCGTTAGGTTACAGAACTGATTTGGGCGTAAAATTATTTCGCTGCACGGGTTGGTTCCAAACTCGTAGTCAGGATCACGACGACCGTTCTTAGCTGCCTGTGTCTTAGAGGCCTCACGGTTAAAGATACCACGTTCACCAGAGCCGCTTTCCACTAGAGACATCCACTCTCGCATAAACGATACTGCATCAGGCTTTTCAGTGTAGCTTACAGAGTTGTTAGCTAAAGCACGTTGCGGATCGTTCTCCCACCATGACCCACTCTTAGCATGACGCATACGGTCATCACTTAGGTTAGACAGGGAGATCATAGCTGATCGACGTACACCACCTACTACAACTACCTCGCCGATCTTACACATGATGTCGTGACACTCAACAGAAGACAACCTGCGTCCCTTAGCATTAGCAAAGGTACGAGTGACAAAACCAAACAAGTCAACCAAGGGTGCAGGTCCACTAGCACGACCACCAAAGGTCTTAAGTTTAGCACCCGCTGGACGGACAAGAGACACATCCCACTTGGGTATTTCGCCACTATACAACAGTGCAATGACTTGACGTAGTGACTTTGCCCAACCCTCCTTGCTGTCCTTGACTATAACTGTCGTGTCGCTGTCAAACATATCGTCTGGTACTTCTGGTAGCTTAGACACGTACTGTCGCTCTACAGAGAACCCTACGCCTGTACCACACAACAAGATGAACATAGCCTCATCAAAAGACTTAGGGTCATCTACTGGCAAATAAGAACAGTTGTAGCCAGCAGTATTGTCACGGGAGAGTGCTGGCCCTGCTGTCATCAAGGCTCTCATGGATGGCATGACCTCAAGACCAAGGATAGCTTCTTCAATAGAACGAATGTATGTGTCGTCACCAGCAACAGGCTTTACTACATTGTCCATGTAGCGACCTACTGTCTCTGTCCAATTCTCTCGACGGCCCTCTTCGTCTAGCCAACGTGCATACCGTGAGGTTGCAATGAAAGTCTGATAGTCTGTTGGTAGCAGGTTACTCATAAGTTTTTACCCCGTTCTTTCTTATCTTCTTCTAGCCAGACCATACGGTCTATATCGCCCCGTGTTAGTCCAATGTCTTTTAGCTCTGCGTCTGTTAGCTTATTAAGTGTCTTGATTGCTGCCCTATGCTCTGACCACATAATACAATATCTCATAAACCTTACAAATATATTGTTGACCCACCTAGTCTTCATCTGTTGTCTCCCGACCCTTTAATTACATTCCTATTTTTACGACCTGTCAGCTTGTCTACATTTATATTAGCTACCTCTTTAAGACTATATCCAATGTCGTTAGCAATGTTAGACAAGTACCAAAGCACATCTCCCAGTTCCTTCGCCACTTCATAACGATTAAAGACACCATCTCGTACTTGCTTCTTGACCTTTTCTGCCACCTCTCCTGCTTCCCCACATAGGCCAAGGGCTGGGTACAGAACCTTGTGTGTATCTGGGTAAATAGCAAAGGATACCGCTTTCCTCTGGTACTCGTTTAAGTCTTCTATAGGCCTGTCTCGTTGCTGGTCTGCAAATGCATCTATATCGTCTTGACTAATCATCGTCCTATGTTCCTTCCGTAGAACTGTGTTTGTTTTTCATTGTAAGCATCAAACAGATACCAAGCGCAGTTGTCTTTGCCTACACCCTTGCTACCTTCGATCCACTTGACCCTACCTACACTTACTACCTTAGTGCAGTAGCTCATGTAAAGGGATGATTGCTTAGTGTGCATCCAGTCTGCATCAAAGAGTAGCCATGTGGGACACCTCTGCATCCAGTGTTCCATGAAGGGGTGCAAGAACTTCCTGTCCCAAGGTGGATTAGTAATACAAAAGTCAACGACATTGTACCCACCTAAGTCAAGAGAAAGCCCATCGTGTAGTATAACCCGTGGGTCTCTTGGGTCAATATCACAGGCATACAAGCACTCCCCATGACCTTCCGTAAGATAACTAATGTGATCCATCAGGCGTCCATCTCCAGCACAAGGCTCTACGTAGTCAAACGTGTATGGCAAGTGTGGGATTAGAGGCTCAACAGCAGCTAGTGGAGTATAGTAGGCATCTCTCTCTCGCCTTACGTAGTCTGACCTTTTTCCCAAAGTATTACTCCCTTTGTTTCACCACGTAGTGCAGCTTCAACCTCATTTCCCATATGTCCGTCGTAGAGTCTCAAGGCTAATAAACTGAGGCTCGTAGAGTCCATCACAAATATTTCGTTTGATGAGAACACCTTTGAACCACTCCTTGTTCGATTGACCAGCCCAACCTTCTTCAGCGCCCTTGTAACAGCCGATGACGGCCCCAATAGCACCGTTGCTGCCAACATCGTCCTTAAAATAAAGATCACGTTTATGACTGTGACCAACAGTGCAAGAGCGATAGCGCTTTTGTAGTAACCCATAAGCATGATGAACACCACTAATGGCACGACCAAAGTTGCCAGCCCCCACATAATGAGCGTAGTCAACACCATCGTAGTTATGAATGGTGGGGGCGCTATTAGTGTATTCGTGGTACTCGTCGAACCAGTGGTCCGTTTGTAGGTGCTTAAACGAAACCCCATACCTCTCCCCTTCTACCCTTGGGTCGTGTTTAACAGCAGTCTTAATTCTGTTTTCATGGTTACCCTCAAAGCCAACCCAAAACGGTCGTTTATATTTTCGTACACTAGGCTTCTCTCTCAAACGACTCATTGCTTCGTTGTAGTGTTCGATGTCGTCTTGGTAAGACTGACTTACGATAGCTTCTGGGTAACGAGTGTCGTAAGAGTTTAACGACCGCATATCCGCACCATCACCTAAATCTATAACATAGTCAGGTCTAACGTCGTATATCAACTCTCCTAACCAATCGAACCTTTCGTTGCTTACGTCTGGGTCTGTATGACCACAACTAAAGACTACCGCTGTACTGCCTACCGTCATTTTAACCACTCCTTCGGGATGAGTTTGTCTGCGTATTGGAATCCATTTTTCTCACACCACATGGCATAAGTTGTCTTGGAACCTTTGCTTATCTTTGCCCTACTGTTACTGAAGACAAAGCGTATGTCTAACTTAGGATGTTGCTTCTTTACCAGTAAGTGCTTCTTTCTATCTGCTGCAACGAACCTTCCTTTGCTTTCAATGATAATGCCGTTGGGAAGTTCAAAGTCAGGTGTGTAGGTTCTAACTTCATGTACCTCATACTTGATCTTGAACTCCTCATACTTAAACGACACTGACAAGTCTGTAAGTTGTTCAGATATTCGATCCTCTAGTCCTGATCTGTATCCGTACTTGCGGCCTCTTTCGGCGGTTCCCATAACTCTCCTTCCAACCGTCTTAACCAAAGCAATCTCCCATTCTCAATTATGCGGTCAATGTTTCCATCGTAAGCCTTAAGAACGGCTTGCCACAAGTCTTCCTCAGTCTTACAGTCACTCAAGATTTTCTCCGCTTTCTTAGGGCCAATACCACGTAAACCAACAATGTTATCTGCACGGTCTCCTGTTAGTATCTGAGTGTAGAAGAACAATGTTCCCCCGTAAGGGCTTACTTTCTCCCACGTCCCTCTACCAAAGTTAAAGTGCCAACAAGGTAGCTGTAGCATATCTTTGTCTATAGAGGCCACCACACAGTTGTAGTCTAGTGCAGCAGCCCCCTTAGCAATAAGATCATCAGCTTCTTCGTTGTCGCTAACAATAGCCCCGTACTTGACCTCTAGGTGGTCACGGGTAGCACCAAGATGAATAGGCTTTTCTGCTGAAGACCTGTTTCCCTTATAGGGATAAGACTTAGCAATATCAAACCTAAAGTTGGTTTTACCTGTTAGGTATACTTGGTACTCACTCTCTGTTGGAAAGGGAAGGTCTAGGGTCTCATCTAGGATATAATCTACAAGCTCCTCTACCTTATCCCTAGCGTCACTTGAAAGAAGGTCTTGAGTGGCAAAGGCTGCACGATAGGCTATGATGTCTCCATCAATTAGAACTTTGCCTCTGTCCATTAGAACGTGCCAAACGTGACTGAACCATCGTCTAACTCAAAACCTACATTGACGACATAACTGTACCCGATACTACGTGCAAAGTCTGTAAGTTGTTGAGCGAAGGTTTGAAGATCGTCTACATCCTCTCGTTGGGACGTAAACATACCCTCAAAACCATCTTCGTCTTTGTTAGCATAAGCTGTGATCTCAATACGCATTGTATTATCCTACCATAAAGATTTCATCGTCTGCTGACGAGGTTTCTTCCCATGCTACATGGTCTGTAACCGCAATAGCAATCAATCGAACACCAGCACCCTTGGAGTAGGTCTCAAACTGCACCTTAGCTTTAGTGCCGTTACCTAGTGTTCCATCTTCATCAAAAGACCAGAGAGATTTATTCTCAAGTCCGTTTGTTATGTTGACAACTACTGGTGCGCCACCGAAGTCTACCTCAGTTGGGTTACCTCTCTTGTCCGTAAATGTCATAACGTGATCGTGCATACGTGTCAGTTTGACATACTTACCGATACCGAAGCTATTACCTTCTTTGATACGATCATTACCCATAGGCTTTGGGTCTAGCCCACCTTCAAGTAACTCTGTGATCTGGCCTTCGTCAGTAAAGTATGCGTTTGTCACATACTGACCGTTGTGTTTAGCTGCTTTCTTGGCTGCATTGTTTTGGTCGCCACCCATATCACGGTTCTCTTCAAACACTTTTGCGTACTCAAGAACCATATCCATTGTGTGTTTAGCCATAGTCGGGTTTCCTCTTGTTTAAGCTGTAGGGTTTACAGCACTATGTTGGTAATATACTATAGGGACATTTTTTGAGATTTGTAACACTAATTCGTACATTTATTTTATTTTTTTTAATGTATGTCTGCATACGTGTTACCGAATTGAACATCTGTCCCTAATGGTACGTTCAAGTTTATCTCATGGTTTACGTTGTTAATGCTCATCTGCATTATATTTTCTGCCTTATCTTCATCTCCTTCTTTTGTTAAAACTATGATCTCATCGTGGAACTGACCTATGGTCTCCAGACCCATGCCACGACACTCCTTAACCCAACTATCAAAGCAGTATACACCCGTACCTTGGTTGAGTGTACTGAACCGATCCTTGTCACTGCGTAGGCTATACCAGAAGCCAGACACAGGGTTCTTGAGCCACATAGAGCCAAACAGCTCCCGTGTACGTAGTGTGCTTGCCACCTTCTCAATAGCCCAGTTACGTGACCAGAATGCTTCTAGTAGGGTCTTAGCCTCACGTTGGGTCATACCTGTCTCACGGGCCAGCTTAGGCGCTCCTACACCATACGTAGCACTGTAGTTTACCACCTTGTAATTCTTACGTAGTGCTTTCAGTGACCGTTCCCCTGAGTTGTGCTTGTCGATGTCATCTTGTGAGATAACACCAGCGTGTAGAGCCAAGTCTAAGTGTGGGTCAAAACCCTCTTTGCTCATCTGTTCTACGTAGTCAGGGTCTAGTGGCTTCATGTAGTGTCGCTTAGTTGTATCCTCTAGGCTGGTCATGTCAGCACCTGATAACACGTAGCCATCAGGACACGTCAGGCAACCACGGATCACATCACCGTATGGCTTGTCTACGCTGGGCAGGTTTACCAGTGGGCGAAAGTGTTTGAAGCGAAAGGTATTAGTGAGACCAGCTACACTAGCTTCTAGCCATCCGTCCTTGTGACACTCTAGGAAACTTTTAAGAATACCAGCACGGTGAGTAAGAACTGTGAGACCATCCAGAAGATCAACAGACGGGTCAACCTCTGCAAGCTCTCTGACACTTTGACATAGCTCTCCATTTTTTCGTACTTGTTCAATCTGTCGTTCATCACCTGTCACCTTATCTCTTAGGAATTTATATGTACGAGGTTTCCACCCCAATGAATACAACCAGTCTTTTACTTGGTCGTTGCTGTTAGGGTTTCCCCTCTCTTCTCCTGTCTTAACGACAAAGGATTGAGTTGTAACGGGCTGCATGTACTCCTTACAGAGTGCTACCCATTTCTCCCCATGTGACGATAGATCACCGTCCTTCTTGTGCATAACCTTTGGCTGGTTAGCTACACGGGTGAGTGTCTTCTTTGGCATGGCCTCTGCCAGTTGATCCACCTTCTCTATCTTTAGTGCCATGATTTCGTCGTAGGCTACCTGTGCCTTGCCTACGTCTAATTTCCACCGTAGTTGTTCCTGTTCTTTTGCACAGTCCAGCTTGAACGACAGATAGTCGATCAGACGTTCTCTCTCAGTAGGGTCTTGGTATAGCTTGTTCAGCTTCATACCTAAGTCACGCCATAGACGATTGTTGATCTTAACGTCCTCATCACACCTGTGAGCGTACTCTTGTGGTGTTAAGGTGTTCCAGTCCTTAATGACAGGCTTAGGCACTCCATAGTCCTCTCCGTAGCCCTCTAAGCCATGCTTCATACGGTCATGGTGTAGATACCAAGATAACGCTAGAGTGTCGATCAGACGAGCCTTTACCTCAATGCCTAGCACCTTTTCCACTACAGGTATATCAAAGCGTATAATGTTATGACCAACTAGGGTTTCACTGTTGAGCAATACATAGCGCATCTCATCGTAGTCATGGGTATGCTTAACTTCACCCATGTTATTAGACCAAGACAGTACATGAATCTTGGTCAACTCATTTAATAGACCGTCTGTTTCAATGTCGAATACTGTTGTCATATTACCTCGCTTAGTATGAATGTATCTGTGTTAAATCGCATCATCCCTGCATTGCCTTCTTCTGAACAGGGACGGTTCTTTTCTATGGACAGGTACGTTGTGTTACGCTCCTGTAGGTCTGTAGTTTCTTTATCACGTTTAAGGTCAATGATAACCGAAGCACGTTGTCCGATCATACGACAGTATTTCATCTGACCATCATCGTTGGTATGAGCAATGGTTACGATACCTACGTTCAGCTCGGCAGACAGTTTGGATAGACGTACTGACAGGTCAGCTAACATCTGTTCCTTACTCTCATCTGATGACCCTACAAGAACATCTTGGATAGGCTCAAAGAACACAAACTTAACACCACAGGCTACGGCAAAGTAACGTATCTGGTCGATCAGATCATCAGCACCCTGACCATCACTTAAGTAAAACTGGTAGAAGTTTTCGTCGGCGGTTAGCCTACCGATAGCTTGTACTACCTGATCTTCTGCACCCTTCTCTTCGATCAAGTCCCTACGTGTTAAGTTGTCCCCACATTCGTATGACACAAGGCCAAGCAGGGATCGTAACTTAGTTTCTTCCAAGTGCCATGCTGCGATAGGAACCTTACGCTGTAGCATATTGTACTCAAGGTAACGCATGATCTCGGTCTTGCCAATACCTGTAGGTGCTTTAATCACTGTGAAGTGACCCTGCATCAGACCAAGTATCTTATCGTCTAGTGCCTGTATACCCGTTGGTATATACTGATGCTCAGGTGTATCCTTGTACAACGACAAGAAGTCCTGTGTGCTGTTCATTACGTTCTCAGGTGTAAACTTACGTGCGCTCCACCATGCACCTTTGAAGTCAGCAGCCTTACCAGCCTGTAGGAACTCATTGGCATCCTTGTAGGGTCTGTGGTCAACACGGTATACCTTGTTAGGGAATAACTTGGACACACGATCAGCAAGAGCATTACCAGCTTCATCATTGTCAACTGACAGCATGATCTTCTCAAAACTGTTGAGCCAGTCAGCACAGTTCTCCCACAGCTTCTTAGACGGTGTAGCAGACGGTAGTGATACAACAGGGTTAGTGTAGCCACTCTTGAGCATCTGAGCCACAGATAGGGCGTCTAGTTCACCCTCTGTGATTGTTACCATCTTAGAGCTACCAGCAGTAAACAGGTTCATACCGAAGAGTTCATCACCCTTGAATCCTGCTTTGGCGTAGAAGCCTTTCTCTGACAGTTTACGAACCTTAATTCCACCGCTGGGGTATACGTACTCTTGACGGTCATCCCAAGTCAGTACGCCGAAGTCTTCCATCGTCTTAGTGTTGATGCCACGCATATTGACATACTCACCGTCTGATACATCTTCGATCAGTTTTGGTGTAAACGACATATAATCGTCCCTTTCTTTTGTTGGGTATTTATCCTTCGCCCACTCATACATATTTCCATTGGACGGGTAGCTTCTGTTACAGGCGTGACACTTGCCGTAGCCCTCAGTGTTGTAACTGAAGGC
>Ga0181389_1000442_pt1 | contig 16984 bp, 20 predicted proteins | sample 12SPOviralmetaG_FD_130121 | JGI IMG/M metagenome (GOLD analysis project Ga0181389, IMG submission 130121) | Marine viral communities from the oligotrophic San Pedro Time Series (SPOT) site, San Pedro Channel, CA, USA - 12 SPOT_SRF_2010-06-29 | ecosystem: Environmental > Aquatic > Marine > Strait...
CACAAGCGGGGAGTTGCGATATCTTATTGTCAAAATTAGAACTTTTAAAAGGAACAGATATGAATATCAGATATGGGACAAGGTAGAAAAAAGATACCAACGCAATTAAAAAAATTGACTGGAACTGATCGAAAAGACAGAACACTTGAAAATGAAATGATCGTTTCTGAAGTTATTTCTATGCCAGAAGCTCCGTCTTTTTTGAATGATTATGCAGTCGCAGAATGGCAACTTGTGACGAATCAACTTGCTGATCTGAAGATGCTTCACGAAGTTGATCTTGCTTTATTGTCTGCTTATTGTAGAGAAATGGGAATGTATTTCGAGATGGTTGAAGCGTTGAAAGGTGGTCAGATTGAAAGAACATATGATCGTGACGGAAGACTTCGTGCGTCAAAACTAAAGCCAGAAGTCAAGATTTCAAGAGATTGTCTTGATCGTGCGATTAAAATTGCAGTACAATTCGGCTTCACTCCTTCAGCACGTGCGTCAATTCCACAGCCAGAAATCAAAGAAGAAACAAAATCAAAATATAATTTTTTTTAATTTATGAATATAGAAGAAGATCAAGACTATTATTTTTGCAATGACTCTGCTGATCGTGTAGTGTACTTCATAGAAAACTTCATCAAGCATTCAAAAGGAGAGTATGGTGGAAAGAATTTTATTCTTGAACCTTGGCAGAAAAAAATTGTCAGAACTATCTTCGGTTGGAAAAGAAGATCAGATGACACAAGACGCTTCAGAACTTGCTACATTTCGGTACCAAGAAAGAATGGTAAATCAACTTTAGTTTCTGCGATTTCTTTGTATATGCTGATCGGTGACAATGAACCTTCAGCAGAAGTGTATGTCGCAGCCGGTGATCGTAGTCAAGCGGGAATCATTTTTGATCAAGCATCGACAATGGTACGAATGGATTCAAACTTGTCAAGCAATTTGAAAGTATTTCGCAATTCTATTGTACACGAAAAAAGTCATTCTTCATTCAAAGCGATTTCTGCCGAAGCATCTTCGAAGTATGGATTCAACGCTTCGACTATAATCGTTGACGAATTATTCGTTCAGAAAGATGACGCATTGTGGACTGCTTTGACTACGTCTGTTGGAAGTAGAAGACAACCTTTGACAATAGCAATCACGACTGCTGGATATGACAAAAATTCTTTGTGTTACAAATTGCAAGACTATGGTCAAAAGGTATATGACGGAATCATTGAAGATCCCACGTTCTTCTTCTGCGTATATTCAGCAGACATTGAAGACGACTGGACAAAAGAAGATGCTTGGCGAAAAGCAAATCCCGGACTTGATTCTGGTATCATAAAGATTGACTACATAAAGACTGAATGTGAAAAAGCACAACGAATGCCTTCAGCAGAAGCGTCATTCAGAATGCTTCACTTGAATCAATGGATGTCATCAGAACAGAAATGGATATCAGATCGTGATTGGATGAAATGTGATCACGGGAAATTTAAACTTGAAGACTTCAGAAATATTCCTTGTTATGCTGGACTTGACCTTGCTTCTGTTCGTGATGTCACTGCATTGGTATTGTTGTTTGTAGAAGACGACAGATATTCAGTCATACCTTTCTTTTTTACACCAAAAGAAAACGCATTCATCAGATCAAGACGTGATGGTGTTGACTATATCAATTGGGAATCACAAGGACATATGGATCTGACTCCTGGCGATGTGACTGACTATGACTTTGTCAAAAAGAAGATACGTGAAATTGCTGAAGTTGTTGATCTTCGTCAAGTCAACTATGATCGATGGAATGCTTCGCAACTTGTGATCGATTGTGTCAACGAAGGACTACCGATGAATCCGTATGGTCAAGGATTCTTGTCTATGTCTGCACCGACAAAAGAACTTGAAAAACTTGTCTTGACAAAGCAATTAAATCACGCAGCGAATCCCGTACTTCGATGGATGTGTAGTAACTTACGAATGAAGATTGATCCGTCTGGTAACATAAAGCCAGACAAGTCAAAGTCAACAGAAAAGATTGATGGTATGGTTGCACTTGTTATGGCATTGGGTGCGTATATGAATGCAGACAAAGAAGAAGATTCAATGTATAATGATCGTGGTATTACTTTCTTATAAATAGGTAGGAACGTCATATCTTCTTGATGTATTTTTGTACAATACAAAAACATCTATGGGATTATTTGACTTTCTGAAATCAGAAAAACGAGCATCAGACAACGCATTTCTTCAAGCATCTTTGGGTGTGAATGCGAATGCAGGTGTGGCAGTGACTGAAGATTCAGCATTGAATTTTTCGGCTGTCTGGGCTTGTGTCAGAGTCATATCAGAAGCGATCGCAAGTCTTCCGATCAATGTATATCGTGAAGAAGCAAACGGGATCAGAGGTATTGACAAGTCATCTCCGATCTACAATCTGATTGCCTACGAACCGAACTATTATATGACATCATATACTTTTCGGGAAATCTTAATGACGAACTTGTTGATCAACGGAAATTCATATTTTAAAATTGAACGTGACAATCGTCAAAGACCTATCCAACTAAAGTACGTCAATTCAGACGATGTCAAAGTGTTAAAAGCAGAAGATGGTTTGTACTATCAAGTCAAAGGAATTGACACTCCAGTATCTTCATATGATATGCTTCACTTTGTCGGAATGGGCTATGATGGTTGCAAAGGAAAGTCAATTTTAAAAGTACACGCAGACACGATCGGACTATCGCTTGGAGCAAATGTCACTGCGACATCTTACTTCGGTAATTCAACACAAGTCTTCGGTGTCTTAAAACATCCCGGAAAGCTATCAGAAGAAGCGTCAAATCGATTGAAGTCATCTTGGAACAATGGTTATTCTGGACCATACAATTCAAATCGTACTGCTATACTTGAAGAAGGACTTGATTTCAAGCCTATCACTATACCAGCATCTGACAGACAACTTCTTGATTCAAGACAATTTCAAGTACAAGAGATTGCAAGAATATTCAGAGTACCACCGCACTTGATTGGTGATCTTTCAAAAGCAAATTATAATTCAATGGAGCAACTATCGATCGAATTTGTCAGAACGACACTTCGTCCGTACCTTGTGAATATTGAAAGTGAGTTGAATCGCAAACTATTTCGAGAATCTGAAAGAGGAAAATTCTATATCAAAATGTCGGTCGAAGGTTTACTGCGAGGTGACTCACAAGCACGAGCAAATTTCTATAAAGAAATGTTGCAGACAGGCGTCTTTTCAATTAATGAAGTCAGACGATTCGAAGATATGAATCCGGTTGAAGGTGGCGACAAACATCTTGTACCATTAAACTTTACGACACTGAACGATATGAACAATGATCAGGAGTCTTGATGATATAAATACAACTCCGACAAAAGGAATGGTTGATGAAGCAATCAAAGGTCTTGAATGGAGAAAAGAATTTGGGCGAGGTGGCACAGAGGTAGGTGTCGCAAGAGCAAGGGACATAAAAAACAAAAAAGATCTGTCGATTCGTACGATCAAAAGAATGTTTTCTTTTTTTTCAAGACACGAAGTTGACAAGAAAGCAGAAGGATTTCGACCTGGTGAAAAAGGTTATCCGAGCAACGGAAGAATCGCTTGGGCATTATGGGGTGGCGATCCGGGCTTCAGTTGGAGCAAAAAGAAAATGAAAGAAATTAAAAAAGAAGAAAATAATATGTCAAACAATAAAGAAACACGATTCTTCAAAATAGACAATTTTGAAATTCGATCAGAGGGTGACGAAAAACGTGTCATCGGTTATGGTGCAGTATTCAATACACTTTCAAATGATCTTGGTGGTTTTACAGAACGAATTGATCCGAAAGCATTTGATGGAAGAACAGATGACGATGTCAGATTCTTATTGAATCACGATCCGAATTTCATATACGGAAGAACTACTGCGGGAACATTAAGACTTTCAATCGATGAAAAAGGACTTCGATATGAAGTCGATATGCCAGACACACAATCAGCACGTGATCTTGAAGTGTCACTTGAAAGAGGCGACATCAATCAATCATCTTTCGCATTCACGGTTGAAGAAGATTCGTGGGATCAATCAGACAATGGTGTGATCAGAACGATCAACAAAGTTTCAAGATTGTATGACGTATCAGCGGTTACATATCCGGCATATGAAGAAGCATCAGTGGCACTTCGATCTTTAGAACAATGGAAAGAAGAAGCACAAGAAAACAAATTGAAAGAGAATCTTGAAAAAGAAATTTCAGAAAATAAGAAGGAGTTGCAGGACCTTCACAAAAGAAATCTTGCTGAACTTAAATTGAAATTAATTAAATAACTATCTAATGAAAACATCAAAATTTTATCTTGAAGGTCGTTCTGAAGTAGTTGAGCAAATGGAATCAATCGTTAATTCTGCAAAAACAGAAAACAGAGATTTGACAGATGCTGAACAAACTCAATTCGATGAATTAAACAATAAGGCAGAAAAAATGAATGCCGATGCCCAAAGATCTTTGACTTGGGAAAATATGCAAAAAGAAAAAGTTGCTTCTGATCTTCGTTCTGAAGTAAAAAATTCTCCAAAGGAATTCAAATCTTATTCTTTCCAAGATGCAATGCGTCAAGCATACAGAGGAAAACTTGAAGGTTTAGTTGCTGAAATGGATCAAGAAGCAAGACGTGAAAACCCAAATCAGTCTTTCAGAGGTATCGCAATTCCTCAATCAATGCTTGAATATAGAGATGTGACAACTGCTGGTGTTAATTCAACTGAAGCAATGTCTTTCACTGATCAATTAGAAGCGAATCTTGTACTTGCTTCTGCTGGTGCAAATTTCTATTCTGGTGTGAACAATATGAAGTTTCCTATCGTTTCTGGAATAAGCAGTGGCTTTGTTGCTGAAACTGGTGGATCAACTACTGCGGCAGGTGATGTGACTTCTTTGACTTTAGAGCCACACAAAATGATTTCTATCGTTGAGATGTCTGCTGAAGCATTAACACAAAACGCTGGTCTTGAAAATGCGATCAGAAGAAATCTTGCGGCAAACATTGCTTCGACTTTAGAAAAAGCACTTCTTGGTGGTGCTGACATTTCTGCTGGTCCAACTTCTATATTCTTAGACGCTGCTGATGGTGGTGCTACTTTAGACGCTGCGGCTTTATTAGCAATGGAATCTATCGTATTAGGAAATGACGTTAATGTATTAGGTGGTAGATTTGCATATCTTTGCAACCCAGACGCAATGGCGATCATAAAAGGACTTGCACAAGTTTCTTCTGTTTCTCCTATTTATGACAACAATGACAAAACGATCAATTCGTATTTCAGTCTTGTTTCTCAAAACGTAGGTGTGAAATCTTCAAACTTCGATAATGTATTGTTCGGTGACTTCTCAAAAGTACACATCGCACAATTCGGTGGCTTGGATATCTTATTTGATCCGTACACGTCTGCTGGTGCAGGTGTAGGACGTATGATCGCAACTTCTTTAGTTGATGGTGATGCAGTACAAAATGACAAAGCATTCGTTGAAATTCAGACTGCTTCGTAAATTGTTTTTTAAATTAATCAAGGGAGGAGTGAAATACCTTCTCCCTTTTTTTTTAATTTTATGATCATATATAATTTTTTACAGAATAGAAAACTTCGCAACTACGGATATTTCCGTATCGGTGCTTCAAACACATCGACTGAACCTGTGACATTATCACAAGCAAAAGATCACTTGCGTATTGAATCATCATTCACAACAGATGACACATACATCACGACATTGATTTCTGTTGCAAGATCTATCTGTGAAAATTACGTTGGTTTTTTATTGTCGCACAATGATGATGTCACATACTACCGTGATCAATTTCCTGACAATGAAGTGATTGACTTGTATGGTTTATCATTTAAAGATGGTGGTACTACCGTCATCAAATACTGGGATTCAAACGATAGTCTTCAAACATTTCCATCGTCAAGATATCACGTTGACGAAAAGTCTATTCCGTCAAGAATCTTTCTTGATAGCAATACGTCCTGGCCCACAACGTCAGATTCAAAACCCTCTGCAATATACATTGAAGGAGAAGCAGGACCGAATGCAGTTGATGTCCCGAAAGCAATATATCAAGCCATACTTTTGACGATAGGACACTTGTATGAAAACAGACAAAGTGTAGTGATCGGAAGCGGCAAACCTTATGATGTCCCGCAAACTGCTGAACATCTTTTGAACACATACAGAGTCGTGTCAATATGAACATAGGAAAACTTGACAGATATGTAGGTGTGTACTCAAGAAGTACAAGTCAAGATTCTTTTGGATCTATTAATGTACCAGGATCACCAGTCTTAATTGACAACGCTTGGGTGAAGAAAATTCAGAAGAAATCTGAAATGGTAAGTCAAGGTGGATCAAATATGATCAATCAAAATTCATTTGAATTTGTTGCAAGATACAATGATACTTTATGGAAAGCGGGATTCTATTTTTTAATATCACAAGACACAAACAAGTATTGGATCAGAGGTGTTGAAGAAATCGGCAGAAAAGAAGGAATGCGAATATTTGTAGAATCTGAAAATTCAAGATCATAATGGCAAAGAAAGACGCAGAATTTTCAATTGATCAGAAGTCATTGCAAGACATCAGAAAAAGTCTTGAAAAAGTTTTTCCTAAAACTTCAAAACAAAATACGGCTATTTTTAATGGTATGAAACAAGCAGCAAAGCCTTTGGTTGAAGGTTTGTCTTCTGCTATAAAACAAAACACAACTGACAGAGCAACGGGAAAACTTGCAAAGTCAATCAAGATCTTCAGAGCAAAGAAGAAAGATGATGGTGGACGACCAGTCGCATTTGTTGGACCGAAAGTCAAAGCACCAACAAAATTTAATGACAAGAAAACATCAACAAGAGCAGAAATGAAGGCAAACGCTGCCGCACGTGACAACTGGAAGAAGAAACAATCGGGATTCTATTTTTATTATTTAGAGTATGGTTTTAAAGCGTTTGGGAAAAAAATGAAGTCTGGCTTGGGATTGCTTCCGAAAGTCGCTTCAGCGAAAGGAGAACAGGTAATGAACGACTTGTACAATAAGATCTTTGATGAAATTAAGAAAGGTGCAAAAAAACAAGGATTTGAAATTAAATAGATATGCCAGACTTTAGCGGACAAACGGGTGCAGCAATTTACTATCTTTTGACACAGAATACATCAGTGACAAACGTGTATGGTACACGTATATATCCAAGCGTCACAAATTACAATACAACAACGTATCCGATGATCGTGTACACAATAACATCAACAGAGCCAACAAACACAAAAGGAGCTTCTGGATATTCTAAACTTGACGTGACACAGATGCAACTTGCAATGTTTCACACTTCATATGAAGAAATGATCTTGGCACAGAAAGACGTACGAGCAACGCTTGACTATGTCGCTGAAGGAATATATCCACCGACTGGTGCATACACGAACAGAATACAATCAATCAGTTTTCAAGATAATCGTCAAGATTACATTGATGACTATGACGAACAAGGCTTGTTTGTTTCATATATGAATTTTCAAGTCAGACAACTAAGAACTTAAATCGATAAATTATGAAAATAGAATTAAAAAAAGATTGGAAACGCAACGGACTGAAAACGGTTAAAGCGGGAACGATTATTAATATAGATCAAGAACTATTTGCAAAACTTGAAAAGAAAGGACTTTTTGAAGAAAAGAAAGAAGTCAAAAAAGAAAACAAAACTACTAACATTTAAACTTTACAACTATGGCAGAAACTGCTGGAATTATTAATGGTACAAATATACTTGTTTATACAGGTGGTACTGCAATCACACATTCAACTTCTGCGTCAATTTCTTTTTCAATGGAAACACGTGACGCATCAACAAAAGACTCCGCTGGTTACAGAGAGATTCTTGAAGGTCAAAGATCGTTTTCAATTGAATGCGAAGGAATGACTGCCTTTGATGCGGCAAACGGATTTGAAGAATTAATTGCGGCTTGGGTGGCTCGTACGGTATTAACCGTAAAATGGGCAAGTGGAAACACAGATGACAATCACTATGAAGGAACTGGATATTGTACTTCAGTGTCTGTTGATTCTGGAGTTGAAGATTCTTCGACTTTTTCAGCGACATTTGAAATGACTGGTACCGTAACTATTGCATAACTATTCTGTTGATTGGGCTTGGACTTCGGTCCTTGTCCCATTCAACTTTTAATCTAATCAACAAAAAAAATGTACGAATTAATCACAATCAACAAAACACAAATGCCTATCAGATTCGGAATGAATGCTCTCCGTCTTTTTTGTAAGGCAACAAACAAAAATTTGAATGATCTTTCAAAACTTGGACAAGACTTATCACTTGACGATTCTGTTCACTTGATCAATGCAGGTTTGAAAGACGGACATCGCAAAGCAGGAAAAGAATATTCTTTCACAATTGAAGACGTGTCTGACTGGCTTGATGACGACATAAACATCTTGACAGAAGCAATGAATATATTCGCAGAACAATTCAACACTTCGGGATCGGGAAACGATCAAGGGACATCGAGTCCCAAAAAAGTGAAGAAGTAAACTGGGAAACGATTGAAGCATACGCATACGGAAGAATGAAAATTGATCCGAATGTTTTTTGGGAAATGACAATGCGTCAATTCTTACTGGCACAAAAAGGATATCTTGAAAGTATTGAAGATGAACAAATTCATCAATGGAATATGACAAGGACAATGTGTCTTTATGTAATTAAACCGCATATGAAAAAGGGATCAAATATGTCGCCCAAAGACATTATGCACTTGCCGATTGATGGCAAAACGAAGTCAGAAATTGACATCGAAAAGAAAAGAAAAGTTGCTGAATTTACTCGAAAAAAATACGAGAAGATTTCACTTGCTAATAAAAAGAAAGATAAAAAACAAGTAAAACTTGAAGAATTATTTTTCAACAATAAGGCAAAAAATCTACCCAAGTAATTTTCGGCAATTGCAAGATCTTGACTTTTTGATATCAGCATATGACAGAACAGACAAAGTCGCTTAAAACGTATTAAAACCGGCTTATATAAAGAATTGATAAAAACAAATAAAATCAAATAAAAGTGGGAAAGAAGTCTTTGAATATAATGGTTGGCTTGAATGATTTGAACTTTCAAAAAGGTTTAAAAAGAGTCAACAAGAGTCTGACAAGATTCGGAAAAAAGATGCAACGTGTCGGATCATCTATGACGACAAATATCACTGCACCACTTGGAGCGATTGCAGTTGCTTCTGTAAAATTAGCAGTTGACTTTGAAACGTCAATGACTAAAATTCAAACACTTGTTGGAGCTACGGCAAGCGAGATGCAAACGTATTCGAACGCAGTCGCTTCGATTTCTTCACAGACGGCAGTCGCACAAAAAGATCTTGCCGATGGATTGTTTTTTATTACATCAGCAGGACTTTCTGGACAAGAAGCAATTGATGCCTTGACGGTATCAGCAAAAGCAGGTGCGATGGGAATGGGTGAAATGGACTCGATCGCAAACGCATTGACTTCTGTGATGACTGCATATGCAGACGAAAATATGACTGCCGCACGTGCCGGTGATCTTCTTCACGAAACTTTAAAACAAGGTAAGTTTGACGCTGGTCAATTTATGGACAAACTTGGATCAGTGATTCCTGTCGCTGCTGCTGCCGGTATATCAATGGAAGAACTTGGAGCCGCATCGGCTACAATGTCAAAACTTTCTGGTGATGCTTCTGGTACGCTGACATCGATGAAAGCATTGATAATGGGATTGCTCAAGCCTTCAGAAAAACAAAAAGAAATTCTTGATCAAATGGGTATGTCAACTGACGAACTTGGATCAATGATGGACGAATCATTAATGGGAACGCTTCAATTCTTGTTCAAAGAATTAGAAGGAAATAATGAAGCATTGACACAAATGTTTGGAAGTAGTAATGCAGTGACAGGTGCACTTGCAACGATGGGACTTCAAGCAGAAACATATGCAGACGTACTTGACGGAATGAATAAAAGTCAAGGAAACGTCAACGCTGGTATGAAGATCTTGGATCAGACTGCTGGACAACAATTGAAGAAGTCTTTCATTAACTTACAGAACGCAGGTATCGAAATCGGAAAAATATTAATGCCGGTAGTATTAAAACTTGTCAACGGGTTCAGACAATTCTTGACTGCATTTCAGAATCTTGATGCTGGTACAAAGAAGATCATTGTTGGTATTGGACTTGTTGCCGCTTCGATCGGTCCGATCTTAATGATAGTAGGAAAGTTGACGGTAGTCTTCACGTCATTATTAAGTCCAGTTGGTTTAGTCATTGCGGCACTTGTTGCTGGTGGTATTCTAATTTTTAAGAATTGGGACGTAGTCAAGTCATTGATCGTCAAGATCGTCAACTACTTCATCGACTTGTACAATAATTCAATGGTTTTTCGTGCTGGAGTAGAGTTGATAATTTTAGTCTTTAAGAATCTTTGGGCTGAAGCGAAATTTGTTTTCAATGCTTTAAGTGGTATTGTGAAAGTAGTCATTGGTACTTGGATAAAACAATTCAAGGCAGTAGGGAAAGTCATTGCCGGTGCTTTGAAATTAGATGGAGCGGCTGTCAAAGAAGGAGCGACAGAATTTGCCGAAGCAGTAGTTGACGGATACAAAGGCGTTGGAAAAGTCATAGCAGACGAAGGTGCAATTCTTGGAGAAGAATTAGCTTCTAATATGAAGACGGCATACGACAATACGATAAACGCTGATCCGATTGAATACATTTCTGAAGAAGACGTGCAAAATCAAGTTGATGGTGCAGTTGACAAGATTAAAACTTTAGGCGATAAGATCAAAGGTTTCTTTGGTGGTGGTAGTAGTACACCGACAACAGAAGAAACAACGACAACGACTGGATCTTCGATAGATCCACAACAAATAGATCTGTCTTCGCTTGATGACATAGAAACAAAGAACGAATCTATTCTTGACAAGATGAAGAAAGGTTGGCAAGAATGGGGAGATTCGACTGGTGAAAGAATTGCAGCCGTGGCTCAATTATTTGGAGAAATCACTGGACAGATGCAAGCAGTGTCTGATCAGCGATTCGCAAATGAATTCGCAAATCTTGATATTCAAACACAAAAAGAAATTGAATCTGTTGAAACTTCTGCAATGACCGAACAACAAAAGGCAGACAAGATTGCAACGATTGAACAAGATGCAGACAAACAAAGAAAGGCAATTCAGATGCGTCAAGCTAAAGCAAATAAAAAGTTTCAAATTATGAATGCGATCGTCAACACTGCAACCGCAGTCACAAATGCACTTGCAAGTATTCCAGCACCTTTCAATATTCCAGTAGCAATCGGAATGGGTGTAATGGGTGCGGCACAGATCGCAACGATTCAATCAGCTCCTTTACCAGCATTAGCAGAAGGTGGTCTTGCATTCGGTCCAACTGCTGCACTTGTCGGTGACAACGCTGGTGCTTCTGCCGATCCCGAAGTCATCGCACCACTTTCAAAATTGAATGGAATGCTTGGTAGTCAGACGCAGAAGATAATTGTCGAAGGATCGATCAGTGGTGAAGACATATATTTGATCAATAAAAAACAAGTCACAATACAAGAAAGGTAATGGCATTAGGAACAATCCCACTAAAATCAGAATTTAAAAGTGATCAAGGACACGAATATTTGATCTACATATACGATTCAACTTCAGCACTTGGTAATTCACAAGTTCCTTTTGTCGTAGATTCACAAGGTTTTACATTGACATACAAAGGAAAAGGAAAAGAACGATACGACACAATCAAAGAATCGAATCTTGAAGTCAATATGTACTTCGGTGCAAGTGGTACTGCAAAAGACTTCATTGATGCTCTGCAAGTATCTGATCAAGGTCGATTCAAAATCAACGTACAAAAAAAACCTGCTGGAAGTAGTACATTCGGAAACTTCTGGCGTGGTGTTATTCTTGCAGACATAATGACGATCAATGACGAGTCTGCTCCGTCAATTGCTAAAATAAAAGCAACCGATGGTTTGTCACTTATGAAAGACATTAAATTCGATCGTGACGTGTACAATGGTACAAATGGGAATGTCAATAGTTTGTACACAATAAGAAACTTTGTCGGTAATATGTTCAAATATTATTTGGGTGGAACAGAAGACTTCTTCAATGAAACGACAACAACTATGTGGTACGAATTAGTACACTGGTACGAAGATACAATGCCGGCAATTGTATCGTCAAATTCACCTTGGGAATATTCAGCAGTATATCCGAACGCATTTCGTGACATAGAATACGATGGTGCAGATCCAGTCAAGACAGAATCAATTTCAGCGTATGACACTTTGAAAAGTATTCTTGAAGCGTTTGGGTGTCGTGTCTTTCAAGCAAGTGGTGTCTTTTGGATAGTACATCACGACACTTGGAGAAATGATTCGTCTTTGTTTTACTATCGTAGATATGCAAAGAACGGATCAGAATTAGGATCAGGTACTTTACCAGCGACAAATATGCTGATGGACATCGGAAAAGTTGGTAGTGGCGAACCGCTGATCAAACTTGCTGGTGGAACATCTACTTTCTATCCACCAATAATAAAAAGCAAAGCAGTCTATTCGAATTGGACAAATGACGGTTTGTATTCTTCAAGTCAAGATCTTTCAGCATTTGTGTCAAACGCTGATATGGAAACAAATTTAATCGACTTGGGATATGTAGAGTCAAGTGGTGGTGCCTATTTAAATTTAAATCACAGAGCAAGGACAAAAAAAGTAGGTGGAACTGCTGGTAGTCTTGTCAGTTTTTATGATTATGTGTATGTAATATATATGATCAAAGTGGGAATCTATTATTGGAACGAAGGGACTCAAGAATGGCAGACGACACAGGTTTCGTGTACAAAAGTGCTTGTCAGTAGTATGTATCAGTATAATGTGATTGATGGAAATTCAATTGAAAACTGGTCGTATCAACAAGTACAAATGCAGACTGCTGATCTTCCCGTTGACGGAGAAGCAAAATACTTTGCGAGATTCATTCAAGGTAATCCGTACACAGATGACGGAAACACAGATGGCAATATTTATGACGTACAAATAATGGCAAACACTGCCGCAAATCCTTCGCTTGTACAATACACGCTTGACGGATCAACACCATTCGAAAGAACTTTTGCAACTGAAGACACGTCATCAAACGCAAACGAAGAAATCGATTTGGGAAATATGCGTATTGGAGATGGGCCGACAACTGCTGCACCAAGTTGGGGAAGAATAAGAATATACAATGGCAGTGATTGGTTGAATACAATTGAAGAAGACTGGCAGGCTTGGGAAACTGGAAACACAGAAAGAATCACACAAATACTGACTGAACAAAACTTTGTTGGACAAAGAGATTTCACAAATATTTACGAATACAATTTTGTACTTCGCACAACTTTGAACTTTACACCATTGATCGCAGTTGTGGACAAAACAATTTCGGGTGATCCAACGATGGTTTTGAATGGATATAAATTTATCGCAAACACTGACGAAGTCAAAGGAGAATACTATCAAACAAAAATTGACGCATCTTCAATCACAAATACACTTTCTGACTTGAATGAAGTCACATACACACCAAACGATTATTATTAAAACATATGGCATTCTCGGCAATAGATTATAAAACACTCACATTCACAACTGCTGAAATCGGAGTCAATGCGTCACCGATTTCTGTTGAAGCTATGGAGATACCTTTGTACACTGGTGACATCATCTACATCGTAGGAAGAAACAATATGATTCACAGAACAGAAGTCACGTCAAACGTGTCTGTCGGTGGTACTTCAATAGCTATAAATGTAAAAACGACAGAAGCACTTGGAATCAACAACAAAGTACCAATCCCAGCAGGTACGTCAATAATGATTGACGATCTTGAGATGCTCAAATACATCAAACAAGATTCGCATATGTATATGAACTTCAGCAGTCAAGCAGTTGCGGCAAGAACGTGGACAACTTTTTCATCTTCTGGTGTTTCAAATCATTCTTGGAATACGGTAACAACTGACGAAGGTACAACGATCAACAATATTACTTCAGCAATTCAGTCAGTCGGACTTGTCATACCTTTCGATTGTACACTTGTCGGATTGAAGTGTATCTTCTATCGTGTCGGAAATAAACAATCAGCGGCGGCATTGTTTCACGGAACACCCGATTATAATGATCTTGACACAATTACGATGTCACGTGTCGCATATGCAGAAGCAGACAATTCTGCTGGACCCGATTCAAACTATTCACAAAGACCAGTCGCTGGTACTGATTTGTCAGCAGAATTTCCATTGTCAGCAGGTGACATCTTACTACCAGCATTCAAAGGTGTTGCAAATAGTGGTGGAAATTTACGTGTCACATATACCATAGTATTAAAACCCAAAAGATTAGTATGATAAAAGAAGAAATTGAAAAACTGAAAATTGACATTGAAGACGCAATGATGTCTGGCGATTATGAATCAGTCGTCAAAATTTTAAAATTAATTATTGAACACATTGAAAATTTAGAAAAATGAAACTGCTTGAAATTATCCCTTTGAATATAACCGTTCTGATGATATCACTGACAGAACTTGAAGTGACATTGAAGATCTTACTTTTATTGATCACAATTTTTATCAGTCTTTTTAACTTTATTAAAAAACGTAAAAAGTGAAACACTTTGACATATCAGAATTTGACTCGCCAGATCTTAAAAATTCTGGTGCGTATATGAATGACGAATTTCTTGAAATGATAGACAAGGCAAGATCAATTGCAAACATACCATTCAAAATCAATTCGGGATTCAGAACAAAAGAACACAACAAGAAGATCGGTGGATCAGAAAAGTCATCGCATATGAACGGAGTCGCTTGTGATATTCATTGTGTTGATTCACATTCAAGACAGATCATCGTCAATGCTTTGATACAAGCAGGATTCAAAAGGTTAGGGATTGCAAATTCATTCATTCACGCAGACACGGATCAATTTAAAAAAGACGCTATATGGTTATATTAAAAAACTTGTTGGGAAATTTGTTGTCAAAAGCAGACGTCATCGTTGACGAAGTAATCACATCGCAAGAAGAAAAATTGCAATTGAAAAACGAATTGCAAAAAATTATCAATGATCACGAAGCAGTAATTGATCAAGAGCTCACAAAACGATGGGAAGCGGATATGAAGTCAGATTCGTGGCTATCGAAAAACATCAGACCTTTGACACTTGCGTTTCTTGTCGTGTCATCTGTCTTGCTGATCTTCATTGATGCTGGTGTGATTTCTTTTGTAGTTGATGAAGAATGGAAAGATCTTTTGAAAATGGTATTGATGACAACGATCGGAGCATACTTCGGAGGAAGATCTTATGAAAAAATAAAAAAATAAATTATGTCAAACAGAATGCGACTGAAAGATCACGAAGTTGAGATGATTAACAACTTGCGAAACAATGATTTCAACAACGTACTTGTGGTTGGAGATCTACATTCGCCCTTTATTAGAAAAGGTTATCTTGAACACTGCTTAAAAATACGTGAACAATATCAATGCAATGAAGTCGTATTCATCGGTGATGTCGTGGACAATCATTATTCTTCATACCACGATGCTGATCCCGATGGGTTTGGTGCTGGTGAAGAATTAGATCGTGCGATTTCACATCTTCAAGAATGGCATCAGCACTTCCCAAAGGCGAAAGTCTGCATCGGTAATCACGATGCGATCATATGTCGAAAGGCATTCAGCAGTGGCATATCAAATCGATGGATCAAAGATTATGACGATGTACTTGGTACGCCTGGATGGGACTTTCAGAATCAACACGAAATTGATGGTGTGATCTATACACACGGAACGGGAAGCAGTGGGAAAGGTGCAACGAAGCGGGTACGTGAATGGCAATGCAGTATCGTACAAGGACACATACATACTGAAGCATACGTTGATTGGTACTGCAATAAAGAATATCGATTGTTTGCAATGCAAATCGGTTGTGGTGTGGATGACAGATCATACGCAATGGCATATGCACGAAACTTCACAAAAAAATACATCGTATCTTGTGGTGTGGTATTGAACAACGGAACACTGCCGATCGTATTACCTATGGATATTAAATAAAAAAGTGTACATTTGCACTTCTTAACTTGTTTCGATGACGTCTTTGTCATCAATTACCTGTTTTTTTTACTCGAATTGAAGCGTCTTTTGACGCTTTTTTTCGGTTATGCACACAAAAATTCAAATATTTTTATATTTTTTTTAATCAGATAAACACAAAAAAAAGACTCTTTTTGTGAATAAATTGTCAAAAGATACTTGTATATATAAAAATACCTTGTATATTAGCATCAGTAAAAACAACGGGCGATCTTGCCCACAAAATTTAAAACAAGTAAAAATGCAAAATTCAATCAAACAACAAACAAGAAAAGTCGGAGTCGCTGGTGGTTTTATCAATCAGTTAATGGGAAACAATCAATCTGTACCAGTAGTTGGCGAAGGTGCAACATTATTATCTTATTCTGATCGTAGTGCCTACGAAGTAATCAAAGTATCAAACGATGGTAATTCTTGTGTGATTCGTCAAATGGACACAAAATTTGTTGGATCATCTTATGGTGACGAAAGATACACATATCATTCAAACGAAGACAATCACACAAGAACAATTGAATGGAATGACAAAAAGCAATGCTGGGGATCAGTTGGTTATTCAGTTGAAATCATCAAGTCACTATATAATAAATATGACAAGCAATACGGATGGAACTCAATTGACATCTTATTGAAAGATCACGGAATCGAATCTTACGATCATTTATACGAAGATCCAACTGCTGACAATTATGATAATCAAAAGATGATCATTCCTGGCGTTACAAAGCAATACAAGAATTTTACAAAAGTTTCAA
>Ga0181389_1000448_pt1 | contig 16863 bp, 28 predicted proteins | sample 12SPOviralmetaG_FD_130121 | JGI IMG/M metagenome (GOLD analysis project Ga0181389, IMG submission 130121) | Marine viral communities from the oligotrophic San Pedro Time Series (SPOT) site, San Pedro Channel, CA, USA - 12 SPOT_SRF_2010-06-29 | ecosystem: Environmental > Aquatic > Marine > Strait...
CATGATGTGCTGTTGTTGGTGAAATTTGTGGCTCATGAAATGTTTGGCAAATTATACAATTGCGTTGTCTAATTTCATTTAAAAAATTTTTATTTTTTATTGGCTTTGGTTTTTTAAAATTTGATTTAATCACTTAAAAACAATCCAATTGGCCTTAATTTTGGCGTTAAATAAATAGAAGATGTTTTGTTAGTTTCAATACATTGCGCCATACTATCCATATTTTCATATGGTTTATATACAGATGGCAAAGCGTTTCCACATTCGTATGCGTTTCTATATAAAGTTTTCTTTTCTATTTCTACGCCACCAACTACATATGTTAAAATTAAGAATGTATAAAAACTCATTTTCCTGTCCTCATTGACTCTTGTTGTCTTTCATATTCACTTTGTTCAGCTTCGGGAGTTACAGACCATTCACCATCGTGTACTTCTACAAATCCTGTTGCCGCAATACTTTTTATAAAATCATGGAAAAGTAATTGTCGGTCTTGGTGATTTATAATCATTCCATTTTTATTTGGTCTTCTGTCACATAACTGTCTGGGTTTTGCATAACAATTCGGGCATGGCATTGCTCTTATCATAATTTGTTCATCAGTATATTTAAATTCACTCATTTTAATAACTCCATTGGGTCAATTTTTAATTTTTCAGACAAAACATTCATGGCATTATCAAAAAATGTGTTAAATTCTTTTTGATCCATTGCATCAAATGAAATGCTATCAACTACACAAAAAACTCCACCTGTAATTTCATTGATAACGGATTTATAATAACCAGTTAAAAACTTAATATCATGATGTAAATGTGTAGATGTTGGCCATTTACCTGTTGTTTCAACAACGGCATTTAATATTGTCCAATAATATTTATGATGTGGGTTTGATCTACTAGAAACAAATTTTAAATCAAATATTTGATTTTGTTTGCAACTTTCAATTGCTTCAGCATCATAACGAGTGATGGGACTTAATACCCCATCACGCAATTCTACTTGTATTTTTGGTGGTTTAGAATGGGATTTCATCATCTAAATCATTTGATTGAGGCACAGGTGCTTGATATGAACTATCATTGCTTTGATTTGTTTTATTGCCAGTTAAATCAAGAGAATTTACATTACATGTTAAATAAGTTTTACCATTGTATTCTCTTGTCCCAAAATCGCCGTTTATGATCACGGATTGTCCCTTTTTAAGCCAAGGTGAAACTGCTGAACCACCTTTACCCCAATAAGAACAATCAAAATATATTACTTCTTTTGTTCTCCTGTCATTAACAGCAACACTAAAACCAGCAACTTCTAAACCTGTTTGTGTTTTTCTTAATTCACAATCTTTAGTAAGATTTCCAGATATACATATAGTTTTCATTAATTAATTCCCAATTCAATTTGCTTGTTTTCCCAAGCTGTTGCTATTTTTTGTGAAAAATCAGCATCAGTTATTCTGATTTCACTTATTAATTTAGATGCTTTATCAAACATGCCATTAAATTTATCAGCATTTGCTGTTTCAATAAATTTCATTAATTTTATTCCGCGTTCAACTGCAGTTTCATGTTGTGTTGGGGATTTAACATTTTGATTTTTTTTACCAGTTGCTAAATTGCCATCATCATCTTCCACAGGAACACCACTCATTGATGATAATCCATATCTACGTGCATATGTAATTGCACCTCCATATGATTGCATATCATCTTTTTTGTAATGCAAATAAACTTTGCATGTAAATTTTTCACCACTTACATGTGCAAAAATTGTTTCAACATAATCACCCAAATCATCTTTCATTGGTAATTGCATAATTGCAAAACCATTTGCATGAAAAACAGGCAACACGGCTTGTTGTATTGCATTTAAATCAGCATAATTGTTTTTTAAAAAAGGGTTTTTTGCATTTTTAATTGCCGCTCCCAATTGTGATTGAGACAACATAAAAGCTTGAATAGCTTCATTTGTTTGTTTTGTCATTATTTCATCCTTATAGATACAGTTTGAGCACCAGTGACCAATTCAGCCCCATCAATTTTGATACCCGCTTTTAATTGTTTTTTGATTTCTGTTTTATCTGGTGTGATAGACACCTTGCACAATTGAGACGGTATTTCCTTTTCATCAATGATCGAAACGCTTTCTGTGCCTTTGCGTAATGATACAGTTGCTAATTCATGTGGTATTTTTGACTGCTCAGTACATAACAAAACAGTCTTTAAAATTTTATTTAGTTTTTCTTTACGATGTTCATGTAATGATTTTCGTTCTTGATATTGTTGCATCAATGTTTTGCAAGCAATAACCCCAGCATCAGCTTCATTAATACGTTTTAAAGTTTCACCAACTAAATCTAAAACATCTGTTTCGCCGTCCAATGTATCCCAATATGCATCTTCATCATCTTTATAAGGGATTAATTCTTCAGCAACTAAAGTTAACAAATTTGTATCTAATCGCATTTGCTTGCTTTCGAAGCTTTATTAAAATCCTTAACAGCTTGTTCAATTGCTTTTTCAATGAATTGAATAGCATCCGCTGGAAATTGTTGTGCTAAATATGCTTGTTGTGTTATTTCACCAGACTGTGCTTTATTAACTAATTCAGTTGATCTGTTTGAAATTTTATCAATTATTGTTCTCCGCACAAAAAGTAACGGTGTTTTATTATTACCCATAATGTCCTCCATTTGACTTTTAAACATTATGAAAAAAATGGTGTAATGTAAAGTGCAACTTTACAAATATTAAAAATAAACATCTATACAAATGTTAAATAGATTGTTTATAAAGGATAAATACCACGTTGTTTGGGTATAACAACGTGGTATCAAATGGAGAAAGAAAACAATAAACTAGGGTTAAAGTTGTCTTACAATTGATTGGTAGCACAACATATTGACACCTTCAAGGAGAAATTAACAATATGTCGTACAAAGCACTAGCATGGGCAATGGGTACAAAAGGTTTAAAGCCAGCAACTAAAATTATTTTATTATCATTGGCAGACAGGCATAACCCAGACAACGGATGTTTTCCAAGTATAAAAAGAATATCAGAAGATTCTGAAATGTGTCCAAAATCAGTACATAATCACATTAATAAATTAATTGAATTAAATTTAATTTCAAAAACTGGCCGAATTAGAAAAAATGGTCAACAAACATCAAATGAATATAAATTACATTTCGGGACTATGCAAAATTTACATAAGGACAGTGTAAAATTTACACATGGGACTATGCAAAATTTACAGACCAATAACCTAGTAAGTATTAACCATGTAAATGAACATATGGTTTTAAGATCAGTAAATATCGGTTTTGAAGAATTTTGGAAAATATATCCACGTAAAATTGGAAAAACAAAAGCTAAAACATGTTATGAAAAAGCAACTTCATTGCATGGTGTTGATAAAATCAATGAAGCTATTATAATTTATGCTGAAAGTGTAAAATTAAAAGATAAAAAATACATACCACACCCTGCAACATGGCTTAATCAAGGCAGATGGGAAGATGAAATTGAAATTGAGACAAATGAAAATATAGATTATGAATTTAGAAACATGGTTAATGATATAGCTAGGGTTCAAAGATGAATAATTTACCAGCATTGCAATCAAAAATTTTAAATGATGATGAATTAAGCAAACATAGAGCATTCATAGCTATAAAAGCACAATCATTGATGGGTAGGTATTTTCAAGTTTCACAAGATGAAATGATCAAACGTGATATTTTATTGGGTTGGATGGATATGTTACAAGATTATACCAATGATGAAATTACAAAGGCATGTAAGCAATATTTGATTGAATATCCATCAAAACGGCCACATGAAGGATTAATTAGGCAATTAATTGTTAACGCAAGAAAACGCTATATTGCAATTAAACCAAAAATACAAATTGAAGCTCCAATAAAAAAAGAAATTGATATAGAAAAAAGAAGAAAAATAGCAAATAAAATAATGCAGAATTATAGACGATAATATGTTATAATGGGGATGTAGGGAATTTTCTCCCTCCTCCCTGTATTGCCCTTCCTTTTTCTGCTCTTAAAGGAGGGGCATTTTATCAAACGGAGTTAAGATGGCTATATTGAAAAATAAAGAAATAGAAAATATAGCAGATAGCTTACCAATTGAAGCTGATATACAAAAAATTACAGAAATTTTTATGATTGTATGCGCTGTTTATTCAATGAACACCGAACAAATATTAGATGTAAATTCAAATATAATTTTACATATTGCAAACACAGATCATCCAAATGAAATACCTACAATACATTAATCATTTGATTTAAATTAATAAAAGTATAATGTAATTATACATCTAGGAGGGTGTAAAATGAAAGAATGGCCAGCAACAGAAGTTGAAATGGTAAATTTAGACAAAGTTATACCATATGCCAGAAATAGTCGTGTTCACAGTGATGAACAAGTTGCTCAAATAGCATCAAGCATACAAGAATGGGGTTTTACTGTTCCAATCTTAATGGATGAAGGATTTGGTTTGATAGCTGGTCATGGAAGATTAATGGCGGCACAAAGATTAGGTTTAAAAGAAATACCAGCAATGGTTGCTAAAAATTGGACTGAAGCACAAAAAAAAGCATATATTATAGCAGATAATAAATTAGCTATGAATTCCACATGGGATGAGGCTATGCTTAAAATCGAAATTAAAGAATTGACTGATTTAAATTTCGATACTGATTTAACAGGTTTTTCATTAGATGATTTAGCATCATTATTTGATGATACAGAAAAAGATTATGAATTACCTGATGAAAAAGAATATAAAGAAACATATGAAGTTGCAGTAATATGTGATGGAGAAGCACAACAAGAAAAAATGTATAATGAATTGGTTGAGAAAGGATACAAATGCCGAATTTTAACCATGTAGTAGAAACAGATTACACGCCATCATTTAGAACAGAAAAAGTTGTAGGTATGTTTGATGTGCCTATATCTGGCAAATTAACAAAAGAATGGCATATAAATATGCCTCTTGAAGAAAATCCTTGGCAAGTTGGTTTGATTGTAGGTTCTTCTGGGGCTGGTAAAACAACAATAGCTAGAAAAGTATTCGGTGATGATGCTTATCATTTTGGTTATGAATGGAAAAAATCTTCTTTATTAGATGATTTCGATGCTTCACTTTCAGCTGTAGATGTAACCAATTCATTATCACATGTTGGTTTTTCTTCGCCGCCTTCTTGGTTATTACCATATAGGGCATTAAGTAATGGTCAAAAATTTAGAAGTGAATTAGCCAGAACACTAACTGATAAAAGAGATTTAATTGTTTTTGATGAATTTACATCTGTTGTAGATAGGGATGTTGCAAAAGTTGGCAGTCATGCTGTTCAAAAATCAATAAGAAAAACAGACAAACAATTCGTAGCAGTTACTTGTCATTATGATGTGGAAGGGTGGTTACAACCAGATTGGGTTTATGATGTTTCCGCTAATACTTTCACTTGGGGGTGTCAAAGGCGAACAAAAGCGAAAATCGAGGTATTCAGATGTCATCATGTTGCGTGGCGATTGTTTGTGGGAAACCACTATTTAAGTGCTGATTTAAACAAAGCATCAAAATGTTATATAATGTTTTTTGACGGACAACCCGCGGCTTTTAGTGCTATATTACCTTTTCCACACCCTTATTTAAAAAATACTTGGAAAGAACACAGAACAGTTACATTGCCAGATTATCAAGGTTTTGGGCTTGGCAACAGATTAAGTGAGTTTGTTGGTGAAATGTTGCATGAGCAAGGTAAACAATTTCGCAGTGTTACATCACATCCAGCAATGATTGGTCATAGATATAGATCAAATGCTTGGATTATGGATAGAGCCCCAAGTAGATTAAAAGCTCCCGGCAAAAGGGGAACAATACAAAACAATAAAAATACATCTATAAACAGATTAACAGCTTCATTTATTTATGTGCCAAAAGAAAAAAGAAAGCTTAAATAGCCATATTTTTAACAACACTTTAAAATTCAGAATTTATGGTGTAAAATGAAAATTACTTGGTAATAAATGTTTAAGGAATTATGTTATGTCAGAAGACACAACACAAGACGTAGGTAAAAAGAAAAGAGGACCTAAAGGTGCTTCTAAACCATTGACTACAAAAGATTTTAATAAATTAATTAGCATGATAAGGATACAATGTACGCAAGAAGAATGTTGCAATGTATTGGAAATGTCCGACACCACATTAAATAGACGTTTAAAAGAAATGGGGTATCAAAATTTTGAAGACCTACACAGACAATTCAATAGTGAAGGCAGAATGTCATTAAGGCGTATGCAATGGCAAGCGGCAGAAAATGGCAATGCAAGTGTATTGGTTTGGTTAGGTAAACAATATTTAAATCAAAAAGATAAAACAAATGTTGAAGTCACAGGTGAAGATGGTGGCGCAATAATTTCTAGAATAGAGCGTGTAATTGTCGATCCTACCAATTGAAACACCTAGATGGTGCTTGCCACTATTAAATGGTGATAGGGGAAAGCCAAGGTACAGAGGTGCTAAAGGTGGTCGTGCATCAGGCAAATCACATTTTTTTGGTGAAGCTGTCATTGAAAGATTAATAGAAGAACCCAACACAAAAATAATATGTATTCGTGAAGTTCAAAAATCATTAGAATTTTCTTCTTTGCAATTATTAAAAGACAAAATAAATAAAATGGGTGTTGGTCATTATTTTGAAATACAAAAAAATAGAATTATGACTGTTAAAGGAAAAGGAATAGTTATTTTTCAAGGTATGCAAGATCATACTGCTGAAAGCGTTAAATCTTTGGAAGGTTTTGATGTTGCATGGGTGGAAGAAGCACAATCAATGTCTAACAGGTCATTGGAATTATTAGACCCTACAATAAGAAAAGAAGGTTCTGAATTATGGTTTTCATGGAATCCTAATTTAGATACAGACCCTGTTGAACAAATATTTAAAAATAATGACAATGCTGTATTGGTACATGTTAATTATTTAGATAATCCATTTGTTACTGATGCAACAAAAGAAATGGCTGAACGTACAAGGGCAAATAATGTTTTAAAATACAATCATATTTGGCTTGGCGATTACATGAAAGAAATTGAAGGTGCTTTGTGGAATGGTGATATGTTGCAAGCATCAAGGGTAAACAAAGATGAAATACCTGATTTAACAAGAATTGTAGTTGCCATTGACCCATCTGTCACAGGAAATGCCAAATCAGACGAAACAGGCATTGTTGTAGCTGGTAGAACTGCTAATGATGATACATATTATGTATTGGAAGATTGTTCCCTCAGAGGCACTCCTGATCAATGGATAAGGAGAGCTGTAGTCAAATATCATGAATATCAAGCAGATAGAATTATAGCTGAAGTCAATAATGGTGGTGATTTGGTTGAAAATCTGTTAAGAAATACAGATAAGAATGTTTCATACCGATCTGTTCGTGCTACAAGGGGCAAAATGTTGAGAGCTGAACCAATAGCCGCACTATATGAAAATAAAAAAGTCTTTCATGCTGGAAAATTTTCAGAATTAGAAGAACAGATGATTTTTTATAACGGACGTGGTAATGTATCACCAGACAGACTTGATGCCCTTGTATGGGCAATAACAGATTTATCCCAATCAACGGGGCAACCAATGTGGAGAATTAGTTGATGGCAATATTAGATTTTTTTCGCAAAGCACCCCTAAATACATTTGAATTAAAGGATGCTCCTCGAGTACACGTTCAACAAACTACACCTTATCATAATAGGTCAGATAATTTTAAATCATATGCAAAAGAAGGTTATCAACAAAATGCTATTGTTTACAGATGTGTAAATGAAATAGCTCAAGGTGCGGCTTCAATTGATTTTAAAGTTTTTCAAGGTGATATTGAACTTGAAAGACACCCATTGATTGATTTGTTAAAAAGGCCAAACCCTTTACAGGCTGGCAATGAATATTTTCAATCATTGTATTCTTTTTTGTTATTGTCAGGTAATAGTTATGCAATAAATAGCACTGCTGGCGGTGTACCTTCTGAATTACATTTATTAAGACCTGATAGAGTTGAAATTATACCAAGTAACAATGCTATTCCAAAAGGGTATAATTATAAATTAAATGGAAAAGTAGTTAATACATATGAAGCTGACCCATTTACTGGTCAATCAGATGTAAAACATTTTAAATTTTGGAATCCACTTGATGATTATTTGGGATTATCACCACTTATGGCGGCTTCTATTGATGTAGATCAACATAATCTCATAGCAAAACATAATATTGCATTATTAGTAAATGGTGCAAGGCCATCTGGGGCAGTTGTGTTTAAACCGCAAGACACATCTGGAAATGCTATGATGCTTTCAGATATACAAAGAAAACAAATACAAGATGATTTAAACAGAAGAATGTCAGGAACAAATAATTCTGGCAAACCTATGTTGCTTGAAGGTGATTTCGATTGGAAAGAAATGGGAATGTCACCGCGAGATATGGATTTCTTGCAAAACAAGCATATGGCGGCAAAAGATATTGCATTATGTTTTGGAATACCTTCACAATTAATAGGAATTCCAGACAGTCAAACATATGCAAATGTGCAAGAAGCACGTTTAGCATTATATGAAGAAACAATAATTCCTTTGGCTATGCGTGTTTGCAGTGATTTAAATGAATGGTTAGCACCAAGTTTTGGTGATGATATAAAAATACAATATGACATAGACAGTATTCCAGCAATGACTGAAAGAAGACGTAGGGTATATGAAAATGTAACATCAGCAGTTCGTGAAGGAATAATTAGTAGAAATGAAGCACGTGAAAGATTAGGTTTAAGCCCAATTGATGGTGGTGATGAAGTATTTATTGCGGCTAATTTGTTTCCTTTGGGTGGTGTTGAAGTTGCACAAGATGAAGGGATTGATGCAGAAGATGCTGGAAAATCTGCATATGATCAAAAATTAGATGAATATCCTGATGGTTCTCCTGTGCCTGATGGATTGCCAAATGCTTATAGGTTAAGTGAAAATAACAAACTATGCAGTAATTGTTCATATTATGAAAAAGGACAATGCACACGTTTTAATGCGGCGGTTAAAGCAAAATATGTATGTAATGCTTGGAAAGCAAATGAATAATGGCTGAAAAAGATGTAAATACAATTCCAACAGAAGCTATGCAGACAAATGCTGAACGTGGGTTGAAATTAAGGAAAGAATTCAACCGAGGTGGAACAATGGTTGGTGTTGCAAGAGCAAATCAATTAAAATCTCGAGAAAGATTAAGTCCAAGCACAGTCAGAAGAATGCATAGTTATTTCAGCAGACATGAAGTTGATAAACGTGGAAAAGGTTTTTATCGCGGTGACAAAGGCTATCCAAGTGCTGGTTTGATTGCATGGTTATTGTGGGGTGGTGATGCTGGGCAACGCTGGGCAAGAAATAAAACAGCCAGATTGGATGCGGAAAGAGACAAAAAACGTATTAGAAATATGTTTAAAAATTTAAATATTTAAAAACAGGAGTTTTTATGGCTTATGGCCTAAACATATTTAAAACAAATGGCAGTGTAGTATTTTCATCTGCTGATGTTGCATGGATGCAGTTAGATAAATTCGTGGTAAATGCCAATGCTACAGTGAGTAATAATTATTCAATAGCATCTGGCTTTACAATCATAGCACAAATACAAATGGTCAATGATTCACCCACAGATCAAGAAGCATATGCACCACAGGTATCAATATCAGGTACTACAGTAACAATTTCACCATTCAGCGGCTTATCATCAGAACAAGTTATAGTATTTGTTTTAGCCCAAGATACATAGAGGTATAATATGTCTTATGGTTTTCTAGCTGTTAATAACAACAATAAGATTTTAATTACAGATACTATGGAAAATTTGCATTTTGCTGGTAAGCCAACATTGCAGGGAAATGATAGTGCAAGTGAAAATTATGGTTCTTTCCCCGAATATGGAGAAGTATCTGGTGAAGCAACTTCTTTTGATGATTTAGATGGTAGAATTATATTTACATACACATTTACACATTCTGGTACGCCAATTGTTTTTGTAAAGCCAACTGATTATTCAAGGTGGCACGCAGTATTAACCCAATCTGTTAGTGGTACAACATGGACAATAAAAGTTATTGTAAGTGGTACATCAACTTCTAATCCACCAATTTTATATTGTTTTGTAAATGCTGAAAATAGCACAGGAAATACAGAAGATTATGGAATGATTGTTTATCAATCAAATGGAAATAGAGCTTTTGACTCAAGATATAGCCCATTGGCTGTTACTGGTGGTGGTACAATTACACCTCCATCTGACCCTACAGATAGTGCTGGAACACCAACACAGACAGGGACACATGCTAGGGGTTCAGTACATGGCTGGAATTACGCAACATTAGACCATGATTTTAGAAGCACTACTAGATATAATTCACAATCTATAAGTGGTACATACACAAATTTAATGTTTTCAGCACCTTCAATAGCTCAAGCTGTATATGAAAGAGTTATGCTAGGCTATAAGGCTTCAGATATACCTTTTTATGAGGGTGGAGGTACTCAAGATCATTATTCAACTGCTACATGGTGGGTTTTTTATAGAAATACGTTTAGAATAAGAAATGGTAATTTTGATGCTGGATGGACTAATTTGCTTGCGGGTTTTGCATTCAGTTCAAATCATGAAGGTGGTGGTTGGTTTGGTGGTGGTTCTGGCGGCACAACTACAGGAACAAGGCCATATAATCCAAAAACAATAAATTTAACAAGTAATGCTTTCTTAATTGCAGATGCAACGAGGTATAATTAATGGAAAATGGTGAATATGTTTTTGTTAATGGTGGAGAAATATATAAACAAAATATTTTCTTTAGTGGCAATGATCAAAGTGAATTTAATTATGTTGGTAAGTCTACAGAAGACCCTATAGTGTCTTCATCTCAAATTAAAGATTATGGTACAAAGTTGTATGTAACAACAAAAGAAATGAGAGAATTTTACGGCGTTCAATCAGGAGAAAGTCTTACTGGATACGATATGTGTCCAGATGTAACTCTTTGGTGTGGTAGGGGGTATTATAGTAATGATTTTCCTGAGTATGATTTGTATTTTAGAGTAGATAATTCAACTCAATTAAATCAAATAGCCAGCTATTATAATTTACCTTATCCAATAAATCAAACAATTACAGATAAACTTAATAATGATTATATTAGTTTAAGTATGTTTAAATATGAAGAAAATACAATAGTTTTAGGTTCTGTAAAATTTGAAAATAATATTCCAACTTTATTAAAAATGTATTGTGCAATAAAAACAGAAGGCTTGAAAACTGCAGTACAAAAAGGAACTGTATATACAAATCAAGGAGTTATTTTAGAACAAGGTATGCAATATATTACTCTTGGAGGTAATGGATTTAGTTATAGCAGTGCAACTGGTGAAGATATAACTACAGCTTATGAAGATATAAAATACAATATATCTGAAGGCGACCCATTTATGTCATGGAAGGCCACCATAACAGATGCAAGTACAGGCATAGTAAAAACAAAATTTTATGAATCTTCAAAGTCTGTAAGAAAAGCAATAGCAAATTATAATATAGGTAGTGATTTTGAAAGTTATGATAAATCACCCAATATCAATTACTGGTTAGGTCGTAGCTATATTGAAGATGGTGAAACCGAATTGTTTTTCAATGCGGAAAATAGCGATATGTTGGACGATGTATGTGCTTATTACAATCTGCCAATACCATACAACGATGAAGTAAAAGAATTATTAAATAATAATCGTACTTTAATAAGATTTAAGTCTTATGACTTGAATAGACTTGGAGAAGGTAATTTTGTTGAGCTGGTAATAGCTGGTGTTGTATTCGAAAATGACCAAGCTACACAAATAAAGCTTTATACAAATAGAAGATGGAATGAATAAATTAAACATCTTAATAGCTGGTATTATCGCATTTGGTATTTTTATTTTTTTCATCACTGGTATTAATATTATATCTTTTATAAGCATGTAAAACAGGTTCAACTTCTTTTTCCCATTCATTAGAAAAGTAATCATTAAATTTTTTCAATAATTTTAAAATATACATTTTGTTTCCTTTAATTAAAAAAAGGAAGCGATTATCAAAACCGCTTCCTGTTATATTAAGATATTGTACCAATAATTTCTACAGTATCATCTCTGCCAAAATATTCTAGATTAAACCATTTTCCATTATCTTCTAAAGGAGTAATACCGCCTTCTGAACCAGCTATATATCTATAATGACAACCTTTCATTTTATTTGGTGAGAATTGAAAATACCCATTTTCACTACCAAGTCGTCTAATCATTCTGGTTGCGTGTTCAGCTATTTCTTCACCATTATAGTTTTCATCTGGTTTTTGTAACTCAACCCATACATTCATTGTTGGTTTAAATGTCATTATTTATCTACCTCCTGATAAATTTCATCATCAATTCTGGTCATTATTATAACCATTGCAGTTGTTAATTCTTTTAAAGATGCTTCTTCCACAACTTGTTTTATGTTTGACCAAGCACTTTCTTTATGTGTAGCAATGCTTCGCATTATTGCTGGTTTTTTGTCTTCAACATCAGATACAATTTCATTGTTGATAGGCATTATGTTGTTGCCAACTTTATTTTCATTAAGAAATTTTAAAACATTAGGCTTATCTTTAGGCACATTTTTTTTAATTATTGTGCCACCCATTTTTTTAGCATCAGCAAGGTTGCCAGCCCAATTACCATTTTGATTTGTGTATAATAACATTTTATTCTCCTAGTTAGTTGTTATTAGTTGATCTAGAAATACTATAATTTCTGGAAGGTGAATTACCGCGATAGCAAATAATGCCATAGCAATACCGTCTATAATCATTGTCATATTCATTTGCATGTGCCTCCTAGCACTATTTTTATAAAGACGCTTCGTGTGATGCCCATTTTACAAATTTACCCATATCGGCACCGTCTTTTATTCCAAAATGTGAAGCACATTGTTTAAGAGCAGAAGTTATTTCTAATTCTGGACACATTGAAATTAATTCATAAGCTTCATTCAAAGCATTTTCATATTTTGTAGAATTACCCATTTTATATTCTCCATTTGTTAAACTATATAATCAAAATACACCTTATTGGCTTACTTGTAAAGTATTATTTTACAAATAAACCAAATAAGATCAATAAAATATGGGCTTTATGCTATTTCACAGCTAAATGGAACTCTTTCCATTAACCATTTTACAGCTTGTGATGGGGTATCGAAATATTCTTCATCACTGTCCAATAAGAATTTTTCATCTTCATATGTGGCTACCCAACCAAGACTTGCAACATTTTCAACATAACATGTTTTCGTTGCATTTGTTGATTTCCACATATCTAATTTTGTTTTTTCAAATTTCATCAAAAATGAATTTATTACATTTTCATTAATTTTTAATTCAATTGTTTCAATTGCATTTATTACTTGATCATAATCTAAATCATTACATTTCATGTAATCCAATGATGCATAAAGGGCTGTTAATGATTTTGTTTCATTTTCAGTTAAACCATTGTTTGTATCATTTGACATTTTTTAATCTCCATTTGTTTATATAATATGTATAATGCTTATCCAATTAAGTGTAAAGTATTATTTTACAAATAAAGCAATAAAGATGGTTGTTCTGGTGTTTTTTTATCATTTGCTGTATAAAAGCATAAATATAAAGGCAAAATATGACTTTCCCAGTTTTCATCAAAGCTAACAAAAGCAAAATTTCAATTTCAAAAGAAATTAGGGAAGTTAACAGGCTACGATTGCAATATGAACGCTCAATGCGAGCGCGTATGTTCAAATTATTTAAACGTGTTGGAAAAGCTTGTGCTTCAGAATATGAAATTAATGAAACAATTAATAAATCATTAATTGATTTGGATAAAAAAATTGGGCAAGAATTGCGTGTTCATTATGGTGAAGTCATAGAAAGATTTGGCAATCGTGTATATGAAAACAGAAAAATGGAACGTTTCGGACAATTACTTTTTCAATTGTATTCACGTGAAGGCGCGCAAAAAGTTGTTGGTATAACAAATGCCACTAGAAAAAGCATATTAAAAGCTATTGAAATTGGTGAAGCTGATGGTTTGGGAGTTGCTAAAACAGCAAAACTAATAAGACAAAGGACAAGTGGTTCTATAGCACGTTCAAGAGCAACAACAATAGCAAGGACAGAAACACATGCCGCGGCTTCATATGCTACACATGAGGCAACAAAAGAATTAGGATTGCCAAGGCAAAAAAAGCGTTGGGTTTCTGTTTCAGATGCAAGAACTCGTAGTGGTCATGCATCGGTAAATGGTCAGGAAGTCGGCATAGATGATATGTTTGTTGTGCCGTACAAAGGAAACCGCATAGAAATGAAATATCCACATGATGGTGGTGGTGGTGCTGGCAACAACATAAATTGCAGATGTTTAGCAATATATTTTACTGATGAAGATAGTTTGTTTGATGATGGTGTAGCCAAACCATTACCAAAACCAATTGCTTTTGTTCCTGTTGAAAAGCCTAAACTTGAGCTTGAAAATATTATGGTGATGAAAAGAAATTCAAAATTCAAACCATCTGATATTACAAATGCATTAAATGATAATATGACTGTATTAACTTTGTCTGTCGCTGAAAAATTGGTAAAACCAACAAGAATAACTGAAGGTCGTGGTGTTTATTATGCCAATGAAAAACATTTAAGCACAGATTTAAATGATTTAACTGCAGTTCATGAATATGGCCATCATGTAGATCATGTAATTGGAATTAATGAAGGTACAAAATGGTGGTCAGATGATGGATTGAAAAGTTCCATATTGGCAGATGGCAAAAAAATGGGAATAGCAAAAGGTCAAAGAAACAAAGAAAAAATGTTTGATAAGCAATTTGATGAATTGTTTAAAAAAGTTGAAACCACAAAGAAATTTAGCAATGGAACAACAACAACATATATGAAAACTGTTCCTAAATTTGTAGGTGCTACAATGTTGTCTGATATTATTGATAGTTATGCAAAAGGTAAATTTAGAAAAGATTACAATGCTTGGGGGCATACACAATCATATTGGAAAAAACGTCCAACTGGACAACAACATGAAATATTTGCAAATATATATGCCGTACAATCACATACCAAAGCAATCAAATGGTTGAAAAAGTACATGCCAGAAACTTATGCAATTTTTATACAAAAAATGAAGGAAATATCAGAAGATGTTTGATCAAGCACTAAATGAATATATTGATAAATTTGGCCACAAACCAGCAATTGCTGAAGGTCGAGGCAATAATGCAGAAATAGCAATTGAAATGATGGAAGCTGTTTTAAGCAACAAACCATTGGAGATTTTAAACAATCCAGAAGGGGCTGAATTATAACATATGTTATTGGGGATTAACAAACTATCGAAAATGCTTTATAAATGTGTTATATATGTTTCAAAGTTTTGATTTAGATGATTTAAACTATTTGAATAATGGATTGAGATATCAGTTGATGTTTAGGTCTACAACGAAAGTAAAGAGGGTCAGAATATGGATCACGAAAACCAAATTGATTTAGAAAACTATATTTCTGATCAAGAAGCGAAGTTTGAAGATGGTCGCGTTGATGTGGCCTTCGAAATTAAATCTGAAGAAATAGACGAAGAAAACGGTACATTTCAAGGATATGGGTCTATTTTTGGTAACAAAGACCTTGGAAATGATATAATTGTTGAAGGTGCTTTTGCCAAATCAATTGGCAGAAAAGGTGCAAAATCAGTTAAATTATTATATCAGCATAAATCAGATGAACCAATTGGTGTATTTGATGAAATAATAGAAGACAAAAGAGGTCTTAAAGTAAAAGGTCGTCTTGCAATGGGTACGCAAAGAGGGCGTGAAGTGCATGAATTAATGAAAATGGGAGCATTGGATGGCCTTTCAATTGGCTATCGTGTTGACCCAAAAGGGGTAGAATATGATGATAAAGGCAAAATACGCTATATAAAATCAGTCGACCTTATGGAAATATCTGCTGTTACTTTCCCGATGAATCCCAAAGCTAGGGTGGAAGCGGTAAAAGGCACAGATCGCTCAGTACGTGAATGGGAAACATTTCTTCGGGATGAAGGAAACCTATCGCGTAATGAAGCAAAGGCGGCGGCATCAGCCGTTTCCAAGGCACTTGAACAGCGGGATGCTGTAAAAGAGGAAACGCCTAAAGTCCTTGAGGCTTTAACAAGCCTTACCAACATCCTCAAAACTTAAACGGAAAGGGTCTACCAAATGGAAGATCAAGTAAAAACAGCCGTAGAAGCTATGTCAGGTGCTTTTGAAGAATTTAAAAAAGTAAATGATGATCGCTTGGCTCAAATCGAAGCTAAAGGTTCTGCTGATAGCGAAACTGATGCTAAACTTGCTCGTATCGAAGCTGATATGGACAAATTCGAAGACATTAATCAATCTTTGACACAACAGCAAAAACACGCTGAAGGTTTCGAAGCAAAATTAAATGAAATCGAAACAATGCTAAAGCGTCCAGCAAACATGATGGAAGCTAAAGAAGTTGATTTATCCCTTAAAGCTTGGGACAGCTTCATGCGTAAAGGCCAAGACCAAATGGCACCAGAAGAAGTGAAAGCTTTGACTGTTGGCACTGCGGCTACGGCTGGTAACTTAGCACCAGCAGAATATGTAAATGAGTTAATCAAGGTAATCACTGAGATTTCTCCTGTACGTTCTGTTGCTCGTGTTCGTCAAACATCAAATAA
>Ga0181389_1000450_pt1 | contig 16846 bp, 23 predicted proteins | sample 12SPOviralmetaG_FD_130121 | JGI IMG/M metagenome (GOLD analysis project Ga0181389, IMG submission 130121) | Marine viral communities from the oligotrophic San Pedro Time Series (SPOT) site, San Pedro Channel, CA, USA - 12 SPOT_SRF_2010-06-29 | ecosystem: Environmental > Aquatic > Marine > Strait...
AGCGGGATGCACGGCCCCGATTCTCCGACGCGGACAAGACGCGCTCCTGCCTGGCCCCTGAGCAGCGATCACGGGGCACTCATTTACACCTCGATCAATGCCCCTCTCCGAAGCCGCTTACGAACTTGAGCTTTATGCCACCAACGTCAAAGCGTGGATGCACCCAGTTATCAAGAACCTCAGCAAGCACCACAAGCGCGGCGAATTTGATTTGGACAAGGCGATCCACGCGATTGAGCGTTACTGCCTAACCCCAGCCGCTAAGCAATACAAGATCGAGCATGGCGGGATGTGCACCCAGTGGCACGCGATTTTCCCTAAAGCAGTGCGGCTAGAAGCTGCCGAGAACATTGCCCGGCACTGGGTGGCTGAGTTTCGCCTTGGCAATTATTGGGATTAATGGCCGTGCTGCCTGTTTAGGTGCTATACTTTTCTCATACGCAACCAACCCCGATGACTACCTCAACCCGCACCCTTTCAAAGCCTTCCGTCCTTAAGCGCCTCCGCGAAGCCAACTTCGACATGGCAGCAATCAAAGAGCAAGGCCGCGGCCAGATTGAAATTGGCTACATCACTGAAGGCCGCGCAACTTGGGAACAGCGCATGAGCAACTATGACTTGGCTAATCAGGCTTCTGAAATCCTTGGTTGGGACTGGTTCGCTACCGGTTACGGCTGTTGTGTTCTTCAAGCCAACAGGGGCTGCGCTGTGACCCGCGAGCTGATCTCAAACAACATGGATTGACCCATAATGGGTCTAGGGGGATAACAGTGAGGAGCGCCCAGAGCTGGCCAGGCTTGACAACCCCCTCTCATTTCTTTTTTCCCTTGGCTTTAGCCTTGGGCTTTTTTTTGCTCTTGCGGTAAGGGTTAGCAGCAATTTCTGCTAATACGGCATCGCGCCCAGGCGGTTCAGGGATGCCAGCCTTTTCCAAAATCTCTCGCCAATTCATGTGACCATTTTGGTCTGATGGTTCGGGTCGCTTTCGTCTAGGCCGTGCGCTTCAGGGCCAAACCCTTCGCGCTCAATTGCAGCCATGTCTAAGTCTGGAGCAGTCTCTACTACAAAGCTGTCTAGCCATTCGTCAATTTTTTCGCGGGTTGCCGTTCCTTTTGGCCACTTAAGCCACCGCATCAGCTCTTTGCGCTCGTAAAACATTCGCGATGTGTGCGGCCTCCAGGCGACAAAATACGGGCTCGGCCCTTCCCGCACGACGTGCCGGTCAATGCTGACGCCAGGGCTGCGGAACGATTTGATCTTGCTCATCTACCTATATTGACTGATCAGATGGCGTGTTGGAGGTTTAGCTGCTATACTTTGGACACACCGCACCCCACCCCATGCGCCCTGAATACGCCACCGCTCAAGACTTCTCTAACTGGGAGGCTCGCGCCAAGTTCATGACAGCCGCCGAGCTGCTTTACACCGTTAAGGACTGCCAAGAGGCTGAAGCCGCAATGCGCGGCCACAACCCTGTAAAAGAGGGCTTTTACAGCGATCAGGCCAGCACCTACGGAATGGAGCTAACACGCCGCCGCCGCCACGCTCGCGAAATCGCAGCAGCCTGCAAAGGTAAGTAAGCCCGAGGCTAGCTGCTTAGTCAGCTAGCTGTTTAACTGCTATACTTTGGACATAAGCAAGCAACCCCGATGCGCTCTACTGTTCCTCCCACTCACGCCTTAAGCAGCGACCCCCAAGTTTTTGAGTTCACTGCGTACCCTGAGCACGATTTGGTTTCTGTTGCCCGTTGGCAAGTTGAACTGATCAACGGCCACCAGCACCGCAAGCTGACCGGCCAATTCCGTTACAGCACAAGCACCGCGAGAAAATTCTGGAAAACGCTTAAGGCTGACGGCGCGAAATCCTTTGCTTGGGCCGACTAGCCAGCTAGCGGTTTAGCTGCTATACTTTGAACACGGGGGCGGCGACGCTCCCACAACCCCAAAAACAAATGACCACGATCACCGAAACAACCCGCACCATGCTTAACCAAATGGGCGGCGGCTATTCAATTGCTCGTCTGACTAATTGCCAAATCGTTGTCAGCGACAATTCAGCAAGCCTAGTTTTCGGCCGCCAAGTTGGCCCACGCGGCAAAAAAATTACTCACCTAAAAGTTACCTACAACGAAGGGACGGATTTGTACGATGTGCAAGCTTGGAAGATGAGCCGCAAGACTTTTGAGATGGCTCCTGTTGTTGACCTTCCCGGCGTGGACTGCGGCCAACTTAAGGAAATCTGCGAACGCGCTTGCGATTTGTTCTTCACCATTAACTAGGGCTCCGGCCCCCACCCTGCATTGATAGTTATGCCACGCGGCAAAGCGCAAACCATTTCGCCAGACCGGGTGAAATGGTTGCTCCTAAGCACAGAAATCAACGACCATGCAGCCGCCGCAGAGCTTGGCGTTTCGTACCAGACGATCCAGCAAATCCGAACCGGCAAAATGTATCTGAACACGTTTCCAGACCTGCCACGGCGAAGAACTGGAAACTGTTATTTGTGCGAGAACATGACGCGACACTTACAGCATGATGTGGCTGACGGCAGGTCTAAGCCGACGCCTTCATACCGTTGCGGCTTTGAGTTTCCTGATTTCGCAGAAGAGGGTCCAAACGCTGCTCGGGACTGTGCCCTTTACAAAGTGAAGTCAAAGCCGTCCAACCATTCCACAACGTCAAGCTCTCGATCAACCCGCCAAAAAGTCTGAGACCGCCACCAAGTCCAAACGTTTTGGCTCCCTTTGCGCCTATTGCAATCTAAGCAGCAGGCGACCAAATTCTCAGGGACAGTCAAGCCGCCGCGAGACATTGGCTGGACGTGATCCAGGGTCGTTGCGGGTTCGCCGCAGTATGCGCAGCGGTGATCCCAGGCGCTCAGGATGTTGGCTCGAAATCGATGGCGTGCGTGCTTCTTGCTAATAAACAGAATGCCATCGATGCACGCCTCCATGAACGCCAATCGCCTGCCTTGATTTTAGGAAGACCGGTGGCGCGTTTGCTGTCGCGGTGCTATACTTTGAACATAGGCAAGGGGGCGCCCCCGAGCCACAACCCCAAAAAAAAATGACTATCGCTCAAGCCAACAACCAAATCGCTAAGACCGGCTACCAAATCGTTCGCGAAACGACTGGCCGCTTCCCCGGCGTTGTTGTTCGCCACATAAGTGGCGGCGCTGACCAGTTCTACGGCAGCGTTCAAGAAGTCCTTTTTTACTTCAACCGGGCACACGGCGCTTGATTAAGCCCAAACACACCTTCCCCCCCGACTTAAAATGAAAGCAACAATTGCCTCGACATGTTTGTGCGCCACCCTTGCTGCCGCGTTTTGGTGGTGTCTAACGTCAACGCTGACGGACATGACGAAACGGGACTGTCAAATGGGCGTGCAAAAAGCCTGCTCAGCTCTAAACCTGCCACTGTACGGAGCACCAACGCAAGACAGGGATCAGTGAGCTACGGGCTCCAGCGAAACCATGAATGGATCTCTTTGCCTATGGGCCCAGGGGGCGGCTTCATTCCGCCTGCTCTTGGTTTCTGCATAAATCCAAACCACGCCTGGAAATTTGACACAGTAGAAGAAGCTCTTGAACGATCAACATTGATTTTTCATTGTTGGGGCTATCACACAGAAGTTCGAGCCGTCACCCTCACCGCAAACGTTACAAAAAGTAAGCGCTCAAAATGTTTGTAGAAATTCCCAAACGATCAAAAAAACTTCAAGAACGACGCGAGCAGCCATACAGATTTAACGCTGGCCAATACGTCTACGTCTACGGCTGGAACCAAGACTTTTCGGTCAAGGTTATCCAGCGCGTCAAAAGCTACATGTGGCCGGTCTACGAAATCGAAGAAATGAACGGCGACCGTTGGAACGTGTCGCAGTTGCTGCTTTCTACTAAGCCAATCCAAAACCGGTATGAAGAGCCAGCCAACGATTGAGACGGTTGGCAATTCTTACCGCGTGTGCTTTGCCGGGATGTGCCGTTACTGCAACACCGTTTGGGCGGCTGATCTTTTTGTAAGCCATTTCTTGAACGCTACAAAATATGAAACCAAGGAGCGAAGCCGGTCGGTATGACGGGCAAAACTATCCTTGCCACGGTGTCTTCCCTAGATTGCTCGGCCTGCATACCTACTTCCAGCCCTGGCATTTTGACGGGCAGGTCGTTTGGTATGGATATTTTTTTGATTCTTATAGTGAAGCGATAGAAGCCGCTCGCCAGATGTGAGCCTTTAAGTTTTGTTGTCGTAAAGGCTGCGTGCCCAGCGAACATAATCTGAAGTATCGTCTTCAATTCCACTTTGAACCTCAAGCTCTGCGACCTGCCTGATCAGTTGAGCAGTAATGTCGCATTGCTGCGCCCAGGAGCGAAACAGCTTTTCTGAAATTGCTTGGAGTTCTTCTACGTCGTGGCAATCGCGTATGACACGAGCTTGCCGCTCGATCTGCAATTCGTCTTCTAACGGTCGTTCAAAGTTAAGCCAGCCCATGAAGTGCAGCGGCCATCAACTACCCCGTTATCGTACAGACAACGCGGCACCTGTTCAGGCTTGGATCTTAGCACTAGGTCAGGACGGAAACGTGCTAACAAGCACGCTCGAATGCTAAAAAATCGAGCGTGGATGAAAGCATACTTAGCCGAGCATCCTTGCGTGGACTGCGGTCAGCAAGACATAAGGGTTTTGGAGTTCGACCATGTAGACCCAAGCACTAAAAGTTTTTGCGTTGGCCGAGGTGTCACTGATGGCCGGGGCTTGAAATCAATTCAAGATGAAATCGCAAAATGTGAAGTGCGTTGCTGCAATTGCCACAGAATCAGAACTAGGGAGGAGCATCATTATCGTGGGGGACAGGTGGGGGATGAGAAAGAAACAGACAAAGGCAACCCCGGAGCGGGGGCTGCTTAGTCTTTGCTTTTATTAGATTTTTTGGTTGCGGGAGTAGGATTTGAACCTACGACCTTCAGGTTATGAGGAGCATTCTTAGGGTTCCCGCTATCTCCCGCTATGTCCCTAAGTATCGGTAAATAAAGCTTTATTTTTATTTTCGCTTCCCTTAGTATCCTTTCAATTCCCTTTGATTTGGGGGACAGGTGGGGGATGGAGGATAAAAATGAAGCTAACCAAAACAGCAATAAAAGACGCGCTACCAAAAGGCAAAAGATACAAAATACAAGATCAGACTTTGCCGGGATTTTTCTTGCAGGTTGAGCCAAGTGGGCGAAAGACTTTCTATGTACGTTACAGAACGCCGGAGAACGTACAGCGCGACTATAAAATTGGAACGCCACAAAAATTAACACCTGATCAAGCCCGTGCGATTGCGCGTGAAGTGTTGGGCTTAGTAGCCCAGGGCAAAGACCCAGGGGCGGACAGGAAGGCCAAGCGAACCGCGCCAACCCTTAAAGATTTGGCTGCGCGTTACATGGCCGAGCACGGCAGCAAAAAGAAGTCCGGGCACAATGACGAGATCTTGTGGCGACGGCACTTGCTGCCGACAATGGGGTTGACCCGTGTTGCGCTGCTTTCCCGTGAACAGGTTCGACGATTTCATACCAACTACCCCAGCCCAAACACAGCCAATCGAGCAATTGAAGTGCTTAGCAAGGCGATGGACCTTGCGAAAGAATGGGGATGGACTAACGGCGAAAATCCATGCGTGGGAGTCAAGGCATTCCCAGAGAAAAAGCGCAAACGCTACTTGTCATCTGAAGAGCTGGAGCGCCTTCGGGTTGTTTTAGATAATTGGACAGAACGGGAGCCAGAATCCGTGCGCTGGCGTTTCGCGCAAATGATCCGGTTGCTGCTTCTCACGGGAGCCAGGATGGGCAACATCATGCAAGGCCGGTGGGAGTGGGTCAGCTGGAACCAACGGACTTTGACTGTCCCCGCTGACGAGCACAAAACAGGCGGCAAGACCGGCGAAGAATTGATTATTCATTTAAGCGACGACGCTGTTCGCATTCTGCGAGATCTAAAAGGGCACAGCACTAAAAGCCCTTGGATAATTCCAGGGATGGACCCAGCAAAAGCATTAACGCGACAGACAAAAATGTGGACCGCGTTGCTAGATGATGCTGAGATAGGTTTGCACCCGGTCTGGGGGCTACTGCGTATCCACGATTTGCGCCATAGCTTCGCCAGTTTTGCTTTGAGCAACGGCTTAAGCCTTGGCATTGTTGGCCAATTGCTAGGACACCAAAGCACCCAAACGACCACCCGGTACGCGCATCTAATGAGTGATGCAGCGCAACAGGCAGTCGATCAAATTGGTCAGGCTGTGCGCTTGTAGGCGATGCCGCGATAAACCGTTACGACTTGCAACTGTGCAGCTTCAAGTCTTTGACGACGCAAAATCTGCTCTTTGATCATTTGGAGGATGTTCATCCTGCCGCTCCATATCAGCGGCCCCGTTCCCTGCCGCTAGGAGTGCGCCCCGTGTGGGGTGAACGTGACAACAACCTAACGCAACTTTAAAATGCGCGTAGCTTGCGAGAATACATTGGACTCCTATAGCTTGGACAATTGGCGCAAAATTAAGGACTACCTTGAAAAATGCGATGCAACGAACAACGATTACTATCGCCGCGCTTGCGCAATTATGAAGGGTCAGAAAGATCCTGGTCCAAAGTTTGGATCAAGCGGTCAATAAACCAGCGAGCTTTTCGCAAATCACGGACGCCATCTTTGCTTTTCCAGCGCCATAGATATTGAATCGCTGATGCTGTGTAATGCGCGTTTCGGCCTGACAGATCGCAAATCGCGGCATCTACTGCGTCAATGCACTCGATGCCTCCTTTGCAATAATGCTCAGGGCTGTTGACTAGATCGCTCATTTTGGCGGCCACAAGTCTTTCGGATCTTTCCCAATATTCATCATCACAGATAAACGGTCAGCGCGTTTGTTGACTTGCGTCGCCCACTTGCTGTCCAGCATCATGCGACCGGCTTTTTCATATTCGCCGTCTTCAACTGCTTTGAGAGTTCTTTTGAACTTCATAAGACCTGCGATGCCTAAGTTGAACGCCATGTCTAAAAGCACTCGCTGACGAACATCGTTGAGTTTTTCCATCCAAGGGATTTCACGCATTAACGCGACTTTGATGCGTTCAATGTCGTTGGCAAGCAAATAATCTGACTCGTCTTCTGTAATGCCTAAGTCGTCAAGATTTCTGCCGACGCCAATCGTAGTTTTACCGGCTGTGCATTGGTAAGCCTTAAACCTTACCCCCTCGTGGAGCTTTAGCTGCCTAATTAGTTGATCATCGTCAATCTTTGATCCAAGGGGCTTTTGCTCGCATCCAACCTCCGAGTCTTGTTCTGGGGGGCTTGGCAACGCCGTCTTGAACGAAGATTTCTGGCTCTTCGAGATATTCGTATTTGAGTCCTTCGGGGAGCTGATCTGTGTCAGCCATGATCTTAGAAATTTGAGCATCAATTTTCGGCCTTAATGTTGAATGAAATTTTTTGGACGCCACAAATCGCTTTGCAGCGTCTAGCGGATGCCGAGTGTTAAAACCAAACAGCCAGCGACCGTCTGTCGGGATGTTGCTTAGCCCTTTTTTTTTGGCTTGATTGCTGCCAGTGCTTGAAAGACAAGCTGAACAATTGAATTAGAGCGAGCAGGAGACAGCGCGACAATTTCAGACGCTGCGGCGATCAAGATCCAAAAAGCGGGGTGATTTAAAAAATCCATTGTCGTCAGGGTTGAAAAATCCATGTGTTGTTCCTTTTAGAGATTAGCAATGATGGCCCAGCCTGAGCCAATGCCTTCGACTTCCCAGCGAGGAGCAAAATTATCCCGGCTGTAGTGAAGAGCTTTTCCGTTCTGATTCATGTAGCCACCCAGCGACAAAGCGATTTCGCCAAACGGGTCATGAACCACAAGGGTGTCGTTTGTGTACCCGATACAGCAGAGCCAATGGCCTGAACCTTCGGGGCGTTCTGCTGTTCCGCGATGCAAAAATCCCAGCGGCACCGGAACACCTTGATCAATTTGTTCTTCGATCATCTTGAAGCTTGCCCGTTGCGTAAACGCGGCTTGCAGGCCAAAAGATTGCAACGCCTTAATCTGCGCTGTCGGGTCTGTTGTGTCGCCATACCGGAGCACGCGCCCTAGGTAAGCATCATCGCCATTCGTACCGGATAACGTACCGGGCCTCATAGCCTCCAAAAGCATCCCACAGCTTGACGAAAAACACATTCGCAGCGCGTGCTCTGTGTCGCTGTCCCGCTGGCTGTAATAGGGCACAGCTAAGGGATTTGTCGGCGCTGGCTTTTCTGGCTGCTTACCGGCTGCCCTGTAGGTCTGGACCCATTCTGCGTTGCGGTCTAGCAGCCCAGGCGGCATCGCCTCTTCTAGCTGCCTGACTCCTGCGACTTGATGCGGGAGCTGTTTATAAAACCTGAAAAAGTCGTCTAACTTAATCTTGCTCACCTGGCTCGTTCGATACGTTCCCCCGATGTTACGAGCGCGGTCCCAAACAGCTCAACACTGACAGGGATTAAAACGGAAAGAGTTATGGCGATGATCATGACTTGCGCCATGCGGTTCTCTAGTTTGCCAAGACGGCCAAAAATATCAGTTTTGTCTTTTTCGTCTTGCGCACGCTCTTCTTCATTACGCTTCAGCGTAAGGTCGAGCGTCGTTTTAACTTCTATAAGAAGACGATAAATTTCGAGGTGTGACACCTCATGCCCTTCAGGTTGCATTTGGTTGTCTGTCCTTCCTGTCTATTTTAGGCCGTTGCGGCTTCAGTGGGTTTGTTTCCGCATTGGACTTTTGTTCTGTAACCACCTGGACCAAATGTGTGCGTGACTGTTTTTGTGATCCAGTTGCCATCCATTGGCGACCTGACTCCCTGCAACGTAACTGGCTTTTCAGCAAATATGTCTGGCCGACCAACGATTGTGAGATCAATTGTGACAGCCCCCGACTGGAGCTGTTTTAGTTTGGATTTGCCTGCGGCTTCCGCCATGTCTTTTGAACTGTAAACTTTTTTATCACGAAAGACCGGCCCCTCCCCCAGGAGTGCAGACCACAAATCTTTAACTTCAACCTCTTCTTCTAAATTTGTTTCTTTATTTCGAAACCTTGTGATCACTCCGCTGTAATTGCCGCGATCTTTGATGCTGGCTTTAAGCGTAAGAATTTCATCTTTTTTAATAATGCTTGCCGGTAAGGCTTGGCCGGTCGCGCTTAACCCTGAACCTTCAGGAATAAAAATTAAACGGCCTTGCGCGGGTTTAGATGTGGCTCCGTAAAGCTTGGCTAATCGCGTTAAAAAATGCGCATCGCTTTCATTTTCTTGATCAATGTGAGCAACTTTTTTCTCAAAGTAGCTGGAGTGAACTGCCGGGACAAGTCCATGCTCGCTTGCAATCGTGGAGACGATTTCTTGAATTGTCAAGTCATGCCAAGCCCTCGTTTTTGTAACTTTAAATGAGTCAGATCCGCCAGACGCTTTTGCTCTAATTTTTACCGTTGCAGGGTTGTCAGTTATTTCAACTTCGTCGATAAAATATGTTCCCATATCAGTAAGGCCATCGTCATCGTATCCAACAGATATTTTTAGTTCTGCTTTTGCTTTTGGTATGTCTACTAAATTATCTCGGTCATCTAGTGTTATATCTAAAGTGTCAGATTTTTGGCCTGCCGCATCATTTATGCGTATTTGCAAAACGCGGTCGCTAATCTGTCCCGTAATGTCTACCCCTTGCGCTTCAAGCTTGAATTTCGGTTTCATGCTTTAGCCCCAAAGATTGGTTTCTTGAGTTTCTGGCTTTGTTGGCTGGCTGACTGGAGGCAAAAACACAACGTCGCCATGATTTAAAACGGGCAGCTTTTTGGATAGCTCGCGATTGTTTTCGTGGCTCAAAACAGCTTCTACAGATCCACGGCTGAACCCATAAAAATCTTTGCAAATAGCGTCTAAGCTTTCGCCGTCTGTGCAGTTGTAATAAGTCATGCGAAAAGGCTCAGCCAGTTAAAAGGATTGCCGTCACCTGTTGATTTTGCATCTTCTCCATACGCTTCAAGGGACAAGCTGAAATCAATCCGTCTCGGGGCTCCAGGGCCAATAAAGTTTTTTTCTGTGTCGCTTATTTCTTTGATGCAAAACCGCCCAAGATTGTTGCCCCTACCGTCTACAAGCGTAAGCGGCTCGCCTTTTTCTGCCTCTTTTTTCATATCATCAATCTGTGTCAGGCCGCCGCGAAAGCCGGGATAAATAGATCCTTTAAGCCCAATAGTTGTTTTGCCCATCCCTAGATATTGCATTGCAGGCTCCCGCGTCAGCCTTGCTTGCGAAGACCATCGATAAGACGCTTTGCGCTGCATGTCGTCATGCGCCGCTGTGCTCATCGAAAATTGGTACTCCCCCAACGAAAGCAAAACTTCTTCAGCCATTAGTCGTTAAGCCCCGCTCTTTGATCAGATTCAGCGTCACTAAGCATGTCCTGAAGAGCAGTTGTGACGACAGTGGCAATTTCTTCAGGGCTTGCGTTTGCATTGGCGACTGAAACGTTCACCACTGGAGCCAGTGTAGCCGGAGCTGCCGGTGCGCTGGTCGTCTTGGCTGCTCTTAGTGCGTCATCGTTAAATAGTGGCGCGGCAGGAGCAGGAGCCGCTTTGGAATTTTGATTACTCCCAAAGATTGGCTTGCTTTCAATCGCAGGCCCTCCAGCAAACGCTAATTGTTGCACTCCGAGCAATGGAGCCAGTGCCGATGTGAAAGCGTCGCCCGTGACGTTAGCGGCATCGGTTATCGCTTTCTGAATAAATGTGGCAACGTCGAGCAATGGATTAATCTTCAATGGCGGCGGCGCGGCGATTTGCAATGCTGGCGGCGCGGCGACCGTTGGCTGCATATCGTTGACTAATGGGTTGGCTCGCGTGCTTTTATTGCTTGGTTCAAAATTATCTTCAACGTTTTGCGATTCAATCTGCAATGTCGGTGAAGCCGTAATCTTTGACTCTAATTTTTTGTCAAAAGCCGTTGTGGACACGTCAGCGGCTTGCGTCATTGCTTTTCGCAACGTGGACTGACGATCCCTTACGCCATCAGCCAACGTTGTAACAATTGACCGACCGCTTTTGGTTAGGTCTTTGAATGGGCCTTTCTTAGCATCCGAAAACGGCAACAGCTTTCGGATCTCCTTAAAACTGTTGACGACAGTATCTTTAAGCGCGGTAAATCTTGATATAAATCCATCCCTGATTGTGTTGATAATTGCCTGTCCAACCCCTTTTAATTTTTCGGGCAATGCCAAAAAGGTGTCAACAATTTGCGTTCCGATGCCTTTGACGTGCGTGACAAGGCCATCCCATATAACTTTAAGTCCACCGATTATCGTTCCGAAAATTTCTTTTAGGCCAAAAGCTACTGTTTCGACGTTCATCATTGCGCCTTCAAAATCACCACTCAAAAGAGAGGTAAAGGCTTGCCAAGAATGAACCAAAACAGTTGTTAAACCATTGAAAATTGATTTAATCCCATCAATAACTGGCTGCAAAAATGTGACGACAGAATTGAAAGCATCTAGCAAAGGTTGAGCGGCTGGTGCAAAGATGGCCTTTAATCCATCAACAAATCCACCGAACCAAGCTTTTAAACCGCCAAAGATATTCTTGACACCTTCGACTGCCGTTTCGCTATCGCCTGTGAAAATGCCGGTAAAGACTTGCCAAATGCCTTGGACAACTTGAACCACACCCATAAAGCTAGTTTTCCAAGCTTCGAAGATTGGCGTGATATATCCAATTGCTGTTGCCCAAACGTTTTGAATTAAGGATGAAAGATTTTGCCACGCAGACCCAAGAAAATTTAACGTGCCATCAACGCCAGCTTTAAACCAATCAACTTTATTGTAAAGAAGCGTGAAGCCAGCGACCAGTCCAACAATGGCAGCGATGGTCAATGTAATTGGAGAAGTTAAGATCGCAAGGACGCCACCGGCCACAGTTCCTGCCGCGCTTGCGCCAATAAGAGCAAGTTTTAGGCTGCCAAGTAATCCAACCAATGATGCGACAAATGGAGCAACCGCCACGACTCCGACAAACGCACCAGCCAAAACGACTAAGCCTTTTGTGAGGCCAGGGTTTGCGTCAGCAAAATTTGCAAAGCCAGCAATGACCGGAGCCAAGCCTTTCATCAAGTCTGTAAGGGCTGGCAGCAAAACAGATCCGACAGCAATGCCAAGGTCGTTTAAATTATTTTTAAAAATAATTTGAGCGTTAGCTGCTGTTTTACTTCGTTCGGCAAATTCTGCTTGCATTGAACCAGAAAACAGTTCGCTACTTGCAACTGAATCCAATGCTTTTTTGAGGTTTTCTGTATTGGTAAGCAGTGGCGTCAGCGCCCGTGCTTCAGACCCAAACATTTGGGTTGACAGTGAATTGCGTAATTCGGCGGGGGCTTTAGCTAACCGGGCAAAAACGTCAAGAATTGTTCCCTCCGCGTCTTTCTGCATATCTTTTGCAAGCTGCGATGAACTAAGCCCTAGTTGGTCAAAGGCTGCCATTTGCGACTTTGTAGCCGCATCGCCTTTCATTAAAGCTTTGGTCAAGTTACGGAACGATGTGGCCGCGACTTCAGGGGCTGCGCCTGCGCCAATCATTGCCGTGCCAAACGCCGCAATTGACTGTTCACTAATTGCCATCTGCCCCTTAAGGGCACCGACACGCATCATGAAATTTGTCGTTTCTGCTGCTGTTGCCGCAAAATTGTTGGACAGATGGTTGATCGAGTCTGCTAGTGCTTCGACTTGATCTTGGTCAAGACCCATCGCCGTGCGGAACTTTGCCATCGCGTCGCCAGCATCTTTGGCGCTGATGTCGAAAGCGACGCCCATTTTGGCGGCAGATTCTGCAAACCTGGTCAGCTCATCATTAGCAACTCCCGCTTGCCCAGCCGATGCCACGATTTCAGCAAAACCAGCGGCAGTGATTGGAATTTCTCTCGCTAGCGCACGAATATCGCTCTGTAAATTTTTGAACCCTTTAGGCGATTCAAAATCAACAACCTTTTTAACGTCGGACATTGCCGACTCGAAATCAACGGCAGCTTTGACGCTGCCCATGATACCTGCCCCTAAAGCTGCGGCTCCAACCGCTGCGGCCTGAAAAGCATCGTTTCTTAATACGTTTTTAAAGCCCTTCGCACTCGCTGCGGCGGCATTGTTCATCTCGCGAGAGACGTTTTTGCTTAAGCTCGAAACGCTGTTTTGCGTTTGCTTAATCGACTTTTTGAACGAAGCGCCGACCTTGCCGCCAATCTCGACAATCAGATTGGACTTGCCTTTAGCCATCGGTCAGTGTCTCCGTTTTTGTTCTCTGTTGATTTCTTTTTCTAGTTTTTGAGCAGACACGACCCACGCTTGCAGGTCGTCTGTGCTCAAATCAAGAATGTCGTTCAACCCCCAGCCAGTGAGTTTTGCAAGGATTAAAACTCCTTGTCTTAGCTCTCCGACTGGGAAGATTGAAAAGACTGAAGAACGTTCGACACCCGAAGAAAATCAGATGCGTCTAAATCTTCAATTGAGCTTGGAGCAACGTCGCAAAGATTGGCCATCATTTTGACGACCTTTCTTCCCTCTGATCCTTTGGCATCTTCAAAATTGAGCTGATCTCGTACTGTTGGCCGTCTCATCGAAAGACTGTCAACAGTGACGCCATCAACTTCGATGGCGTATTCGAGTTCAATTTGCTCAGTTGGACGGGGGTTTTTGGATGCCACTTAATCAGACTCCCATTGCTTCGCGAAGACTAGCAAGCTGATCTGTGCCATTAACAAACCGCTTCATGTTCTCAATGTCAATCTCAATGAGATCTTCATTGGCGATAGCGAACTTGTAATAGCGAACAGCCATCGTAAAGGCTGCCTCAGTCATTGCGCCAGCTTCAAACGAGCCAGGGTCAAAAGACTTAATTGATCCGGTCATGTTGGCTACGACTGAAACTGCATCAGTATCGCCGTTGCGCTGTAACGCGCCACGAGCGGTAAGTTGCACAGCGTTTTGGTCGTAAAGGCCAAAAACTTTCAGAGCGTCAGGGTCGTACTCAGCCAATGTGAACTCAGCCTCAAGTGACTCCATCCCCATATCAATGGCGATAGGAGCATCAAGACCGCCTGCGCGATAATCCTCAGTCTGAATGCTAAGGGTCGGCAGGGTCAGCTCTGTAATGCGGCCAGCGTAACCCGAGCCATCAATAAAGAGCGAAAAATTTCGAAGAGTGCGTGGGAGCATGGTTCAGTCCTTAGTTGTTTGAATCTTCGGACTCACCGTCCGTTGTGGTTTCCTCGTTGCCAGGTGCGTTTTCTTCACCTTCATCAGTAGCAGAGTTGTCGTCTGCATTGCTGTCAGTGAGGATGTTTTCAATGTAGCCGTTAGTCAGAATTGACCGGAAGCGAACACGCTCTGCGGGATAGGCAGGGGTGAACTCAAAATCAATTGTGATCTGACCGTTAGCAACATCGGTTGCAGTGTTGGCGTCTGGGTTAATGAAAACATCAGACCCAAGGATTGCGCCGCGTGTTTCCAAGCTGCGCAGATAGGAAGCCACCGACTCGCGAACGTCTTGCAGATACGTTCTGCTGATGCAGCGATCTACGGCCCAAAGATGAGCACGCATCACGCTCTCGTTCACCATGTCGAGAATGCGACGGGTGCTCAGGAACTGAAGCTGTGAGTCTGATGTTGTTGTGTGGTTGCCCCAAAGGCGGAAACCGTTTTCACGAATAATCGTGGCAACATCGTTTTCATTCAGAATATTGGCCTCTGCGTTCTCATCGCCCAGGAAGAACCCGACAGCCCGACTTGTGCCGAGGATGCCTTGAATGATCCGGTTTGAAGGGGAGAACCAGAAACCGCGTTCAGCGTCAGATTTAGCGATCACGCCAGCGACGTGAGCCGATGCAGGCTTGGTAACGGTTGCCCCGTTCACCGTGCATTTAACCCAAGGGTCTACAACGTAAATGCGATCTGAAACATGAAGGTCCGCATAAAGCTGCGCTTCAGCTTGAGTCGTATTTGGGCCGTCAGCAATAATAACTGCGCGAAGACGATCACCAACCCCAGTGCCACCGGCTGCCAAGCTGGCAAGCTGCGCGACAACAACGTTGGCCACTTCTGACCCAGCGGTCAAAGTGCATTGATGCGTAAAGCCTGGAGCGCAAAGCACTTTAGGTGAAAGACCTAAAAGTGATTCTGCTTTTGTAAAAGCCCAAACGCCAGTTTGCGCAGTGTTGTTGCCTGCAACGTTTGCAATTGCAGCAGCGTCGTTCGCACCTGCATCAACCCGGACAACGATGACTGTCGCGCCTATCTGTTGATAGATGCCGTCCATAGCGGCTGGCAAAGTGCCAGACGTTCCAAGCTTGGCTGCTAGGGCTCGACTGCCTGAAATCAGGACAGGGGTGTCAAGTGGGAAAGCGGCAGCGTCAGCCGTTGGCGCGGTGCCAATAAGACCGATAACTGCGGATCGAACTGTCTGGATTGGACGAACGCCAGAGGTGAGTTCAACCACCTCAACGCCGTGTAAAAAGTTGGTGGTCATTGTCTAAAAAATCCTCCTAATCATTTTAGGTCTTTTTGGTGATTGGCTCCATCAACGGACAAGCCACAAATCGAGCTTGTCATTGATGGGTTTCATTTTGCGCCAACGGTCGCCCACCGGCTGATCCTTGCGAAGGGCCAGCTTACCGAGCATTCCGATAGCGTCCCACTCTTTGCGGTTGCGTCTGTTGACATAATTTTGTGCAGGATCGTAATCGGGGTTTTCAACCAACTGATAGTAAGTTTTGCGGATGTCAGCTTCTCGGGCGTAATCGGGCACGTCCAAATCGTCTTGAGATCCGGTGCCAAGCTCGGCAACGTTAAGGCGACTGTCTGGGTTGTCGTGTTCGTTGTCAGGATCGGGCGCGTCGTCTCCCTTAGCGTTCCAAACTAAATACTCAACAGCCTCGCGAAGCTTTCGACCGAACTCATCGCGTAGGTGTTGCCCTTTCCAATTAAGCGAGCCGCTGTCGCCCAAAACGCCAGGCTCAGCAGAAACTATGCCGATGATGTCTTCGGGCGCATCATCAGCTGTTGCAAAGCGGATAAGCTCGCCGTCCAGGCAAACAGCAAAGCCGCGCCGATCTTCGGCGTCAGGGTTGCCGTCTGACCATTCAAACATTTCGGCGTAGTCAGCGTTTCCGATGTCTGCCGCGCCATCAAATCGACCGTTCCCATCCGCTTGGAACTCAATCTTTGGAGTGCCTACGTCGGCGTGATAAACAAAGCTTGTGTCAGCAACATTGCGGCCATGGACGTAAGTGAAACTGCCAGATCCACCTGCGTAGGCATAATTAGCGTGCTCGCCTGACTTGTAGTAAGCAGCACCGGATGAGGTCGTGGAAGATCTGCCGCGTCCTGCATACTGTGAGCCGTAATGCCAGGCGCGACCTTGCACATCCAGGTTGTGCATGTAGATAATCGAACCGGCGTCATTTTTTTGCCATGCGTAAAACATCCCGGTATCTTCATTCGTGGCTTCATTGCCGTTGCCGCGATAGTCGGCAGCCATGGCAGCTCCGGCTGATGACTCGGTTGCATCGTGCGTTGCTGAATTGCGACCATAAACATAAAAGCCATGCACACCGCTTTTGTATGCAGAAGCAGAGACCAATGACCTGCCAGCGTATGCACTATCGTCGGTATAAGTGCGGCCTTCGTTTATATCAATTCGGAATCTTTGTGCGTCGGTGCTATTGTTATCTGTAAAAATAACATCGTCATCTGCCAGCATCTTGATGTAAAGATGCGAGCCGTCGTGAACGAATTGAGCATCATCGCCACTGCCTA
>Ga0181389_1000451_pt1 | contig 16833 bp, 26 predicted proteins | sample 12SPOviralmetaG_FD_130121 | JGI IMG/M metagenome (GOLD analysis project Ga0181389, IMG submission 130121) | Marine viral communities from the oligotrophic San Pedro Time Series (SPOT) site, San Pedro Channel, CA, USA - 12 SPOT_SRF_2010-06-29 | ecosystem: Environmental > Aquatic > Marine > Strait...
ACGGCAAAGAAGATGCGAGGAGAGATTGATGGTTGACCCCTTTACGGCAGTAGCAACAGCAACTGCGGCATTCAATGGTATCAAGAAAATGGTTGAGGCAGGACAGAATATAGAGTCCACCTTTGGTCAGATTGGTAAGTGGTATGGGGCAGTTGCTGACTTCAATGAAGCAAAGAGACAAGCAGAGAACCCACCACTATTTAAGAAATTGGTAAACAAGACTTCGGTTGAAGAGGAGGCAATGAATGCCTTTATTCAAGAGAAGAAGATAAAAGAACAAGAAACACAATTGCGTGAACTGTTACTTTACATGTATGGCCCTAGTGCGTACAGTGAGTTGACTGAGTTACGCAGAAACATCAGAGACAAAAGAGAGAAGACTGTATACGCACAAGCACGGAGACAGAAGGCATTCTTCTGGAACGTGGTTGGTTGGACTACTGTAGGAGTTCTTGGTTGGGGATTCTGGTTTATGGTGATGTTAATTGTAAACGCAAGTCAGTGATGTGGAAATAGTAGATGCAGTAAAGGATTTCGGGTTCCCAATTGTTGCGGCAGTTGGTATGCTTTATATGATCTATTTCGTGTGGAAAACCATAACGGAAGAGGTGGAAAAGAACCTAGAAGAGACAATGACCACCCTAATTGGACTAATTGACCGCATTAGGATGCTTGATAATGACATAATACGATTGCAACAGAAGTTAGATACCGCAATTGAAATGAGGAGAAAAAAAGATGAAGAAGAGAATTAATATAGGAGTATTGATCGGACTTATAATTTTAGCAAGTAATGTGGACGCAAGTCCCATTGAACATAAATTTAAATCCCCATCATTCAGTGGCATTAATCAGTCTAGTCACTATCTTACTATTGAGAATCAAGAGACTTCTCGAAAGGACGCAATAAAACAAGAGTTAGAAGATTTGCAAGAGCAACTCGAAAGAGATGCGGAAAACACGACCCTTGCGAAATTTATTAGGAATGTGGAAAGTAGAATTTATTCCACATTGTCTAGACAGATCGTGGATGGTATGTTTGGGGAGAACCCCTCCACCACTGGTGAGTTTAACATAGAAGGAACGGGTATATCATATGTCACTGATGGTGATGTAGTGATATTGACAATTACAGATGAGGATGGCAGTGTTACGACTATTACTATTCCCCTTGGTGATTTTGGTATCTAGTTGTGCTTCTCTCGGAGGAGGTGACTTCGAGATACCAACTAGAGAAGAACCAGAGATTCAGTTCACATTGTTACAACAAGAACTGATTGATGTGGGTCAACCTACAAGGAGACCTACACTTGCGGTTTACCAGTTTACTGACCAGACGGGGCAGAAGAGACAGAACAGCAGTGGAGGAACTTCCTTTAGTTCTGCGGTCACTCAGGCACCAGATGTATATCTGATTCGTGCCTTGACCCGTGCAGGAAACGGAAAGTTCTTCAAAGTTGTAGACCGTCAAATTCTCGACCATCTGACGAGAGAACGACAGTTAATTCGTCAAACTCGTCAATCTTACGAGGGTGAGGAGGGAAAACAACTACCGGCATTGACTTTCGCTGGTATGATAATTGCAGGAGGTATAGTAGGATACGATACTTCCGTTGACACGGGTGGTGCGGGTGCCAGATATCTTGGCATAGGTACTTCTCGTGAATTTAGTATTGACACAGTTACAATCAATATACGATTGGTGTCAGTTGCTACAGGTGAGGTATTGTTGGATGTAATTTCCTCCAAGACCATACTCTCCACAGCATTTGGTGGGGATGTGTTTAGATTTATAGAACAGGGTACAGAACTGATCGAAGTGGAATCAGGAGTGACCCAAAACGAATCTGTCTCTATTGCAACACAACGAGCAATTGAGGCAGGTGTTCTAGAACTCATCTTGAGAGGAACTCAACGAGGGTTTTGGAATATAACTAAGGAGTAAAGGAGTAATGAACACGAGTAAAACAGGAAGTATCTTTGCTATGATGTTCGTAATTGGTTCTGTGTACGCAGACAATGAAATTTATATTGATCAAGTTGGTGATAGTTCTGTCATTGAAATCATACAGGACGGTTCAGGAAACAAGGTGGGAGGGTCAACTTCCGATGACACTAAGTTTTTACTGGATGGTGATAACATGGATTTCAATGCCAACATAAGTGGAGGGACTAATAATCTGATTGGTTCGATTATCGGCACTTCTACAGTTGATATTGATGTCAGTGGTTCGAGTAATGATTTGTTTTTTGATGTAGACAAAGATAATGCATATGGTGCGAGTGGAGGAGACTTTGTTTTTGATCTTACTGGTAGTAACAACGAACTAGACTTGGATGTCGGTTCTCTGGACACTGCTAATGATCTAGACTTTGACATGATAGTCGATGGTGACTTCAATGCCGCAGACATAAACATTGATGCCTCATCTTTAACATTCAATATGGATATGCTAGGTGATAACAATAATCTAATATATAATGGTAGTGGATATGATGGACATGAATTTGTGTTGACTGGTAATGGTAGTTACTGGGATATTGAAATAAGTCAGGAGTCTACTTTACAGACAGATTCATTGGAGATAGACTATGAAGGTTCGGGAACAAGTACAACAGATGCTACTATCTGTATCACTCAGTCTGATTCTGGCATGGCCCACGGTTGCCAGTAGTAGTCAGGATGTAGGTGCTGTAGATCGTGCGGTCGGGTGGAGACAGATTGTACGATCAACAGGAGAGATTGAACCGCAACAAGGACAAGGAGTAATATCTAGAGATGATCTTCGAACGGGTGAGGGTCGTGTCCAGATCGGATTCGTAGATGGTTCCAAATTGCGGATGACCGAACACACTAGAATAGTAATTGATAATGTAGTATTTGATGATGATCCGAGTAAATCGGATTTGGCAATGACTTTTGCACAGGGTACTGCGAGGTTTGTATCTGGACAACTGGGAAAGGTTGATCGTGAGAACATTCGACTGAAAACCCCTACCGCATCTATCGGTATTCGTGGGACAGACTTCACGGTCACAGTTGATGAATTCGGACAAACCCTCGTGGTACTCTTGCCTGATGTTGATGGTGTATCATCAGGTGAGATTGTTGTTTCGACAATGACAGGTGAGGTGGTTCTCAACAAACCATTCGAGGCAACTCGGACAAGTGTTCAAGAGAATCCACCTTCATCACCTGCAATCCTAGACTTGAGTCTGGATATGCTCAACAACATTATGATCATCAATCCCCCCAAGAAAAAAGAAACCCAAGAAGAGTTCATGGTCAATATCGATCCCGATAGAAATATCAATCCCCTTGATGTGGACTTTCTTGATGAGGACTTACTCGCAGAAGAAGAACTGGAACGAGACCTTCTGGAGTACAACGAACTGGACATCAACTATCTGGATGTCGATCTACTGGAGGACTTACTGGATTCCTTTGACTCTCTGGGTGAAGAGATGCTTATAGAGAAGCAGAGTACTGGTGCGGTGGACATACAGGGAACAGAAGAAGGATTAGATACAGTCACTCAGGTTGCGACCATTGTGGATGGAGACAAGATTCTGGTCAATCGTGAGGTCAATGACATTGTTCGTGTATCGGTTGACAAGAGTGCGTCCACAACTATCAGTCTGGAACAGGACGGAAAAGAACTAGACCCTATCAAGATTAATGGATATGGCACAGTTATAAATATAGTACAATGAAAACATGGCACTGTATTATAACACTGGGCATTCTGATTGGGATTAGGTTACTTGACCCATTCCTTCTAGAGAGTGCCAGACTGTCCTTCTTCGATTCCCTACAGAGGAACCAAGATGTACAGGTGTCCGAACAGATTGTACTGGTAGATATAGATGAGAAGACCCTAGACAAGTTTGGACAATACCCCATACCTCGTAAGGTGATGGCAGATGAGATTGACAAGATTGAGGGTAGTATCATCGCATTCAATATCTTGTTCTCAGAACCAGACAGGATGGGAGGTGACGAACACTTCGCAGACATCCTATCGTGGAAACAAGCAGTAGTCGCAATCGCACCATCCAATCGAACCAACACAGACTACAGACCACCCCGTATCGGTACTGCCACATTCGGTGACAGGGATGCCGAGGACTTCCGACCAGAACTACAGGGTATGCTTTTTGCTCAACCCATCATACACAAGTCATCCTTTGGTTATGGCACCATATCATCGGCACAGGATGTCGATGGCATCATACGGAGACAACCTCTACTAGAGAACTTTGATGGTAGACTCTATCCCGCATTCGCACTGGATGTACTCAGAGTTGCGGCAGGGGATTCGTCCTACCAGATATCCACGGATGACTATGGTATTGAGTTCGTTCGTATCCCCAAGTTCAAACCAGTACACACAAGTGTAACTGGAGAGGTTACAATCGCATACTGGAATGAGTTCAAGAGATACTCGTTCACGGAACTGGACACTATACCAGAAGGTTCAATAATCATCGTAGGAGCAACCTTTGAGGGTTCTAATGTAGTTAGTACACCAATGGGTTCTATGTACCCCCATGACATTCAAGCAAACCTAGTCAAGACAATGATTGATGGAGTGGTACTCAAAAGGCAGTCTGAATTTATTTTGTACGAGGTCTTGACAACTCTTGTATTGTGTGCTATACTCCTAGCTCTGTTAACGAAGGGTACTATACCAATTTCAGGATTGGCATTTAGTGTCTTTGTGATGGGTCTATATGTCTTCGCAACGGATACCTTTGCCACATATTACTTATTGTTTGACCCTGTATTCCCTATACTGACCGTGGTGCTAGTATTCGCACACGGTTCCTTTGTTCAGTTCTATACTCAGTTCAAAGCAAAGCAGATGATCAAGGGGCAGTTCGGTACATACCTTTCACCCGACATGGTAGATATGCTTGCCAATGATCCATCTCTGATGAAACTGGGTGGAGAGAAGAAGGAGATGACCTTCCTGTTTATGGACATTGTTGGGTTCACCCCCATATCAGAACATTACAAAAACAAGAACGATGCGGAGGGTTTGGTCACATTAATTAACAACTATTTGAATGAAATGACTAATATTATCCTAAATAACGGTGGTACAATCGACAAGTATATGGGAGATTGTATTATGGCATTTTGGAATGCCCCCCTACCGTGTGAGGATCATGCGGAAATGGCAGTTAAATCCGCAATAGAAATAGAAGAGAAAACTAATGAACTCAGACAACGATATAGCGAGCAGGGTCTACCCCCCATCAATGTTGGAACTGGTATCAATACAGGTACTTGCATTGTTGGTAATATGGGTAGTGAGTCACGGTTTGACTATTCAGTCATCGGAGACTCCGTCAACCTTGCCGCAAGACTTGAAGCAACTGCCGCAAGAGGAGACTACCTTGAATACAAGACCATCTACTCAAGTTACACAATGGAGCAACTTACAAACATTAAATCGAGATCAATAGGTCAGATCAAGGTTAAAGGTAAGGAGGAGATGATTGATATCTATACGCATTGTCTCCATAATAGTGAAAAAGTGTAGAGATAATTTTTCGTTCTATATACGAAAAAGTTCTAAGAAACACCCCCCTTATTCCATTTTATTCTACTTATTATGAAAATAATACTGGACAAACCCTGCGTGGGAGGTTATAATGTGTATACAAAATGAGAAAAGAGAGAGAAAACTATGTACTTTATCCGAAACATGATTAACGATAGACGAGTTAACGACAAGACTTTTGAGACTATGACTGCCGCACTTGCGTGGAGAATGTCTATGGGTCGCACCTTTATGAGTGAGACTTGGGTTGATTACAAAGAGGTTGCGTAATGAATCAATTAAGTAACTTAACCTATGTATCTTTTGAAGACGGTGTTGAATTTATCGCCCCCTTGAAGTCTTACTCATTACTGCCCCAGTACTTCTGGCAGTTGACCAACCATAAACCTGCTGAGATGGTTGATGACGAGACTATTAAGTTTTATAACCCTACGGAGGTAGTTGGACAATGAATTTGATTTACGGTTTAGTTGGAGGATTCTGTGTGATGGGTGCGGTCGGTGGTCTGGAACAAGGCACGATGACCATTGCTGAGTGTTTGTTTTGGTCTTGCGTTGGTTTCACCTTCGCAGGTTATGCTATTAGGGAGGCAGTATAATGGCACTTGCCCCAATGAATGTTGAACCCGTGTTAGGTGAGTTCGTAGAGAAAGACTTCGGTAATTACTTTCATTACAGTGAGAATAATCACTGTTTCTTGGACTTCCACAAAGACTATCCCCATATAGTTTGGGTTGGTGGTATCGGTCAACAGTATCGTTATGCCAATGTCAAGAAGACTGTTGCATATATCTGTGTTGATGAGAATGCTGACGGAACTCCTGTCATCGAGAAATGGCAGTTGAAGAAAAATGTCACGTTCAACGTCTAGACCATTCTTACACATCTCTCTGAGGGATTTACGAGAGAATGTCAAACAGTTCCGTACTGCCATGCCGAGGGTAAGACCTCACTATGCGGTCAAGTCCAATCCAGAGAAAGAGATTCTACAGGTTCTCCATGACGAGGGAACCTGTTTCGAGGTAGCATCTGTCGCAGAGATAGATGCCATGATTGACCTTGGGGTTGACATGGAGAAGGTGCTATACTCCAATCCAATAAAATGTACCGATTCTATCCGATACGCAGTAGATCATGGTATGGTCTGGTTCTGCGTTGACACCCCCGAAGAAGTGTTGAAGATTGCCAATGTAGGACACGAGGTGAAACTCTGCTTGCGTATTGCGGTTAGTAACGAGGGTTCGGAACATCCATTGACCGACAAGTTCGGTGCCACGGATACTCAGTCTATAATTGATATGGCAAAACAGTGTGACACACAAATATCTGGGGTGACCTTTCATGTGGGTTCTCAGTGTCTCAATGTTCAAAACTGGGTAGAGGGTATTCGTTCTGCCAAAGAGATATTGGAACAACTTGATGAACCAGAGATGCTCAATATAGGTGGTGGGTTCCCGATAGAATACACTGGCAAGGAACCTAGTATCCAGAGAATAGGTGATGCCATCAACCAAGAACTTGAGGGTATTCCAGAGTCTATCCAGATCGTTGCCGAACCGGGAAGGTATCTGGTCGGATCGGTAGGTACTTTGGTATGTAAGGTGACAGGGATTGCGACTCGTGGTGACATCCGATGGGTCTATCTAAACGCAGGGGTCTTCGGTGGATTTGCTGAGTACAGGTTGAATGCCAAGAAGGACTTTGTAGGACAGATCGAAACCGAACGAACCAGTACCCTAGAGACATTCGTCTTGGCAGGGCCCACTTGTGACTCTGTTGATGTCATGGGTCGAGTCCAATTGCCATGCGATATCGCAGAGGGTGACCGATTGTATATCACTAACATGGGTGCCTATAGCACTGCCTGTTCCTCAAACTTCAATGGGTTCCTCCCCCCATACCTCACTTATATCTAACTTATTTTCAAAATAATGCTTGACTTTAGTTGTGCCAGAGTGTATAATACTTGTATTGAGAATGAGAAAAGAGATAGAGATTATGAATCCCACTGTGTCACTAAACAAAACCTGCAATACCTTCGTTTACTACTACAACCCTGTCACCGATAAGTTCGGCACCAAAGATGATTGGTACTGCAAAGACGATTGGGAACGAGTTGTTGTTGACAAGAAGTCTGCCCAAGAAATTGATGTCGATTTCGACAATCACTACAAAAAATAATTTACTTATTTTGAAAAAAAGACTTGACTTTACTTGCTGAGTCCTATATAATACTTGTATTGAGAATGAGAAAAGAGAGAAGATTATGAAAAATGAGATGAAGTCGGAAGTTGCTGTGTTGATGAATGACCTCGTTATGCTGATCGAAGCAAGTGAGTGTTACAACGAAACTTACTACAATAGTGAGTACGCACGAATCACCAATCGAATCATTGAACTCGGAGGTTTTGAATAATGGGAATTCATGTAAGCATTTATAAACAAGTACCGTATGGTAACGATTTTCTGGATGACATAGATTGCACACTTGGTGGTGAGTCATCCTACGCAAAAGGTTTCTGTGTGGTAAACGCAGAAGGGCCGTTCGAACCAAGTGAAGATTATCCTGCCGCAGAACTTGTGATGGCAGAACCAATTGGTGGTAGAAAGATTTTGAGACTCATTCCAGAGTCTAAAAAAGGTAAGTGGACAATGTTCGGTGGTAACTACGCAGGGACATCTGACTCAAGGTTTTCAGACCTTTGTGATCGGTTGCTCGGTGGTTCGTTCTACGGTGCAGTTGCAGTCCACGATAGAGTTGAAGGTTAATTAGGAGATAAGTTATGAGTCACGAAGTAGAAATGGTAGAAGGTGTCGCACAAATGGCATACGCAGGGGAAACCCCTTGGCACGGATTAGGAACGAAGGTCGCACCCGATCTTTCTCCGATCCAGATTATGAATAAAGCAGGACTAGATTGGACTGTTGAAAAAGAAACTATGACCACTGCGTCTGGTGCTGAAATTTTAGGCAAGAAAGCATTGGTGCGTTCTGCTGATAATAAGGTACTTGATGTTGTCGGTGATAACTGGAACCCTGTACAGAATGAACAAGCATTTGAGTTCTTCTCTGAGTACACTTTAGCAGGTGACATGGAAATGCACACTGCGGGTTCTCTGAAAGGTGGTCAGATGGTATGGGCACTTGCGAAGGTCAAGGAGTCGTTTGATATCCTTGGTGGTGACCAAGTTGATTCTTACCTGTTGTTCTCTAACCCACACAAGTATGGTAAGGCAATTGATGTTCGATTCACTCCGATTCGAGTGGTTTGTAACAACACCTTGTCCATGTCTCTGGGTCAGAATGTTGCGAACTCGGTGACAATGAATCACCGCAATGAGTTCAACCCTGACATGGTTAAAGAGCAAATGGGTATCGCATCCGAGAAGTTTGCGAAGTACAAAGAGATGGCAACATTCCTCTCTACCAAGAAGTTCTCTATGGATGCATTGGTTCAGTACTACAACGAAGTGTTCCCTCGTACCTACCAAGGTAAGAAGGATGTTCAAGTCAAGACCTTTGCTGATTTGTCCTCGAATGGTCAAAAAGCATACTCTTACTTGGAGACCCAACCGGGAGCACATTTCGGTGAAGGTTCATGGTGGCAAGCACTCAACAGTGTGACCTACTTGACTGACCACAAAATGGGTCGTGAGACTGATTCACGGTTGACTTCCGCATGGTTTGGTGCGAACCAGAGTCGTAAGATTCGTGCGGTTGAGAAAGCAGTTGAGTTAGCAGTCGCTGCCTAGTGACTATATAATGGGGCAGGGGAGAAATCCTCTGCCTCTATTTTTTTTATTATAAGGATCGAAAAATGCAAAAGAAGAATGATGTTGTTTCAGTAATGACCGCATATGGTGAATATGTCGGTAAGTTTGTCCAACAGGGTTCGTCTGTAGTGACTCTGTCAGACCCACGAATGATTGTCCAGACCGAACAAGGTATGGGGTTTGCCCACGGTATTTGTGCTACAGGTAAACCAGACCCACTATCTGTTGATATCCAAATGACTCAGGTAGTGTTTATCACAGAAGTGAATGAGAGTATTGAGAAGGAGTACCGAAAGGCAACGAGTGGACTAATCCTCTAATGATGAGGAAAGTTCTGGTCATTGATTATGGGTTGTGTAACTTTCACAACCTCATTGAACTAGCAAAGGAAGGTCATCAAGTCTGGGTGTCTAATAGTTCCAAGACTGGTAAAGAAGCACCGTTTCAGTATTACTTGTCAAATGGTATTACTATTCTTGATGACATTCACTATGGTGACTACTGTAATGATGTTGCCCGATTCGTTGACGAAAAGGGTATCGATACTATTCTGAACTTCCATCCAGATTTCGTAGTTCCGCACTATTGGAAAACTGACTTAGACTATGTCGGTCTCAATACCCGAAGTGCACATACAGAGACTAAGAAGTTGTGGTGTCGTAATGAGGTCGAGAAACTAGGAGTCCGAGTACCCAAGTTTCTGAATGAGATAACGATACCTTGTGTTGTGAAACCGAAAAGAGATCAAGGTGGTATTGCATGTATTGATCGAAATGCACAACTGGTTCTCAATGAGGAGCAAAGGCAAACAGTACGATTCGATCCAGATCATCATTACATTGAGGAGTACATTGATCACGATATGGAAGTCAATGTCGATTTCACTGTGTCTCAAGGCAAGTATGCGATTGCCTACGCACAACAGACACTTGGTGAGGGAGATACGAAACTGGCAGACTCTCAGAGTTGGTGGATAAACAAGACAGGTTCGGCAAGGATATATGATGAAAAGGATATGAACCTAATCCTATCCAATGCCGAAAAGATTCTGGAATGGGTTGCATCTCTTGGAGGAAGTTTCCAAGGGCATCTCACTGGTCTGGTAAAGGATGGTGAGTATTACTTCTCGGAACTCAATGCTCGGCAGGAAACGAGTAACAGTATCCCAACCTATTGTAATGGAGAGGAATATCTTGAATCTCTGTTCAATGGTAAACCACACATTATAAGTGATGCAAGACCTTGGTATCAAGAGAGTATTACCGTAATACCAAAGTATCCCGATGCAGAGTACCCATTCCATCTGCACGAAAAACATGACGTTCTGATTCCATGTGGATTGGACATCATTGATGGAAAGTATAGGGTTTCCCTCCAGTACCGAGACGAAAGCATTGATGGTCGAGTAGGTATCAAGGTTATTGACAAGGAAATACCAATGGAGTTTATCGAAGATATGAAAGCATCTGACTTTGAAGTTTGGGAGGAATTTACCAGTGGAAAATAAAAAGAGAAAGATTCTGGTTATAGATTTTGGATTCTGTCATTTTCACAACATGGTCGAACTGGCAAAGGACGGTCACGAAGTTTGGGTGACCAACAGTGCCAAGAATGGAGAAGAGTGTCCGAGAGATTACTACGAGTCTCTCGGTATCACTATTCTGGATAAAGAGACCAGTGAGAGAGGGTCTCTACTCGGAAAATTTCCAGAAGATAACGGTATTGATACTATAATCAATGAGAACTTCAATGTCAGAGTACCGCAGTACTGGAAAACGGACTTAGACTACATTGGGTTGAATACACTCAGTGGACATCTGGAATCTCGAAAACTCTGGTGTCGCACCGAGGTTAGTCTACTGGGAGTTAATGTTCCAGACCTACTTGACGAGGTTATGGTGCCTTGTGTGGTCAAACCAAAAAAGGTGGTCGCATCCGAACAGGCACGAGTAATACTGACCGAAGATGATTTGATCGAAACCGATGACACTCAATATATCGAAGAGTATATCGGGCCCAACATAGAAACCAATCTGGACTTTATTGTGTCTGGTGGTAAGTACTCTATTAGTTATGTCCAGAGTACTTGTGGTGAGGTAGGAGTGAAGGATGGTAAAGATGGATGGTGGATCAATCACACATCATATGATATTCTGTCTGTCGAGAATAGAAATCTGACTCTGGAAGCAGGACACAAAATCCTTGAGTGGGTTGCATCGTTGGGTGGCAGTTTCATGGGTCACATCACTGGTTTGATAAAAGATGGTAAGTGGTATTTCAGTGAGATCAATGCTAGGGGTGAGATGGGTAATAGCACCCCCATATATGTCACTGGAAACCAATACCTAGAAGCAATGCTGAATGGTAAACCGCAGATTATCGGGGATGCTCGTAACAAGTTTTATAATCGTTTGGTTCGTGCAATACCCAAAGAAGCAGATTCAATCTATCCCTTCCATTTACACGAGAAGTATGGTGTGAGAATACCTTGCGGTCTTGATATTATTGATGGTGAATATCGTTCATCCAAACAGTTTAGGTATAAGGAGTCGGATGGAATAATCGGTGTCGTGCTCATGGATGAAGAGATACCCGAAGAGTTTTTCCAAGAGATGGAAGCAACCTCTGACTGGTATTGCCCACGATGAATATTTTATGTATTGACTGGGCATTGACCAACTTCCATAATCTGGTTGAGTTGGCACACGATGGGCATAGGGTCTATATGATGTCGGATGTAAATGTCCCAACTGCCTATTATAAATCACTGGGTGTGGAAGTTGTTGATTGGATGCCTAGTCATTCCGAAAAAGATAAGTTTGTGAAAGAGAGAGGTATTGATCTGGTCATCAACCAACACCCCCATGTTCGATACAGTGTAGAGGGAGTAAAGTATGTTGGGTTGAACGTATTCAGTGCTCATCTGGAGACTCGGAAGTTGTGGTGTAGACGAGGAGTTGAGGCAGTGGGAGTCAAAGCACCAAGAATACTTGATGACATCTCTATCCCTTGCGTAGTCAAAACCAGAAAGGCAGTGCTCAATAGTGAACTACATTGTGCGTGGGTTGTCAAGGATGAAGAGCATCTGGAGTGGATGAAACGGAACTGGGGATTTGACAAGACTGATTACTATGTCGAAGAATACATTGATGGCATTGAGGTCAACATAGAGTTTGTTGTGTCTGGTGGTAAGTGGTCTATCTCTCATTGTCAACAGTCCAGTGGAGAAGAAGACGCAAAGTTGGCAGGAAATTTCCAACACCATACCAAACATATACGGTACCATGAGTTATCAGATGACAACCGATATCTTTGTCTTGACGAGTCGGAGAAGATTCTTGATTGGGTGGCAACCCTTGGTGGGAGTTTCCAAGGGCAGATTACTGGGATCATCAAGGATGGGGAGTTCTATTTCATTGAGATAAATTCTAGACTTGGTGCGACTAACAGTACACCCATATTTGTTCGGGGTGACGAGTATCTCAAATCTCTGGATGGTGATCCTGATCTACTGGGTGATGCCATCTATAATGCGGATGTCGAGAAGATGGTCGTTCACCCTTTAATACCGACTGCGTATTATCCTTTCCATCTACACGAGAAGTACGGAGTGTCAATACCTTGTGGGTTGGATATCATTAATGACAAATACTTGATTGCTCACACATACCGAAACCAAGGAGCAGGGATTACCATTGTGGATGACCATATACCACAGGAGTTCAAAGACGAACTCAAACGATGGCATTGGTATGAGTGATAAATTACGCATCCTGTTTATTGACTATGGATTGTGTAACTTTCATAATGCGATCTCTCTGGTCGAGTCTGGTCATCGTGTCTATGTGACAGGTTCTAGTGACAAGTCTCCCTATCGGTATTACGATTCTCTTGGTATCAAAATGATAGACCATTCTATCAGCACACGAGATTCCAAGTTACGAGAATGGATCGAGGGTGCCGATATCGACATCATCATAAACACTGATCCAAGACGAGAGATCGGTGGTGGACTCACTCGTGATTCAGCAAGACTGGAGACTCATAAATTCTTTGTTAGGCAGGAAGTAGAGAAACTCGGAATACTGGTTCCAAGGTTATTGGACAGTCCAAGTTTTCCTTGTGTGATGAAACCCAATGTGTCCCATCATCAGTCAATCGACTATGCTCAGTTGGTCATGTCTCGTTCTGATTACAAGGATACCGACTTTCCTCACTACCTAGAAGAACTGATACCCGACAATATTGAGGCAAATGTCGCATATGCCATTTCGGATGGTAGGTGGTCTATTATGCATACCCAAGAGGTTATCGGTGAGGATGTGGCAAAGATCGCAGGGAAGTTCCAACACTGGACTAGGACATCTAGTTTTGCCAAACTCTCCAAGGAGAACGAAGAACTAACCTTGAAGAACGCAAAGACCTATCTGGACTGGGCAGTTCAGTTTGGGGGTGATTATGTGGGTCAACTGACTGGGTTGATCAAGGATGGCAAGTGGTACTTCTGTGAGAACAACAGCAGACCAGAGCAGACCAACAGTCTACCCTACTTCATCACTGGGGATGAGTGGTTGGATGCGATGCATGGTAGTCCTAGTATCATTGGGAACGCATTCCCCAAGGATGTCCAGAAGATGATTGTGATGCCCAAGGAACCAGACTCAATATACCCCTTCCACCTACATGAGAAGTACGGCATTGCCGTACCCTGTGGATTGGACATCATTGATGGGGAATACAGGGTTTCGAGGGAGATGAGGTATCGGGCAACCGATAATAGGGTCGGATTGGTCATCTGTGACCGTGAAATACCCCCTGATTTCGTAAAAGAATTTGAAAATAATTCAGAATTTATCGTAAGTCATTGATATGTAAGGAAATCTTATTTCAGAAATAAGTTGACAAAAGTTGTCCCATCGGTTATAATGTGTATACAAAATGAGAAAAGAGAGATGATTATGTCAAAGTTTGTAGGTGTTGTCGGTGGTAACAAGTTCCAACGTGAAGTTGTTCAGAAGGTTGCCGACTATGTGATTGATAAGTTGCTCCCAAGACACCGCAATGTTGAGGTGTTGATCTCACTGAAGAACCTCAAGAAAGATGGTGTTGAAGGTTGGTGTATGCAGGAAGAGGAACGACTCTTCAGTGTTGATATCGAAAAGACTATGAGTCTCAAAGAAATCATCGTTTGTGTTTGTCACGAACTGGTTCACGTTAAACAGTATACCAAACGTGAGATGGTTGACTTCTACGACAAGAAAGCACAGAATCGCAAAATCCGTTGGAAAAAGACTGTCTACGGTTATGGTACTGCGTATGCCAGAATGCCTTGGGAGAAAGAAGCATTCAAGATGCAGGATGAACTTGCTAACGAAATCTGGGAAAAGGGGATTATTTAATGTATAACTACTTTGATTACCCAACATGGGGTTCACTGGAATTCAAATACAATCAGTATCTTTCCAAACATAAGGCAAAACAGAATAAGGGTGCGAAGGGTAGTCGGGATTCCGAGACCACTAAGACCTATGAAGCAGAGTGGGCATTTGCCAAACTTGTGAACAACCCTGAGTTTAAAGACATCAAGGAAGCACAACGGTTTGCTAAGAAACTCTACAAGACAAAGACTTGGATCAAACTGTGGCAGAAGTCTGTGGAATCAGATGTTGGTCGTATCTTCAGTGCTCAACCAAATGTGGTTGCTATGCAGAGTAAGTCCAAGAAGTTCTCTGGTCTGACTGATGGAAGTACTGTCAGTCTGTGTACTATCACTGGGATGGGCAAGTATGTCCTACTCCATGAACTCGCACACTGTCTGGGTCACATGCACCACGGACGATCTTTCCGACAGTGCGTCCTGAGTCTGGTTGGTCAGTTCATGGGTGCCAATGAAAAGAAATTACTAAAGGCAGAGTTTAAGAAACGCAAACTTGCCTATGGTGAAGCAAAGAAACCGCAAACATTTGAACAATGGTCTGCGGCATATAAACGAATGGAAAATATGAGGAAGTCTCTATGAGTAGAAATAATCAATTTACACTCTGTGCAGTATTGGTTGCGTTCGCATTTATAGTGGGGTCTATGATAGGTGCCACTTCAACACAAAACTCTTGGAGGATGGATGCCGCATCAACCGAGTGTGCTCAATTCAATCCAGTCAACGGGCACTTTGAGTGGTTAACTGATGAGTCCTAAAGACGAAATACCTCCGATGGAGGAGATCGCAAACAGCAAACGATGGTTTAAGTCTGCGACTCCGAAGCATACCTTGGACTGGTATGTCAAGTGGGTAGCATCAATTTTCCTCTTACTGGGTATGTCGGTGAGAGGAATTGATGAATTTGTACAGTATGACTTGACAATATCTGTCATTGGTGTTACACTATGGTTATGGGTTTCGTTGTTGTGGAGGGATCGGGCATTAATCCTAGTCAACAGTGTGGGACTATTACTTTTACTTCGCAACCTATTACAAACATTAACTGGATAATATTATGAATTTTTTACACGAGCAAGTTGAACTAACTGAGATGGAAGCAGTGACTACCGATGAGGGTCGTAAGTATCGAACCCCCGAAGGAATTGATCTCCCATCTATTACTACTGTGCTGTCGATACTGTCACGAGACTCTATTGCCAAATGGAGAAAACGAGTTGGTGAGGCAGAAGCAAATCGTGTATCATACCGTGCCTCTACTCGTGGTACATCTGTTCACGAAATCTGTGAGAAGTATGTCAACAATGACCCTGACTATGACATGTACATGGCAATCAACCCCGATAATGGGGAACAGACTTTGACAAAACGCACACCTGATCTAATTGAGTCATTCTTAAAACTCAAACCTATCTTAGATGAACGTCTAACTAAGGTCTACGCACAAGAAGCACCTCTCTACTCTACCCATCTGGGTGTTGCGGGTCGTGTTGACTGTGTGGGTATCTTTGATGGTAAACTATCCATCATTGATTACAAGACATCTATGAAACCTAAGAAACTAGATTGGGTCAAGAACTACTTCATGCAGGAAGCAGGATATGCTGTAATGTGGGAAGAACGAACTGGTATGCCGATTACACAACTCGTTACCATCATCTCGGTTGATAACAATGAACCTCAAGTGTTTATTGAGCACCGTGATAACTGGGTCAACACATTGAAGAATACCATTCGGAAATATAATGACGAACAATAACATACATGATGTTATTAAAGAATCTGCGAAAAATGAATTCAATGTACCGATGTTCACCTATGATGAGTGGCAGTCTGTAAAACAGAGATTCACCACGGAAGGTGAGATTCATCCCGGTTTTGATATTATATTCCCTGCGATCCGTGATTACATTAGGGATAACAAACCACCTATCCCTATCAAAAGACCAACTGACCGAGAAATGTCTGATTCGTTTCATGGTTTGTTAAACTTAAACTCTGCCAAGTGTGTTGATACCACTTGTGATAAGGAATCTATTCGAAACAAGTTCGAT
>Ga0181389_1000452_pt1 | contig 16830 bp, 19 predicted proteins | sample 12SPOviralmetaG_FD_130121 | JGI IMG/M metagenome (GOLD analysis project Ga0181389, IMG submission 130121) | Marine viral communities from the oligotrophic San Pedro Time Series (SPOT) site, San Pedro Channel, CA, USA - 12 SPOT_SRF_2010-06-29 | ecosystem: Environmental > Aquatic > Marine > Strait...
AAATTGATCCTGTTTATTATGAATCATTGGATATGACTCCTTTATTAGGTTGTTTATCTTGTCCTTGCTGTGGTAAATCTTTTGTATAGATTTTCTGTTGAGTTTCCACTGAGTGCCCCATTATATATGCATCCTTTGCCATTTCTTTTTTAACTTCAGAATATTTATCTGACAAATAAATTTTGCGTAGCAGAGTTGTTGATATATTCTTACCTAAATATTCTTGACTGGTTTTCATAAATATCTGTGATAACTGATTTCTTGTGTATGCATTTCCTCTATTTGATTTAAATAATACACCTAATCCATTAACCTTAATATATGATCGTAACCATCTTTGTAAATCTTTTGGAATTTCAATAACCTTTTCTGCATACTTTGCACTTGTTTTATATTCATTTAATACCATGAACATACCTTGAGATGAATTTACTAAATAATTATTACTTACTTTATCATCTAATTTTAATTTATTGTATTGTCTTTTATTGATTGTTATCATACCTGCAACATCATTTCTTAATGGCAATCTAATATAAATATTAAATAAAATATATTTTTGTAAAAGGTTAAATTCGGTTTGTGTAAAATTATCTTTGAATTTTACACCTTTTAATTTTTGACCCATTTTATTTATCATGTCAATAATATCTTGTTTTGGAACAAAATTTTCTGATTGTTTATCAGATATCTTGCCTGACTCTTGTGCTTCTTCATATTCTTGATTACCTTGATCTCTTGCTTCTATATATTTATCAATCACAGATTGTGGATATTTATATGCTTGTAAAAATATAATTATACTATTGTAATAATTTCTTTTTGTTGTATATGATTTACCCATGTTTTGGATTTCAGTTATAGTTTCTGAACCTTCTAAAAATTCATAATTTTCTTGCTTCAGTAACACCTTCACCCTTTCTAGATTTCTAATATATGTATCAATTGTTGACCTTTTAATGTTTGGTTTTAGTTCAATAATATGATTGTCAATATCTTTGATTGAAAACTCATCAATTTCTTCTTCACTCATTTAATTATATAATATATAATATTATTAGATTTTTATTTTTAAATATAAACTTATTCTCATTATTCTTGTTTTTCTAGAATTATGGCAATAAAAAGCCTTTGCCTTAAGGGGCAACTATTACTATTTATACTTTACTACTTTTAGTATTATACTTTTATTTATTTTATAGAATATGAGAATATGAGAATATATATATATATATTGTATTAAACCTTAGTGGATTATAAGGGTCATCCTTATATTATATTATTCCAAAACTTTTCTCAAAAATATTCTCATTTTTATTTTAAGAATAATAACAATCAGCTCGGCCACCATCCATAACAAATGTTTTAAGAATCTCCAGATAAGCCCTTTGAATGTATACTTCTTCATCCGGTGATGCAGCTCCAGGGTATTTAGCACTTGTATGCAATTCAACACCCCTAGAATTAACTCTTTCACCATCCGGAAATTTATAGCAATTCCAAAAGAATTTACCTTGTAGTTCTTTATTTATTTCTTGACCTTCAAATAAATCACCAGTTAGAGCAGACCCTTGTCCAGAATATTCATCCCTAACAACAAATGGAGGTAGTTTCTCGGCATCTACAATTGCTTGGAAATGTAGAGCAGTATTAGACCTATCAATTGGATAAATAAACTGATCATTCTTTTTAACATTAGCAGTTAATTTCTCATATACATTATTTACATAAAATGGTGCTTCAGCATGATATTTATTTAGTAAAGTTTGTTCTGCATTTTTATTGTTGTTTAGACCAACAAATACTTTAGATACTAATCGGCCAGCTCCACCAACATTTCGGATTTGACCGACTGCTTCACCATCACCATTTTCATCTGCAGTAACAGTAGTTCTAGAAAGTCGGTAATCCATGTAACTAAACATTAATTGACTATTCTTTTTAGCCCAAGCTGCCATAACATCTCCATCATAAGTTGTATAATCAGCAATCATTCTAGAATCATTTCGGTTAAGAGTGTATGATACACCTACATCTCCACCATCAGTCCCATTTGCACAAACCCTTTCAAATGTTGGAGCAGACATTGTAAGTTCAATCTGAACAGGCATATCACTATTTAAAACATAAAGTGGAAATTGTGCACCCCGAAATAGTGGAAATAATTCTTCAAGGGTTACAGAAAAAACAGGTTTGTTTACAATACTTAATTCAGGTCTCATGGATGATGTTGCAGTAAATGCTGCAGCTTTTAATCCCTGGTTTGATTCTAAACCATTATCTAAAATAATTGCGGTTGTTTGATTCCTTGAGAAACTGGCATCAGTTCCAGCAGCTGGAGCTGCACCAGAACTAATAATTACTTTCTTTTGATGACTTACAACTCGGCCAGATAAAAATTGTTCTCTTTCTTTCTGTGCTTCATTGCTGATAAATAAAGATTTGTATGCTTGCCAATGATTGAAATCATCAGTTTCACAAATTGTTTTATTTCCAATTTTAAGGGTTGCTCGGCTGATAAGACTATTTACACCTACACCAATTGGATAGATTGATTTAATAGTGGCACCTGCTGGAAAATCTAATGAAAAACAGATGCGTGAAAATGGATTTAAAAATCCTTTGTTAACTAATTGATATCGCACAAAAGAATCTGTGTGCACCACAGGCTCAAGAATATCTGTGTCTATGCTTGCCGCATAGTTACTTGGAATTGCTCCAACATTTAATAGATCCGGAACATCATCTGGAACACCTTCAACTCCACCTTGGGTCATGGTTACTTCATCTGAACTCATATTAATATATATATATTATATATATAAATTTTTAAAAAAAATATTAAAAAAGTTTAAAAGTGTAGAATTTATTTATTTCATAATTTGCACACCATTGGCATTCATTAATAGAGTTTGTTTAGAATGCACAAATACAAATACACTATTTGGTGAATTATCAGTTAGTTCTACATTTAATTGCATTCCCCAATTTGCACGAGAGAAATCTGCACCATCATCTCCAGTAGTTGTGTATGATTGACCTAAACCAAAAATCATTCCACCATCCATATTTTTTAGTAAATCTGCATCACTATCAATCTGAACAGCAAATGTATTATCAGGGCTTGCTAAACTTCTACCCAGTTGAGTTAGGGTTTTAACAGAGTTTAAGAAATCTCGGTATGCTTGAGGGTCTACAATTTTCTGTGCTTTATTTATTCGGAAATTAGTATCTACATTAAAGTTCTGTGGGTATCTTTCTCCACCACGAGTGAAAATTATTTGATTAATATTTGCTTCATCATCATTTGCTTTTAGTGGATATTGAGTCATCATAGAATTTTGATTTAGGTTATTTAGTTTATCAGATTTGATAAAATTCATGAATACCGATTGAACTCTGGACATCCCCAGAGAATAATTTAAAATAGCATTTGTAGAATTAATGGTGCTGTAATAACTGGAAATGCTTTGATATTCAAATCCTTGAGTTTTGTTGGATTGTAGTTGAGCAAGCTCTTTACCTTGAGGTCTATGAGTTTCACAAGTTAATTTAAGATCAGTTAATTTATACTGAGCATTTGGATTAGGGTTTGATACACCCCTATTTTGATTAAATAGAACCATACTATCAGGTGCTAAATGAATATCAATTGTTAGACCTTGCTGAAGTGGAAAGTTCTGAACTCCATTTAGTAAACCACAAGGCAGGAATATACAAAATTCATTTCCACCTTCAGCTGCACCTTGCTGAACTACAGAAGTCTGTTGAACATTGTTACTGGGTAGAGTTAGAGCCGATTGCCCTATATGCCCAATAAGATCCTGCTCACTTGAAACAACTGGAAGGTATGTAACCATGAACCTGTTATAGTGCCGAATATGCTCTATGGTTTGTTTGGTTCTGAAACTTGATAAAACTAATTGATCTATCATAGAATAAACACCAATTCTAGAATCCATCATTAATGAAGAATTCCCTGCAGTTGGTGCTGTAGATCCATCAGTTGTAACATGAAATTTACCTGATAGTTTTACAGTTTTCCCTTTTAGTTCTGCCATTTCATCTTCACCAATATTAAAGGTAATAACTGGGTTGCCAGATTTAAAACTAACTTCTCCGGTTGGAGGCACATTGCTAGGCCGTATGTCTAAGTATCTATTACTCATTGCTTATATATAATATAAATATATATAATAAATAAAAAAGTATTTTTAAAAAAAGTTTTTATCGGTCTACCGATACAGTATCACCTTTAATGCTTATGCGTCGCAAGTGCCATACAAAATTTTTCCATAATTTATTTTTCACCGGTGCTGTGCCTTGATAATTTACTTGTAGATTAAAATCAAGGCCTCTACAATCATAAACACCTGAATTTAAACTGAGAGCTCGGCAAATTAAGAAATTTTCATTAAACTGAGCAAATGACCTGCATTCAATATCTGCTTGGACTAATGCTTTTTCAGTTTCAATTAGAGGTTGAGCATCAATGGATGTTTTACCACTAATTTTTTTAGTAGATACTGCACGCGAGGGCTGTAGCTTGCCATCATATAAAAATTGATAATTTGTTAGATTGTCAGATATGCCAACTAATCCAGTCCTTGTAGATTTAGTGGTTACATTAGGTGATTCTACATCACCTACTTGATAAGTGGTGCTTCCAGTTACTCTTTGGAATGTAGAATAACTAGTAGAATCAGTTGGAACACATACAATAGACCTTGCACGAGAAAAGTCTAAGGGTAGTCGGATATTTGCAACAATATCAGATTTTAATTGAGAATACTTGTAATTCTGAACTGATAGAATATCCATAACCATTACTCCACCTTCTTTCATAGATTTCATCATCATGTTTTCTTGTGCCTGTCCAATATCTAATTCAGATATAATTAATTCAGGGTTAGATAATAGATATGAAACTTGAGGTGCTGTAGTAATTGCATGTGATCCTGTTGATACATGTGGCCCCATTTCTGAAGAGAAAAGTGCCCATCCTTTTTGTATTGTGCTTGCACTTGTTAGTGTCATTTCATGTTCTAATTCTATAACTACTAAACCTTCATTATCACTTGCACTTTCATCAAATGTAATTGATTTAATTTGTGGAGTGTCCCCTTCACCACTGGATTTTCTATTCCATTCTGCTTGAGCTGCCCCTTCAGGTGAAGAGAAATTAATGTATTCACCAACAACAAATGGACATTGATATGGATATACTTGACTATTTGCTGTAGTTATATAAAATGTAGTTACATCATCACCAGTTGCAATTTCATTTTTGCCTCCATCATTAGAACCATTTACACTATCAAATACAGGGTTTAATGCTAGTTTTTGATTGAGTAATACACTTTCTAATTGTCTTACACATACATCGGCCTGTTCTAATTCAATTTCCAGCCGTAGACCAGTTAGAACATTTGGCCATACTCTTTCAGAACTAAAAATTCCAGAATGAATTGGCAGACAACATTTAGCAGTTAGTCGGTCAGTATCATTATTAAATACTGTATTAAGTTTGTTTTGATCACTTGCATTTGTTTCATCATTACTAAACCGAGAACTTTTAAAATAAGGGTTTGTAGTTACATCTGCACATTGAGATTTAACTGTTCCCTGAGTTCCTTGAGTAATTCTTTTATGAGCAGTAGAACCTTCACCATTAATGGCCCTTAGATTCTTTTTACTATCATCTGTATCATAACTATATTTAACAGCAACCATGGTGTTGTAATCTTGAATTTCTTCTAGTAATACTCCACCAGATTCAGGTGAAGTGTAAATGCGTAGATTTCGGATTAGTGATTGAGCACCAATCTCAGCATCTAATTGTAACCGAGTGTGATTTTGTGCTGTATCTACCGATAATTTAACATCCCACTGTAGAAAACAATCTTTAGGTTTAAAATATTTACTGGTTGGTGGAACATCAATATGAATTACCTGACCAGGTGAATAATTTAATCCATTAGTTGCTGCAATAGCAGTTTGTGTTTGTTCAATTGGCACTTTATCTTCAGCAATCCAGAAACTCATTTATATATATATATTATAATATATATATTTTAAAAATAAAAAATTTTTACAAAAAAAATTAAATTAAAATGATCCAGAACTTTGTATAGTTTTCTGAGCACTTATTTGACCTGCAGATGCTGTTCCGGTTTGAGCACTACTTGCAGCTCCGGCTGTTTCGGTAGAAAGTTGTGCTTGTCTTGCTTCATCTGATTCTTTTTGTTCTTGTGCTTTGTTTTGTTGTTCTTGTTGTTCTGATTTTGTTTTTTTAGCATCACCAACTGCATCAGAAGTAGAACCAAATAATGATAATAAATCACCACCTAATTCTACAGCACCACCTAATACTGGATTTACAAACATTAATCCAGCACCTATCATTTCCATACTTCCACCAGCAATATTTGACACATTACCTATTTTTTGTGCTGTATTCATGTTATGAAAACCTCCATGTAAATCAGAAGCAATACCCATACCAACTTGAATTCCACCACCAATACCTTCAGTTGCTGCACCTAATACTTTACCAGCATTCTTTTTTAAAAAACTTCCACCTTCTTCTTCTGCTGTTGCTTTTAATCCTGAAGCTGCACCATCACTTGTAGCAGAACCACCATCTGTAGATATTCCCCCTGTTGCTGTTTCTGGAACATCACTTGGAGCAACCGATGCTGTTGATTCTGTTGCTGATGCTGGAGGTGCTGAACTTGGAGTTGGTTCACTTGCAAAATCTGTCATTTCTTGTCCTACTGGAGCTCCAGGGTCTGCTCCACTTGGTGCTCCAGATAATGAAGATTTTACATTACCTGCTGCACTACTTACAGCATCCTTGACAGCTCCAGGTGCACCTTTTAATTGAGCAATTGCTTTTTGACCTTCAGGTGTTCCTGATAATGTATACAATGCTTTAGCACTTTGGCCAAATTCACCTAATTGTCTTACACCTTCTAAACTATTAATTCCTTCTGCTATTTTCATTTTAGTTTCTAACTGACTTGAATCTGAATCTGCACCTTGTTGTGCTGATAATGTTTCTTCTTTTAATTGCTCACTTTCTCTATCTAAACCACTTTTAACATCTGATACCCTTTTGGTATATCTATTCCCCATTTCATAACCAGAAGATGATCCATACAAATCCATTATATATATATAATATATATATATAAATAAAAAAATACATTAAAAATAAATTATTCTTTTGGCTCATCATCTTGAGATTGTTCTTCAGGTGGCATTTCATCTTGTGTTTCATCTTTCATTGTTGAATTTGGATATATTTTTGTATCAAACTTAATCCACGCCTCTGCAGGATTCTCTTGTAAATTTAAATGTAAAAATGAATATTTTTCTTTATTTGCTGTTGCATACAATGTTCTAAAATTTTTATCACCTCCAAACATGTCAGCATATTCTTCTGACAATTTATCTAATTCGCGCATATTTTGTAATTTACCAATCAAAATATTTGTTGCATTACTTCTTATAGTTGGACTAACTTTCCTAAATAATTGTGTAGATACAACAAATAATTTAACATTACTATGCCTATACCTTGATGCTAGATTATCTAATGCTGTTGTTTTCTCACCTAAACAATCATCTATAACTACACAAGCACTTGGCATTTGATGTGCTTCACCAAACTTTCTTTGACTTTTAACAAAATCATATATCATTGAATCATCATAATGATCTTCACAATCAAATGCTTTTTTTAGAAATCTACTTGTTAAATCATTGTTTATAGTTGTTGATATAATTTTACAAATATCAAAATAATCTTGACCGAAGAAATTATCATTTAATAAAAGATTGCTGATAATAGTGCTCTTACCTGATTTTACAGGCATAACCATCAATAACAATCCTGGTGGTTGTGGCAGATTTGGATGTAATGGTTTTTCTTTTAACTTTGGTGGATCAACAATTTTTTTGATTTGTGGACCATTCATTATATATATAATATATATATTTTATTTTATATTCAATAAACTTAATATTAGTCGGTCTGGAACTCTATATCTTAAATGTTTATCTAATATACCTGTTGTTCCATGTTTACTTGATACTACTTGATTTTTATGTCTACTTTTACCTTTATAATTATATGGTCTCTTGCCATTATCTGGTCTATTGTTAATTTCATCTGACATATTTTCACAATCTTTTTTACATATCAATGGTTTAAATTCAGTTTGGTTGGTCCATATCCTTGTTCTTTTTCTATATCCCCAATTACTATATTTACAATAATCAACATCATAATAATTAAAAGCTTGCATAAATGGTCTTAATTTTAATAAACCTGTTTTAGGGTTTTCAATAAAAAAAAGAGTAGGTTTAAACCACTCAATTATTTCTATTGCTTTTTTAACTAACATGTCTGCTTTATCTAAATCTCTAGGTGCTCTTGTTTTACATTTACTATATTCAGTGCAAGGTGGACTTGCCCATATTATATCAAATGGTTCTAATGATTTATAATCAAAATTTAATATATCACCTTTATAATCTGCTTCAAAATCTATATCTACTGTATATACCTCCCAACTTAATCTTTCACATACTTTTTTAAATGAACCTGTTCCACTAAATAAATCTAAACACCTCATATTTATTTAGTAGATTTTTTTTTAATCATACTAACTATGATATCTTTATCATTACCACATTGAAATGCTGGATTGTATTCTGGAAAACATTCTTTTAGTGCTTCTGTTTTCTTTTTAGCAATATGTTCCCAATCTTCATGTTGTTCAAGTTTTTCTTTTAATTTATTATTTTGTTGTTGGAGTTTTTCATTTTTTTCTGATTCTGTTTTTAAAAGGGTTTCAAGTTTTTTAATATTAATATACATTTGGTCTAGGTTTTTCATATATTCAATCATTTCTGTATCTTGTTCTACAATGTTTTTGAAATCCATTTTTATATTTTATATGTATTTATATTTTGTATTTATGATAAAATTATATAATGTTTTCAAATTAATTTTTTTCGGTGTTATTTTATCCCTTCCATAACTTTTTTATTGCCCAGTAGTTTGCTGTGTTTTTATTTTTCCATGTTAAATTTCCATTTTTATCTTTGATGCCTTTAGCTCTTGCTAGATATGATTTTCTTCTTTTTTCATCTCTGTGTTGTGTATAATCTTGATAATCTTTGTGTCCAAAACCAATCTTCTTATAACCCCTTTTTGTGTCCGATTTTACATACACAAAGAACTTTTTTTTACCTGACCCAGTATTTTTCCAAGGCCTATACAATATTGGTTTTCCTTGTTTATCTAATGGCATTATATATATATACAACTATAATTTTCTTTGTCTAATTTTTAACAATAAATATTCATCTTTCAATTCATTGTATAATTGTTCTTGATATGTTAATCTTTGACATCTTCGGTAATACATGTAATATGCTTTTACAATTTTAGTTATAGGTAAATCTGGATTTTGTAATTGTATACATACATTTTTGTATTCATTGGGTTTAAGGGCCACGGTATTCTTGATTAGTAATTTTAAAGGGTGTAACATCATTATATATTGGTTTTAAAATAAATGCTGGAATGAAACTTAACAATGTTCCACCAAATATAATACCGATTCCAACATTAGGCAATACATACTTTTTATACATTATATATATATAAGATATATTAATCTATTCTCAAAATTCTCAAAATTCCATAATTTCTAGAAATAACGCAGTTAAAAGCCTTTGCCTTAAGGGCAATTATACTTTCAATTACTTTTTTACTTTTAACCATCTGCTTTTATATATTTTCTAGAATATGAGAATAATAGAATAATATATATATATATATATATATATATAACAAATAGATAGCTAATCCTTAGTAAACCCTTACATAGTTCCTTACCTATATTATTCTCAAAATATTCTCAAAAATATTCTCAAAAATATTCTCATTTATTTTTTTGGAATTAATTATAGAAACCAAATGTCCCACCATATTTTCTTGGTTGCCGTCTATACTTACTTCTATGAACCAAATCAAATATCTGATCTGTATCTTGTTTTTCTTTTTTCAATGTTTTTCTAATTCTTCTTTGTTCTTCATGTTTAGTTAATGCTTCATTGACTGCCTTATTAATTAGTTCACTATTATCAACCGGTTTAATTTCTTTGATAACTGGTGGTTTATTTCTTAATAATTCTAATTCATGATTTAGTTTTTCCCTTTCTAATATTTCTTGTTTTCTTTCTTCCCTAAGCATTTCTAATTCATCCTTGACTTTTTTCTGCTCTTCCCTTTTTAATCTTGCTTTTTCCATAGCTGCAAGTTGTTTTTCACTTGGAGGTTTCTTCTTTCTAACTTTAGGTTCTTTTGGTTTAGTATGTATATTTCCTTGCTCATCTATACCTAAATCCTTGTTAGCTTCTAAGAAAATGCTTTGGTCAACCCTTACCTTAGGCTCTGGTAAATCAACTTCAACATCAGATAAAATTTCTTCTTGGTCATCAGCAAATTCGGTAACTATCTCAGGCATCAAATCTCCCATAATCCAGTGTATATATATAGTATATATATAATAAATCTTTAGAAAATATTAAAAAAAATAGATAAATTTATAAATAAAAACACATAATTAGATATTATTATTAAGTATATAGTTAAGAATTATCTTTGTATCCCAGCATACCAGTCTTGATTCCCTTGCCTGAAGTGTAAGCAAACCACTGTTCTTCCTACTAAATCCCTTGCAAGGGTTTCATCATGATTAACCATATTTAATTCAAAGGCATTTATGTTTAGTGGTTCGGGGTTATTACAACTAATGTATAGCCTTTCATGTGGCTCAAAATATAAACCACCACCAGCATCAGTCCCTGAATTATCAAACCTCGGTATTTGATATAAGATTTGACTTCTTGCTGTTTTGTTAGCATTGTATGATTTAACTCTAATGTTTTTTAGACTAACAAATATACTATTGGTTGCTTCCATAATAGGTGTAGCTCCAGAGTTAAATTCAGCAATCATTTCTTCAGTTGATTCATCGGGTTGAGGTGCTACTACAAATTCACCATCTGTTGGCCCATCAACTTTAAATCCTAATAGTGAAGCACCATTACCAGATAAAGTCCAAGGTGCTCCATAAATATTATCAGTAAATAACATACCAAAAACATAATCTTCAGCAACATCATTAGTATCTATTCCTCTATATTGATATGTGGTTGCATTAGTATAATCATTGTAAAATCTTGTATCTAAATCAATAACATTTGTTAAATCATTGTTTTTTTGTGCTTCAGCAAAATAATCAAACCGAGGCATACCATAACTTGCAACTGTATAATCTTGAGAGTCAAGTGCATCTACATGCCTTTGTCTAAGGTTTTGTAAAACCATATGACTTCCACCCTTTTTAATCCATAACCTAGGGTATAACATTCTACAACTATCACAAATAGGTTTAAAATAAAATCCTTTATCAACAACAGGGTCATCGGTTAAAATATTAGTAACTAATGGAATCCACTCAGCAACATCAGATCCATCACCTGCACTATCCTCAAAATTCATATCACAATGAACAACTTCATTGTTAATATAAAATCTAAGTGCTTTACCCTTTTTGGGTGGATTGCTTGCAGTAGGTGCTCCCATAGTCCTTGACCAATTACAACCCCTTTTATCAGGTTTACCTGTAGCAGGTGCTGGACCAATTCCTTCCCATCTATTACCAGGTCTTAAATAATATGGAATTTCTTTCATTGTAACTGTTTGACCAGTTGGATCATCTGGATTTTTAATTGCATGATAAACCCTAAGATATCTCTCACTTCCTTGTGCAACTTGAAGTGCAGCAACAACAAAATCAAAATAATGTTCTCTAATTTCATATACATCACTTGCATCAAAATCAAAATACTTAAATCCTAATCGGTCTTCTATGCTTCTACTAATACCAACCGCCCAAGAACTTGTTCCATTTGTTCCACCTTCTCTTAGATCTTCCACATTAACTTGCATATAACCATTGTTTAAACATAATGGTGCTGTTATTAGTTGACCTATATTAAAATTAGTATCAGGTCCTACAGCAGCTGTGCCTACAGCACCAACTGCAGTCAGTCTTTGATTAAGTTCATTATATGTTAGTCCATTTCTAGGTCTATTCTTATAAACATTTTGTATAGTTTGTTTAATATCTAATAAATCATTTGTTCCATCATGTTTAGGTAGTTGCCCATACTTAATTTTAAACCCAGTAAAAACACCATTACTATCTGTAGTTGTTTCTACAGTTACTTTACCAAAAATTTCAGGGTGTTTCATAGCAGCATTAATCATTTTTTTTAAAGCATCTGTAATATCCCCAGCATAATATGCTCCTTGTGTAATATCATTTTTGACTCTTTTACAAATGCTTGTTGTTAGATTTCTTTCTGCAGCATCTGGAATTTCAGTTCCAAAATAAAACCCCCAATCAGAATCTCTAGATACAGTCAATTGTCCACTTCTATTAATTTTAACTGATTGAACTGCAACTTCACAATTTGGTGGAAGTGTGATAGTATCCTGTAGATAATTTTGGAAACTAAATGCACTATTAAAAGTGCTTCCAGAATCTATACCAGCAATATCATTTGCACAAATTACAAAATCACCCATTTATATATATATTATACATTTATTTTTTTTAAAAAATAAATTTAATTTAAAATGTTGTATATATATATACAAAATGGAAGATGAACTCGCACTTTTAAAACAGGGTTATGAACAAGATTTATCTAAAAGGTTATCTGAAGAAAAAGAATCTATGTCAGCAAAATCATGGGCATCTTATGTTGATAAAAAGTTTGTAGATGTTAAAGCAAGATATATCAAAGTTATCCAACATGTAGAACAAGTAGAAAAAGAATATGTAGAAGAACCTGAAATAAATGAAGAAGAACAAGCAGAATAAAAAATATTGTATATATATATACAATGCCAACATACAAACAAAAGTTTAATAAAAAATATAAACAACCATTATCAAAATCCAATACATTATCAGAGATAAGCAAGCTAACAGGGTATAAATTATCTGGACTAAGAACCATATATAATAAAGGCATTGGTGCATTTAAAACTAATCCAGGTTCAGTTAGACCCCAAGTAAAATCAAAAGAACAATGGGCAATGGCGAGAGTATATGCATCAGTGAATACATCATCTAAGGCATATAAAATTGATAAAATTCATTTGAAAAAAAAATAATGTATATATATATATAGAATGCCAAGAAAGAAACCTAAGCCTGCCTCTTACAAGGGTAAAAAACCAAACAACTATAGAGAATTAAATGTTAAAAATAAAGAAATAAATGTAATCCAAGAAAATTCTAAACAAGGTAGAATGAAACCAAAATCAGTTTTTGAAGGCTACAATGATGAGAAAAAGAAAACAACTAAAAAAAAGAAAACAACTAAAAAAAAACCTACAACTAAACCTAAAACCCAAAGGGTTAAACAAACACCACTACCTAAACCTAAATACTAATAATCATCATCTGTTTTTGCTTTACAAAGATTCCTCCATACAGTTCCATATTTACCATTACTATTTTTTTCTTTATGAGAAGCATCTTTTACACACCCTTTCTTTTGTAACCATTTTTTATATTTTTGTGGTGATGGTGAAATTCCACTATTTTGTAACATGTATTTAATTTCTGGAATGAATAGATAATCTCTATTTGGAGTAATGTTATTATCATCATCATTTTCTTTTTTACCCCAACCATCTGAAGCAAACAGAAACATATCTAAGAATCTCTTTTCATCTGTTTCTTCTTCTTTGAAATCTTCTTGATCTACTTTCATTGATTCTGGAATTTCAATTTTATTACCATAATTTTCTAGAATAATTTCTTGGAAAGCATTGATATAATCTTTTTCTTTTAATAAACTTTTAATATTATCATCTTTTTCAAAAAATGCTGTAATAATATTACCATCTTTATCTTTGATTGGATTGTTTAATCTTTCATCATCCTTATTTAAGAATTTACTTGGAAATTGAAACATATATGAAGTTTCTTTACAATCACTAGGTTCAATTGGTGGTAAATCATTACAGAATATCATAAACCTAGATTGACTTTTAAATTGTATTTCATCTTTGAAATTTTGTCTTGCTTCAATGTAATCACCACCACTAGATAATTTTTTAATACAATTACCATTAATTTTAATTTTACCTTCACTATCCATGGTAATTTCATTAGTTACAACAATTCTAGCAAATTCTGTATTAACCATCCAACTATTTGCTTTTGCTGAATCTCCACTTGTTTTATCTTTGTAGCAAAAGTTTTCTGAATTAGTAGTAACAATATATTTTTTGAATGTATTTTCTAAACAACTAACAAGAACACCTTTACCACAATTTCTTTCACCCATACCAACTGCCCAGTTTTTATCTTCAATGTGTCCATATAATCCCCTAGCAATATAATTTAACCAACAATTAATCATTTCTAAATCATTATTAAATATAGGTAATAATACTTTATCCCAAATGACTTGTTTACATTCAGGTTTTGCTGTCTCAAAATCTCTATTGATTTTAATAGTTGTTTTGACATTATTATCATATGGTTTTAAGATTCCATTTTTTAAATCATAATAACCATTTTTATAACATAGAACACCAATATTACTAGTCCATAAATCATCAACAAAATCTTCATCTTGACTTGGATAAGTAAATTGTAGAATAGCATTACAACCTTTTTGATTTTTAGAATATGGAATTAATTCATCTTCATCATTTTTCTTTTTGATTTCAATAGTAGACATTAATTGAATTAATTTTCTTTTTGTATCTCTATCATTCTTTTCACACCATACATCTCTATCTTTGATAAAGGTTCTACCTTCACATTCAATGTAATCATTTTTAATATGATCTGAAAATAATTGACCTGCTTCTTCATCATTATCACATACAGTTATTTCATCTAATTCTTCAATTGTTTGAAATTCTTTTTCAACTAATTCAATATCCCATTTTGTCTCATTGTATATATCATCAGATAATTCTTCTAACATTTCTTTTGTAATTGGTTTATCTTTGATTTTTTCAACATGTAAACCATCATGAATCAAAGCTCCAATAACATATTTTCTTTCTTCAAACCAGTTTTTAACAAACATTATTAAATCACATTCAATAGTTTGTATTTGATAAGCAAATGCAGTTCCATTGATATTATAGTAATCTTCAACTTTTTCATTAATTGCTTTGGTTCTATATTTATTGTTTTTGATATCATTACATACAATTTTTTTGTTAGTATCAATTTCTTTGTAAAGTTCATAAACTTCTGGATAATCAAATGAATCTTTTGATTTATCACTTTCCATATATAAAAGTTTCACATAAATTTTTTTACATTGTTTTCTATTGAGGTCATGTTCATTATACATATATTGAAATACATCTTCTCTGTTTTTGTTAAAATGTTTTAACAATTTACAGTTAAGTTTGTATTTATCAAATAATTGTTCTACTAATACAAAATGACAATTAACCATATCAATATCATGATAAATATCTTTACACAATCCAGATTTAGCAATATTATCCATATATGCTTGACTAATACATGTTTCACCTTTTTTTAATTTTTTGACTTTAGTTGTTAATCTACCAATTTCATTTTTTTCATATTCAACCTGAACTACACCTTTATGACCTTTACTTTTATATTTATGTAAACTACCTTTTAGTTCATCAGAAATGATTTCAGGGTTTTCAAGTGCAAGTATTTGAGCCATTTTAACTCTATCATATTTTTCCCACAAGGTGAACTTCATATTACTATTGGTAGATTTTATTTTTGACCCCATAACTATTATTTCTATATTCTATTCTATACTTATATCTTTAAATATATTTTCTATTCTTAATTGAAAAATTTATATTGTTTTCAAATTAATAAATATAAATTGTTTTTTTTTTGGAATTATAGAATTATGGAATTTTAAATATATTAATTTCAAATTATTTAGTAATTATAGAAAATATATTTAAAAATAAATATATAATTTATATATATAATACAAGTAAATTACTCATGGTGGAAGTTGATAAATTACTAACTGCTTATAAAAGAAAACAACAAAAAGAAAAAGAAAGATATGATAGATTAAAAGATAATCCTGAATTTGTTAAAAAAAACAGATTAAGGGCAAAAGAAAATTATGATAAAAATAAATTCAAAAAACATGAAAGATATCAACAGAATTTAGATTTAGAAAGAGCAAAATCAAGTTTTTACTATTATCTTAAAAAAGACCGATTAGAAGCATTTGAAGCAAGATATCCTGATAGATTTAAAATGGTTGAAGATAAGGTTAATAAAGCAAGAGCTAAATTGGTTGTAGATCAAGAAGAATGAAAGCAATGTGCATATTCTTCAATACACATATCATTCCATGTAAATTGTTTTACCTTTTTATCTTCTAAATCAACACAATCATTATAAATCCAAATACCTGATTCACCACCCTCTTCACTCCATTCATTTTTAATCCAAACATTAGTGCATTCATTTTTAATTAAATTAAGTAAATCTTCATTTGGACTCCAAGCACTCCAAATCCTTACTTTAAGGGCAAGTTCACATTTATTAATTAAATTAAATTCTTTTAGGTGTTTATCATAAATATAATTAATATCATCTTCAGTCCCTTTAATTGTAACAGTAGACCAGCAATCATTCGGCATTATCAATATAGTATACTATTAAGATTAAACTTTAAATATATATA